>Ga0105357_10000587_pt1 | contig 19446 bp, 14 predicted proteins | sample GOMGulsemesocosm_4_FD_83660 | JGI IMG/M metagenome (GOLD analysis project Ga0105357, IMG submission 83660) | Methane-oxidizing microbial communities from mesocosms in the Gulf of Mexico - GOM15B Gulf of Mexico | ecosystem: Environmental > Aquatic > Marine > Cold seeps | place: USA: Gulf of...
AGTAATAGGGAGAATGCTAGCACTACCGTAGGGTGCTGATGAAACTGCGCCGTTACCTTTGGTAGTTTTATCTACGTTAATTAGCGAATGATCTGGCAAAAAAGTCGCTAAGTGTGACTTGACACCAATAGGCCCCATACCTGGGCCGCCACCGCCATGTGGTATAGCAAAGGTTTTATGTAAGTTAAGGTGAGATACATCTGCCCCAATTAAACCTGGCGATGTTAAACCTACTTGTGCATTCATGTTTGCGCCATCAAGGTACACTTGCCCGCCGTTGTCATGAATGATGTGACAAATTTCTGCAATTGTTGTTTCATATACACCGTGCGTAGATGGGTAAGTGATCATGATACAGGCAAGGTTGTCAGCTAACTCTTCAGCTTTCTCTTTTAAGTCGACCATATCAACATTGCCTTGTTTATCACAAGCAACAATAACAATTTTCATATCAACCATCATTGCTGATGCCGGGTTTGTACCGTGTGCCGATGCTGGAATTAAACAAATATTACGATGCGAGTCACCACGGCTTTCATGATACTTGCTGATAGTGATTAAGCCGGCATATTCACCTGATGCGCCAGAGTTAGGTTGCATTGACATTTTGTCATAGCCCGTTAACTCAACTAACCATTTGGCTAGCTCGTCGATCATTTGCTTGTAACCTTGTGCTTGGTCAACGGGTGAAAAGGGGTGCATATTTGCAAATTCAGGCCATGATACTGGAAGCATTTGCGCTGTTGCATTTAACTTCATGGTACAAGAGCCTAAAGAAATCATTGAGTGGTTCAATGCTAAATCTTTGTTTTCAAGTCTTTTGATATAACGAAGCATTTCTGTTTCGCTGTGGTACGAGTTAAAAACGGGGTGAGTTAACATTGCTGACTCACGTACTAATGCTGCAGGAATTGACGAGTGAGCAGAAGCAACAATATTGTCATCAAGTTCGGTCACGTTTAATCCGTGCCCCTCACCTAATAAAATATCAAAAAGTTGTGCTATGTTTTCACGTGTTGTGGTTTCATCTAATGATATTGAGATTTGACCATCAACGTCGGTGCGAAAATTAACACTAGCGGCTAATGCCCGTGTTACGATTTCGTCTTTGTTAAAACCTTCATTCGCATCAATGTTGAACGTTAGTGTGTCAAAATAATGAGCATGAACAGCGGTTAAACCTTTAGTCGCTGCGCCCAAACATAAAATATCAGTTAAACGGTGAATACGATTAGCAATAACCTTTAAGCCCTTAGGGCCATGGTAAACGGCGTAAAATGCTGCCATATTGGCTAATAGAACTTGTGCTGTACAGACGTTTGAATTGGCTTTTTCACGGCGAATATGTTGCTCACGTGTTTGCATAGCCATACGTAGTGCTTGTTTTCCGCGCGTGTCTTTTGACACACCAATTATTCGACCCGGTAATGAACGTTTATACTTATCTAATGTTGTAAAAAATGCAGCGTGTGGACCACCGTAACCCATTGGTACACCAAACCGTTGACTTGAACCAATAACAGCATCTGCACCTAATTCACCCGGTGGTTTAAGCATGACTAAACTCATGATGTCGGCGGCTACTGTAACAATGCCTTTTTTCTCATGAATTTTCGCGGTTAACTCACTGATATCTGTTACTGCACCGGTCGCGCTTGGGTATTGAATTAGGGCACCAAAAATATCATGATTTGCCGCATCAGCAGCCGGAGCAATGATAATGTCAAAACCAAACATTTCTGCACGTTGTTTAACAACGTCAATAGTTTGTGGGTAAACATCATTAGAGATAAAAAATAAGTTTGATTTTTTATTTTTAGAAACACGTTTGGCTAATGCCATCGCTTCTGCAGCTGCAGTGCCTTCATCTAATAATGAAGCTGAAGCTAAATCTAATCCCGTAAGGTCTATACACATTTGTTGATAGTTTAGTAATGACTCTAAACGACCTTGCGCAATTTCTGGCTGGTAGGGTGTATAGGCTGTATACCATCCTGGGTTTTCTAGTACGTTACGTAAGATAACGTTCGGCGTTAATGTGCCAAAATAACCTAACCCTATGTAAGTATCGTTAATTTTATTTAAGCTCGCGACAGCTTTTAAATCTGACAATGCTTGTACTTCAGTTTTACTTTCTTCAACATTGGGTAGATCAGCAAGACGAATATCGCTTGGTACGATTTCATCAATTAACGCATCAACAGATTCTACGCCAAGATATTTTATCATGGCTTGAGTTTCAGATTCACTAGGACCAATATGGCGACGGATAAAGTCTTGAGTTTGCTCTAGTTGTGCCAATGAAGAAGAGGCTAATGAGGAAGAGGTTAATGAGTTAATTGGTGCTTTTGAGGTCATAACAGTTTCACTTAAATAAATTGTACTAATCTATACCCATGCCACTTCAAGCGTACTGAAATTCACATCTTGAGGTGGTATGGATGTTGAATAAAATGAATAAAAGAAAGCCTCAAACCTAACTCAAACCGAAGAAAATAAGTCAGAGGCTTAATATTAAGATCTAATTTTTTAGCTAAGATAACCAATGTTTAATCAAAGCCGACTAAACTTGATTAACGATGCTATAATCAGTCTTCGACGATAGAGTTCTTGTAACCTTCAGCATCAAGTAAGTTTTCTAACTCACTTGCATCAGTCAATTTGATTTTAAATAACCAGCCTTTGCCAAAAGCATCAGAGTTAACTAATTCTGGAGAATCTTCAAGTTCTTCATTTATTGCAATAATTTCGCCTGAAGCAGGTGCGTAAACGTCTGAAGCGGCTTTAACCGATTCAGCAACACAAATGTCATCACCAACACTGACTTCATCGCCAACATCAGGCAAGTCAATAAAAACCAAATCACCTAGCAGATCTTGTGCATGTTCTGAAATACCTACTGTGATAGTGCCTTCGCCTTCGTTACGAACCCACTCATGAGAAGTAGCATATTTTAATTCTGAAGGAATGTTGCTCATTTTGATTTTTCCTGTTTGTTAAATTCTTAAATTAGTTTAAAAGCTTAGTGTACAAATACTACAAGAGTAAAAGAGTACAAAACATTTAAACGATACTATAAACCTATAAATCCTAATCAACTGAAATGACCGTACTAAAACTGCAAGGTCGAACATCACTGATTAAAGAGCTGATTAAAAAACTTTTTTGCCATTGCGCACGAAAGTAGGCTTGGTCACTTTTACTTTCACTAATTTCTTACGCATTTGAACTTCAACTACATCGCCCACCTTGACACCACAAGGAACTCTCGCGAAGGCAATACTATGACCTAAAGTGGGTGAAAATGTGCCCGAGGTAATTTCACCTTGACCAAATTCAGTTACGACAATTTGATGAGGGCGTAAAATGCCTTTTTCTTCTAAGATTAACCCCACTAACTTAGGTTGATCTCCAGCAGCTTTTTGAGCGGTTAAAACATCTCGACCGATAAAATCACGTTCGGTAGGTTCCCAGCTTATTGTCCACGCCATATTAGCCGCTAATGGTGAAACAGTTTCGTCCATATCTAAACCATAAAGGTTCATACCAGCTTCTAAACGTAAAGTATCACGTGCGCCTAAGCCACAAGGTACTACGCCTTCATCTATGAGCTTTTGCCAAAAATGTTCAGTCGCATTAGTTGGTATAATAATTTCGTAACCATCTTCACCGGTGTAACCCGTAGTTGCGATAAATAAATCGCCTACTTGTACACCAAAAAATGGCTTCAACCCTTGAACAGCAACAATTTGATCTGGTGTTAATAGGTTAGCTACCTTAGCTTTAGCTTGTGGACCTTGTACTGCAATCATTCCGTAATCAAGACGTTCAGTAATAGTAATATCAAAATCACTCGCTTGCTGATTCATCCAATCAAGATCTTTTTCACGTGTTGCTGAATTAACCACTAAACGATAGTCGGTATCAGAGAAGAAATAAATAATCAAATCATCAATCACGCCAGCTTCTTCCGTTAACATGCCAGTATAAAGTGCCTTACCAACAACCGTTAACTTTGCCACATCGTTAATCACTAAACGACGTAAGAATGCTTTTGCGTCAATGCCTTGTACATCAACAATAGTCATGTGTGATACGTCAAACATACCTGCACTTTGTCTAACAGCATGATGTTCTTCTATCTGAGAGCCATAATTAATCGGCATTTCCCAGCCATAAAAATCCACCATTTTAGCGCCAGAGGCTAAATGTTTTGCATGTAATACAGTTTTGTTTGTCATAGTATCCACCTTTAGGGTGACAAGTGTTAAACAGTGGGAGTGATTATAAACAGCGACTTCCGTTTATTCAACAAGTAAAGGCATACCTTTCAAATTTAAGTCAGACTAAGTAAAATTATCCAAATTATATCTTTAAATAGAGAAACCAGGCTATTACCGCGTAAACAAGTAGGTTAATTTCAAAAGGAAGAGCAAACTCAATGTGTTATAAAGCAATTAGGTGAGCCAAGTTATACCCAAGCCACTTAAAGAAGCGAATTACAGGAAGTGGTTTAAGTAAGATCAGTTTTATTGAGAATCTGCAACGACAAAAATACTCATCCATAACCACTATTTTATTTAGCCAAATAAAAATTAATTGTCTATCGCAGTATTTAACTTAAGTCTATAACTTAGTAGTGCCTTCGATTAAGTATTGCTGATTTTGTCTAAGCATTTTAGTGATATCTATAACATAATCAGCTCCACGCTCAGAGTATGGCAGTAAACCCGTTGCTAAAATTTCGGGGTAAAGAGGCTGATCTTGCGATCTTAATTCAAAGCGAATTGTTCTAAAAACACGATAAGCATTATGAGAATTAATGTTATAAAAATAATGAGCTACTGCTGCATCTAAACTTTTAAAAGCCGCTACTTCATGTTTAGCACCCGTATCTCTACCGCCAGGAACCATGCCACAACCTTGTCGATAACACCATATACCAAAAAAATTCAACCCTATTCGAGCAAAACGCGATGTGCCCCATGCTGACTCATTTGCTGCTTGCACTAAAACCAACGGCATAGGAACAACATCAATACGGACGAGTAATTCATTCAGTTGTGATAACGGTGAAGCATCTTTGTTAACCCGATAGCGTTTAACTAATACAGCTAACGCTTGATCTTCTTGGTTAGATAAAGGTAACTCCAATGATACATGCTCAAGCCAAAGGTTCAGTTTGACTCTGATAGCCAGTAGCTCGTCATTTTGTCTAACGACAGCAGGACGCATAAAATCAAAAAATTGTTGTTTTTTATTTCTTACATCTCTAATCGCAGCAAAGTCAGGCAAAATAACATCATGTAATGGTTTCTCTAACACCTTTTTTACCATTACTTTTTTCGACTTTTTATCGGCTATTTTTATTGTAGAGTATTCAAGGCTTTGCTCTTTAACTTTTGGTTTTAAAAAAGTAAAGGGAGCAACTAAAAACACAACTAATAATAGTAAAAACTCAATTTTAATTAATGTGGCACTTTTCATAAAAAATCCATTAATATAACAACGTAATAGCCTGCTATGCTGTAGCTTGACTATGCTGAAAAGGTATCATTTGAACCAGAATCCACTTCTTTCGATGTTGAATTATCGTTATTATGAGGTATGTTAGTATCATCACTCTTTACTATGCTAATGCCAAAAATCTTACGATATATAATACCTTTAGCATTGTAAAATAATGGTGCAAGGAACGACATTCCAATCAAGAAAATTACTATACCCAGTGGTGCAACACTTGATTCAAGTAAGAAAACAAACGGAAGTAATAAGATAATAAGTAATGAAAGTAAAAGAGAATAGATAATTAGTAGCGGAAAAAACTGAAAACGCAACGCTTTAATTGATAGAACAATAGCCTTCATTGGCATCATTTTTTTTTCAATAACCAATGGTATAGTCAATGATAACGTCACCGCTAGAAAAATTCCGGGAGCAATAAACAACTGAAAACCAACACTGATAAGCACGGAGGTTAAAAGTGCGCACAATACTACCCAACTAGCCCGAGTAAGAAAGGCGAAAATCATTTTCGCATGAGTCTTCATGCCAACAGCATGTTGCAGTCCCATCATTTCTACACCAGCCATAAAAGGCCAAATAGCAATAGTAACCACAACATTTAATAACATACCCGCTTGAGGATCAGCTAATACATTTTCAATTCCGCCAAGGTAGCTGCTAGCCACGAAGGAAACCAACATACCAAGCACTAAAGAAAAAAGTAACCCTAAATTAATTGCTAACCGCGCCTTAAGTGTAAGTTGCCAAGACTCAGTCAAAATGGCTTTAACATCAATTTGATAATCGCCTTTCAATGCACGTTCAATACTGCCACCAACCTGTACAATAGTAATTTTTTCTGGCAAACCAATACCCTTATCTCTGAATAAAACAATAATAGTTCGTTATTATATCTGAATTTTAAAAAGATTTCTTTGCGAGTGAAAGCTTTAAAATAAAACCGGCATTGGGCTTGCTACCGCTAGAAGGTGTACTGCTGTAAAAAGAAAGAACAGCTCTTTACGCGTTAATTTCTACGGTATTTTTCATGAATCCGTGACAACACTTGCTGGAAAAAATTAGCACCTTTTTTCTGTGCCAACTTAATGTTATTTTCTGGTATTTTTTCAGGTTCGTTATAGACTGATAAGACTCTAGTCATACTTGTTTCACGAATAATATGAAGAATAGGAAAAGGTGAGCGATTAGTAAAATTGCTCGCGTCATCATAATCTTCGCCATCAAAACAATACTCAGGGTGCATACTAGCGAGTTGAAATATTCCTTCATAGCCAGAGTCAATGAGTAAGTCATTGGCGTATTCAACCAAATCTAAATAGCGTTCAAAACCACGAAAACCTCTACTATAGATAATTAGCGTAGTTTCTAGTTCATCATGGGTTTGTAAATAACGACATTGCTCAATAAACTCATGCAAAGCTGTTTTTACTTGCTCTGTTTGGGATAAGTGATAATGAATAGTGTTATTTACAAATTCTTTTTTAGCAAAGGGGCAAATATTAAGACCTATAATAATCTCATTTAGCCATTCTTTTGTCGCTAAAACTTCACTTTGTTCATTGGAGTTTGTTGATACTGTCTTTGTATTTGTATTTGTATTTGTCATTGTCTTTGCCATTAAAAAGTCAATTTGTGAATTTATTACTCGATTGTTGTAATTGCCACATTTTACTATATTTTCCATGCAACGCTAATAATTGTTGATGGTTACCCTGCTCTACAATATTACCTTCACTCATAACAATAATATTGTCGCTATCAATAATGGTGGACAATCTATGGGCAATCACTAAACTGGTTCGGTTTTTAGCCACTTCATTTATTGCGCTTAGAATGGCTTGTTCTGATTGGCTATCCAGTGATGAAGTTGCTTCGTCAAACACCAGGATAGTAGGGTTTTTTAATATGGTGCGTGCAATAGCTACACGTTGTTTTTCACCACCAGAAAGCTTTAACCCTCGCTCACCCACCATGGTTTGTACGCCATCAGGTAAACTAGCAATAAATTTGGTTAGATGCGCCATTTCAATGGCTGCCAATACCTGTGCCTTACTCGCCTGAGGATCTCCATATTGTATATTAGCAAATAAGCTATCGTTAAATAACACCGTATCTTGTGGCACAATTCCTATGTGTTGACGTAAAGAGTGCTGATTAACGTCTGCAACATTTTGACCATCAATCAAAATTTTACCGCTACTTACATCGTAAAATCGAAATAACAGTTTGACTAAGGTTGATTTACCTGAGCCACTGGTACCAACCACAGCAACTTTTTCTCCGCCGTTAATCTTAAAAGAAATATTTTTAATTATTTTTCGTTTTTCATGATAAGAAAATTCAATATTCTCGACGTTTATTGATCCTTTCTTGATGACAAGATCTTTAGCGTCAGGAGCATTTTTTACTTTAGGCGATTTAGCTAATAAGCCAAATAAATTTTCAATATTTGCTAATGAGCCTTTAATTTCACGATAGACAAAGCCTAAAAAATTTAATGGCATAAAAATTTGCATCATAAAAGCATTAATTAAAACAAAATCACCTAATGTCATTTCACCTTCACTAACCTTTACGGCAGCAAGTGCCAGCATTGACGTCATGGCGAGCGCTATTATAAGAGCTTGACCACCATTGAGTGCAAATAAAGACAAACGATTTTTAATTTTCGCCCTCTCCCACATTGCCAATTGTTTATCATAGGCTTTTGCTTCAAATTCTTCATTAGTAAAGTACTTTACGGTTTCGTAGTTTAATAAACTATCAATTGCTCGCGTATTACTGGATGAATCAGCTGCATTTGCAGCGCGTACAAAACGTGTTCGTAAATTGGTAGCATAAACAGAATAAAAAATATAAACAATAATTGAGCCTAAGGTAATAACCGCAAACCAAATACCATAGTTAACGAATAAAATAGTAACAACCATGCTTATTTCAAGTAACGTGGGGACGATATTGAAAACCATAAAGCGCATTAAAAAACTAATACCGGTAGTTCCACGATCAATATCTCGAGATAAACCACCTGTTTGGCGATTTAAATGAAAATCTAAATCTAATGCATGTAAATGGCGAAATACTTTTAAACCAATACGGCGAATTGCTCGCTCAGTTACTCGACCAAAAAGCGTATCTCTAATTTCAGCAAACACCACAATGGCTAAACGTGTCATACCATAAGCGGCCACAAAACCAAGCGGTACAATAGCAACTTGCAAGTTGTCTGGCACATTAGCATCTAACGTATCAACAATATCTTTTAGGATAAACGGTAAATACACACTGGCAACTTTTGTCAGTATTAGGCATAGCATGGCAAAAGCTATGCGGTTTTTAAATTCAAATAAGTAAGGCAGAATAAGTTTAAATGCTTGCCAATTAATCGAATTTACTTCTTGTTCAGGATAACTAGAGGGACGCATAGGTTGGATTAATTTAGGTAATATATAGAGAGCTAATCATAGAGTATAATGTGATTTTCATAAAGATTTAATCACAAAAATTTAAATCAGAACGTATTCAAAAGTAAAAGTAAAAAACCAATAATACAGTACTATTGGCTCTCTTTATTTATTCTTCTTGTGACGACAAAAGTCGCTTTATTTAGCTATTTTTCCCCATGTATCACGTAAACTAACAGTACGGTTAAACACTAAATCGCCCGCGTTTTTAATATACTTGTCTAAGCACTCATTATCTAAACAGAAGTAACCTAAACGTTCAAATTGATAGGCTTGTTCTGCTTTAGCATTAGCTAATGCTGGTTCTACTTTCGCATTGTCAATCACAATCAGTGACTCGGGATTCATTACACTTTGAAGATCAGTTTCTGCCGCTGGATTTGGCACTGTAAATAATCGATCGTATAAACGTACCGTTGCGGTAAGTGATTTTTGCGCATCAACCCAGTGAATAACCCCTTTAGGCTTTGTGCCGTCTGTTGGGTTTTTACCTAAAGTATCTTCATTGTAGGTACAATAAACGGTAGTAACATTACCCTGTTCGTCTTTATCACAACGTGTAGCAGTAACGACATAGGCGCCACGCAAACGCACGGATTTATCAATGACTAAACGCTTATATTTTTTATTAGCGGCTTCTCTAAAGTCTTCAGCTTCAATATAAAGTTCACCGCTAAAGGGCACAATACGAGTTCCCTGGCTTTCATCGCTTGGGTGATTCTTTACGGTTAGCGTTTCTGTTTTATCTTTAGCATAGTTTTCAATCACAAGTTTGATCGGATCAAGTACTGCCATTGCTCGTGGTGCATTGTCATTTAAGTCTTCACGAATACAGGCTTCTAACACGCTCATTTCAACGGTGTTTTCCATCTTGGTAACACCAATACGTTTAGTGAATTCTCGAATTGATGCCGGCGTATAGCCACGACGTCTAAAAGCCGCAATGGTTGGCATACGAGGATCATCCCAACCATCAACTAATTTATCTTCCACTAACGTATTTAATTTACGTTTACTCATTAATGTGTATTCAAGATTTAAGCGAGAAAACTCATACTGACGTGGAATAGAAGGTACTGATACGTTGTCAATAATCCAATCATATAAACGGCGGTTATCTTGAAACTCTAATGTACAGATAGAATGTGTTATACCCTCAATAGCATCCGATAAGCAATGGGTGAAGTCATACATTGGATAAATACACCATTTATCACCCGTTTGATGATGGTGAGCAAATCTTATACGATAAATAATCGGGTCACGCAAACACATAAAACTTGAGCTCATGTCTATTTTTGCGCGTAGCGAACATTCACCTTCTTGACATTCACCGTTTTTCATCTTAGCAAACAAAGCTAAATTTTCTTTCACTGAGGTATCACGATATGGGCTATTCTTGCCCGGTTTATTTAACGTGCCACGATATTCGCGTGCTTCTTCACCATTTAAGAAACACACGTAAGCTAAGCCTTTTTCAATTAACTCAACCGCAAAATCATATAACTTATCAAAGTACCCTGAAGAGTAATGAATATCGCCAGCCCACTCAAAACCTAACCATTGCACATCTTTTTTAATCGCATGCACATAGTCTATGTCTTCTTTTTCAGGGTTGGTATCATCAAAACGTAAATTACATAATCCATTGTAATCTTGCGCAATACCAAAATTTAAACAAATCGCCTTCGCATGGCCAATATGTAAAAAACCGTTAGGCTCAGGCGGAAAACGCGTTTGTACTGCGTTATGTTTACCACTAGCAAGATCTGCATCAATAATTTGACGAATAAAATTAGTTGGACGATTTTCAGCTTCTGACATCCACAAAACCTCTAAAAACAATTAACGAAATTACAAGTATTATATCAAGAGTTCTAAGCAGCGAATAGTAAAAAAGGCTCAATAGAGCCTTTAAATGAAATGATTCATAGCGGTTATAACTTTCTTAGAATACCATCAGTGGTACCTTTTGTAATCCATGATAACCAGAACGATAATTTTGAATAGTATCGGTATAAATGTAAGGGTTATTATCTACATTTTTTGCATTTGAATAACAACTCTTCTGTTTTTACCACGACCTAAGGTAGTACTGTTAGAGGCAATATGACGTTTTTCACCGTAGCCTTTCGCTTCAATTCTATCAGCGTTTATTCCATTTTTGACAAAGTAATCGCGTATTTTTAATGCCCGACGCTCTGATAACTTCAAATTATTCCAACGACCACCATAACTATCTGAATATGCATCAACAAGTACCAAATCAAGATTAGGGTCTAAACTTAAATACTCACGAATCATATTTATACGTCTTTGTGAGGCTTTAGTAAATTTATCACTATTAGATTGATAGTTTAATACTGTATAGGAAATATCATCAAAGCTATAGTTAAGTAAATTACCTAAACAAGCAACAAAGTTTCTATAAGCACTATTAAAGCGTGCGGTTGATAAACTAACCGATATTTTATCTTGTTCACTATGCCAATCATTATAGTAAAATGTTGGGCTCATGCCCTGCTCTAATTCACTTAACATAGTCCACGCTACTTTTTTAGGTAAACTTGGGGTAAATTGTTTATATAATTTCATATCCGCTAATACTCGACCACCATACCCTGGACGCCATTTAGGTGACTCACTACGAACTTGAGCAAGTGAGTAACTGTCAGGTAAAAGCAACATGTCTAATTCAAATTCCATATTTAACTTTCGACTTGCTTTTGCTGAAAAACGCGCTTGACCATAATGAGGTATTTGATGCGCTAAAGTACATTGCAAACGTGAGTCATTTGCTAACTGCCATTTAGACGTATGAATGCTAGCACTGTATTGGCGAATTCCAGCCTGAGCATTGTTAACAAGGACACTACAAAATACACTAACAAACAGCAGTATCTTTACCTTTAACAAAGGCCCTAAGCAGTATGTAAATAATAATTTATTGGTATCAAGAAAGAAAAATTTCATCATTTTACTACAAAGTTAATAGGCGACACTCTCTTTATCGCCCTACTTTGAAATAACTTTAACAATTAATCATAATTTTATTAACTAATAGTATTTATTTCATTCTCGTGTTTATTCTATTTTTCTGAGATAATCACTTCAAATTTATAGCAACATCGATCATCTAAAAAAGCATGTCAGAAAGTGTAGACAAAAAAGATAGCAACAAACAACCCCCTCCTCTTTTAGCGCAACGCTTTAGAGGCTATTTCCCAGTAGTAATTGACGTTGAAACTGCTGGTTTTAACGCAAAAACTGATGCTTTATTAGAAATTGCTGCCTCAGTATTATCTTTAGATGAGGTGACCGGTAAACTTTTTATCGACGAAACAATACAATTTAATGTACACCCTTTTGAGGGAGCAAACTTAGAACCTAAAGCGTTAGAGTTTACCGGTATTGATCCAACCAACCCATTACGTGGCGCAGTAGATGAGGAGGTAGCTTTAAAAACACTATTTAAATTAGTAAGAAAAAAAATGAAGGTAGCTGGTTGCCAACGAGCAATTATTGTCGCTCACAATGCCTCATTTGATTTGGGGTTTTTAAATGCGGCAACGAGTCGCTGTAAAATAAAGCGTAGCCCGTTTCATTCCTTTGTTAGTTTTGATACCACAACACTAGCAGGCCTCGCCTTAGGCCAAACTGTATTAGCAAAAGCTTGTGTCGCTGCAAAAATTGATTTTAATAATAATGAAGCTCACTCGGCTTTATATGATACAGAAAAAACAGCAGAACTTTTTTGCTATATTGTAAATAAATGGCATGATTTAGGAGGCTGGCCGCTAATTATACCTGAAGCCAATAGCCAATAGCCAATAGCCAATAGCCAATAGCCAATTATATTTTCATCAAAAAAGGCTAGAGTCGATAAAACTCTAGCCTTTTTTATAAAACATTTTTCGTAAACTACAATCTGCCCGTGTTCAAAAACACAGGTAGTAATACTTATAGTTTATCAGCATTATCCGTAAGATAAGCAGCAACACCATCAGGTGAAGCAGTCATACCTTTATCGCCTTTATTCCAACCAGCTGGGCAAACTTCACCATGGTCTTCGTGGAATTGTAAAGCATCAACCATACGTAACATTTCATCAACATCGCGACCTAATGGTAAATCATTCACTACTTGATGACGAACATTGCCTTCTCCATCAATTAAGAATGAGCCACGAAATGCAACGCCTGCTTCAGGATGTTCTACATCATATGCTTTACATATTTCATGTTTAACATCAGCAACTAAAATGAATTTTACTGGGCCAATACCACCATCATTAATTGCCGTGTTACGCCATGCGTTATGAGAAAATTGTGAATCAATAGAAACACCAATAACTTCTACACCACGGTTTTTGAATTCATCCATACGATGATCAAAAGCTAATAACTCAGACGGACAAACAAAAGTAAAATCTAAAGGGTAGAAAAACACAACGGCTTTTTTACCTTTAATAGCTTCACTTAAAGTAAAACTATCAACAATCTCTCCGCTACCTAATACTGCTGCGGCAGTGAAGTCTGGTGCTGGACGACCAACTAATACACTCATTTTATACTCCAATTTATATTAAGAAAATAAATAACCACAGCTTAATACTGTGACTGTTTTAAAGATTTCAATGCTTATTTAGCCTTGTTATCTTCAGTACAATTTTTAGCAACCGCTTCAGTAATTAACGTTTGCAGTTCACCTTGTTGGAACATTTCTAAAATAATGTCACAACCACCAACTAATTCACCATCAACCCAAAGTTGTGGGAAAGTTGGCCAATCGGCATACTTTGGTAATTCAGCTCTAACATCCGGATTTTGTAAAATATCAACATAAGCAAATTGTTCATTACAATTAATTAACGCTTTTGAAGCTTGTGAAGAAAAACCACAACTTGGTAACTTTGGTGATCCTTTCATATACAATAATACTGTATTACCACTAATTTGTTCTTTAATACGCTCAATAGTACCCATAATAACCTCTTAAAAAATAATATTCATTATATTAAATTGAAATCTTTTAAATACAAGTTTTGAAGTCAAAAATTTACTTTTCAATTCAATATAATAAATACTTAACGTTTATATCAATGGCTAATTGTTCAGGACCATTCGCGCAAAATGGTTCCTCATGCAATAGTTTCTCCTGTAATAATTGTTTCTGCAATATCTCATAAGGTACTATGCCAACCGCCCGCATTGTCTAACAATGCGGTATCTAAACAGCGTTAATTATTAAATAAAGAACGAAGTGGTTGATTTTTTTAACCAGTAGAGATGTTCACCTACTTAAACTACTTAAACTACTTAATGAGATTGGTATAAGTTAACATTATAGTATAAAATTAATACTTGAGTATTTTACTCAAGTTTACAGAGAAACACACTGTTTATTCGATAAAACACCTAAATAAAGAAAATTGGAGAACATCATGGCTATTGAATTACCTGCGTTACCTTATGAACAAAACGCATTAGAACCACACATTTCTGCAGAAACCTTATCATTTCATTATGGAAAACATCACAATACTTATGTGGTAAAGCTTAATGGTTTGATTGAAGGCACTGAATTTTCAGATAAATCTTTAGAAGAAATTATAAAATCCTCTTCTGCGGGCATTTTTAATAACGCAGCACAAATCTGGAATCATACCTTTTACTGGAATAGCCTAAGCCCAAATGGTGGTAATGAACCCACTGGTGCATTAGCTGATGCGATTAATGCAACTTTTGGTTCATTCGCAGAGTTTCAAGCAAAATTTACCGATAGCGCCATAAATAACTTTGGCTCAAGTTGGACTTGGTTAGTTAAGAATGCCGATGGCAGTTTAGCAATAGTCAATACCTCTAATGCAGCAACACCGATAACTGAAGAGGGTGTTACGCCATTAATCACAGTTGATCTATGGGAGCATGCTTACTATATTGATTATCGTAATTTACGACCTAAATATATGGAAGCATTTTGGGCATTAGCTAATTGGGATTTTGCTCAAACTAACTTTAGCTAAGCCTGCTTATACCTGAAAAAAACTATCTTTTAAAAACGAACATTTATGTTCGTTTTTTATTGTACCCACTAGAAAGTTATACTTAACATTGATGTTCAACTAGATAATACTATTGAGTTAAACAGTACTAATGAACCAGGAGATTCTAAAGGTAAATATTTAACAATTAAAAAAAGCGATTATCATGCCACCTTCTAAATTTGACTTAAGCTTTAAAAAATCATTCTACGGTAAGTTCTTTCAAAACATCTTCTTTCAAGTCAGCCCAAAGTTTTCCAGACTCAACACCATATTTCCTTACCGCAAAGATAGAGTCATCAAAACGATTTTCTTTAGCTAAATCAATCAATTTTTGGTAGTAAGTTTTAGAAATTTTACGGCCCATCGGGTGAGCAAAATATAAACAACCAATACGTGAGTATAACCCTCTAAAACCATTTAATATTAATAAATAAATTGAATTACCCGAAGCAGTAACTAATTCTTTATTCAATTTATAATCAAACTCGGCAAAAGCTTCTCCTGTATCCTCTACATCTACATAGGAACTTAATAATTCAATTGTTTTTTCTGGATTATTTTTTATAGCACCACGTACATAAATAGCACTAATATTAGTACGAGCCGACAGGAGATTATCTACCAAGTCAGGAATACCTCCTTGGTCTAACTGAGCTATTGTTTCTAATATATTTAAACTAGATGTTTCCCAAAAATTATTAACTTTTGTTGGCTTACCATGTGTTATTGTTAACCAGCCATCTCTAGCTAAACGCTGAAGAACTTCTCTAAGCGTTGTCCTAGTTACACCAATCAGCTCTGATAATTCACGCTCTGCGGGTAAAAATGAACCCGGAGGGAAGCCCCTATTCCAAATAGATTCAACTATATATTGCTCGGCAAATCCTGCAGGGCTTTTAGCTTTTATAACCATATCGGCTTAACTTACCTATAAACAAAACAAAAATACAACACCTGATTCTACCAGAAGATTTTTTTGGTACAAGCGTAATAAAAACAGAAATATGTATTCATATTCACTAAAGTTGATAGTACTTGTTTCTCAGGATTAATAAACTTGTTTAATCTCAGATTATAACCAAGTCGAGCTGCTTATGAGAACAAAATGGGGCATGTTAATACTACATCGGGTACAGAATATTCACCCGCATAAGTAAACAACTCTTCAAGTAATTGCGTGACTAAACGAAATGATAACAAAATAGATAAAACCAACCACTACTTCGTCAATCATTTAATAATTATAGGTTTTATTGAGTAGCCATAGGAGTATTCAAATGAACTGTTATCACATCCTTTAATTAAAGCCTTTTTCAAAAGTTATTAAAATCTATCAACCCCCCTATCTTTTTAGTTTTTAACCTAATTAACTTAAAATAAAGCGCATAAAAACTTTCAACATGGTTTTGAGCAAAATATTTGCTTAGTAAATTACTTAAAATTTGATTTTCCCCTAATCAATCTACTTTTAATGTTCTTAAATAAACAATATAGTGTTACTTAGATTAAAATATTAAAAAAATAAAATATCTAATGGAGATAATAAATGTCTGATAAGAAAAAATACCGTTTAGTAACTCGTAGTGACTTCGATGGCTTAGTTTGTGCCATTCTTCTCAAACATGTTGATTTAGTTGATGACATTCTCTTTGTACACCCCAAAGATATGCAAGATGGAATAATTACAGTAGGACCAGATGATATATCGACCAACTTACCTTATGTTGACGGTATTTATATCGCCTTTGATCACCATTATAGTGAAACACTACGTAATGAAAAGCGCGACAATCACATTATCGCACCTGATGCACCTTCAGCGGCACGCGTTGTTTATGATTATTATGGTGGAGCAGAAGCTTTCCCCGCAAGTTGGGCTAGCATGATGGAAGCTGTTGATAAAGGCGACTCAGCACAATTTAATATGGAAGAAGTTTTACACCCCAAACGCTGGGAATTACTTAATTTTATCATGGATTCTAGAACCGGTTTAGGTCGCTTTAGAGACTTCCGTATTTCAAACTATGAACTCATGATGGATCTAATTGATTTTGGTAAAGATCACAGTATTGATCAATTACTAACACTACCTGATGTTAAAGAACGAACCGAACTTTACTTTGAACACGAAGAGAGATTTAAAGAACAAATTATGCGTTGTGCAACGGTTCACGGTAATTTAGTCGTTCTAGATTTAAGAGATGAAGACGTTATCTATTCAGGCAATCGTTTTGTTATTTATGCCTTATTTCCACAATGTAATATTTCAATTCATGTTCTGTGGGGGCTTAAAAAACAAAATACTGTTTTTGCAACTGGAAAATCTATTTTCGATCGAAATTCAAAAACAAATATTGGTGAATTAATGTTGAAATACAATGGTGGTGGACATCATGCGGCAGGAACCTGTCAAGTTCCTAATGACAAAAATGAAGCTTGTCTTGCTGAGTTGATATCAGCTATTAACGTTGATGGCTAAACAATTTCAACACTAAACAAAAGCTCATTAAAAATCTCCTTTGAGAAAAGCTTTTATACTTTTTCTCAAAAGAGATTTAATTTGACCTACCTTAGAAATAGTTATAACCCAACAATCTTTACAGGTTTGTAGTTTAAAACAAGAACGCATTCATTGGCGCAACTATGAAACACGCGATGAAGCACAGCAGGATGTCCTAAATTATATAAGTATAAAATTCTTAGCTGGCTTATCAAAGCCCAAATAAATTTGAATAATTAAATAGAGAATTAGAAATAATTGCTTAACAGGGGTGACTGAATTTAGATGAACCAGTCGATTTCAAACTAAAAAAAACACTATTATATTTTGATAGCTGAATTGCATTCGGGCTATAATTTGTAAAATATTGAAGAATTATGTAATTTTTTACGGCCACAACACCTAAAAGGACCTTTTATTGAAATCTATAACATTAAGTTTTGCTTGTGTAGCACTATCACTTGTAACCGCATGTCAATCAACTGGTAAACCACCGATAACTGAAAATATGGAAGTTAATCAACAGACTCAATATTTTGTTGAAGCAAAAATTTTGCTTGATAAGTTAAAGCTAGCCCTTAATCAAGGTAGAGAAGACCAACTCTCATATTTTGCCCCTAACACCTTTAAACAAGCTATTGCTGAATTTGATAATGCGACAGAAGAATATATGGATATAGGCCGAAATGGCGCCTCATCTTTAAATTTTTTTCAAAGTGACACTGAGCAATACAAAGAAGCTAAACAAGAGATTATTAATTATATTGCCCTTGCGAATCAGAAACTCCAATTTGCTTACAGCATTAAAAATACCGCTGAAAGTACTTTAGCTAAAACCTTTACTCAAAAAGAGTTATTGAAAAAACTAGGCGCACCTACAGTATATACCATTGATTATAAAAAAATTAATGCTAAAATCGATAATCTCGTTGAGTTTATCGATGATGGAAAAGTAAGTCAGGCACAAGAAAAAGAGCCTGAGTTACTAGCTGAGATGCAAGCGTTAGAAGTGCGAACCGTACGTAACAATGCATTAAGTCAACTTGATAGCAATATTGCCCATATCAAGAAAAACCACTTAGCTAAATATACACCTATTAGTTTTCAACAGCTATTAGCAGCTCGAAGTAATGCAAATACCATCATTACTTCTACTCCTCGCGCTTCAACAAAGATAAAAACAGCGGTAAAATTAGCCGAATTTGAACTTGCTCATCTTTACCACATAACAAAAGAAGTTCACACACTTCAGCAAACTGACAATAAATATTATGAAGAATATTTACTTGCTAAAGAGACGCTTTTACACACAGTGAGTGAATCTTTAAAAACCGATGATGTTCGTGATTTATCCTTAATAAAACAAGTTAAGTCGATAGCGTTACAAGCTGGCACTATAAAAAGAAAGTTATCTACCGCCAAATCGACAGTGCTAGCATTACAAAGTGATAAAACTCAATCATCCGCAGCGACAGAAAATCTAAGAGCTGAATTTCAAAGTCAGTTAGTCAATTTAAATGAAAAATATGACACCTTGTTTATTGAAAACGCAGAACTTAATAAAGAAGTTCAAAGTAAAAGCATTGCCTTAATACGCCTACAAGCCTATAAAGAAGCCGTTACACAAATAGAAAGTAAACACGCCGCTGAAAGAGCGTTTGCTTTAAAAGCCCAAGCTAAAAGAGAGGCAGAACAAAAAGCACTTGCACTAAAAGAACAGGCTGAAAAAGAAGCACTAGCATTAGCTAGAAAAGAAGTTGAAAAGCAAGCGCTTGCATTGAAAGAAAAAATAGATAAGGAAGCCCTAGCATTAGAAGCAAAAGTAAAAAAAGAAACTGAGCAAAAGGCAATAGCATTACAAACACAATCTACAGTAGCAGTAACTCAAACGGTTGAACCTATAAAAGAGG
>Ga0105357_10000590_pt1 | contig 19424 bp, 16 predicted proteins | sample GOMGulsemesocosm_4_FD_83660 | JGI IMG/M metagenome (GOLD analysis project Ga0105357, IMG submission 83660) | Methane-oxidizing microbial communities from mesocosms in the Gulf of Mexico - GOM15B Gulf of Mexico | ecosystem: Environmental > Aquatic > Marine > Cold seeps | place: USA: Gulf of...
CTGATCTCGAAAACACCCTTCACCGGCAACGCTCCGCACTTCTCTCGAACAGGCATCGTGCCTGGTAACGCGGAAATCGTCCAGGCTGTAGGTGATCAAATGCCGACTTCGAAAGGCTTTACTCTTTCCTTGGTGAGTTCGGGTTTGTCACTTGCAGGCGAAGCGTTGCCAACATGCTTGTCTTGCGAAAGGCCCTTGGCAGCTGCCGCCTTGAGCCTTTGCGTTACTTCGAGGGCCGATGCTTTCTCGCCGCTGTTGGACTTGATGGCCCGGCCGAGTTTCTCGGCATTGTCTGCAATCAGCGTAAGGCCGTCCCGAAGCCTGGTGACCGTGACCAGGAAAGTCTGCCGATTGGTGAGATTGCGTTCGCGGCTGTCCATCACTGCGATCCCGCGATCAGAGGTCAGTCCCTGCGCCATATGCGCATTGAGGGCATAGGCGAGGTCCATGCGTTTGAGCATGGGGTCGCCGCGGCTCAGGCTAAGCTCCTTGCCCGCTGATGTCTCTACCAAGACGCCCTTTGCGTCGATAGCCACGATCCTCGCCTGATCGGCGTTGAACAGCCCGCGCTTGTGGTCATTGTCGGTCCAACGGATCTTGTCACCCTCGATGAGGGAAAGCGATTTGCGTTCGAAGAGCGACAGCCGGCTCTCAACTGCGCCCGGCCGCAAACGCGCAGGATTGAACTTGAGCAGACGTCCCTTCCTGTCCTCAAGCACGAGCTGCTTGCGCGCTTGGTCGATGGTTTTGACGGTGTAGTCACCCTTGGAGAGTTTCTGGGTGCTGTCGCGCGAGCGAAAGTTGAGAACCATGCCCGGTTGGTATGTGCGAAGGTATCGCAGCTCCTCGTGGGTCACATTCACCCGGGAATGAACGGTCAGCCGGCCCGATCGTGGGCCGAGCTCGCCGTTGGCCTTGAGTCCGCGCTGGACAGCCTCGTTGACCGCCGATCGTAGGGCCCGTCCCGACGAGTAGATCGACGTCCGATCCCGATCCGCCGGGCTGAGCGAGAGCCATTGCTCGGCAGCAACAATCGCACTGTCCCCGCGAGCCTCGATGGTTGAAGGAGCAAGAGCCCGGAGCGCATCGTCGATGCGTCCTTCCTGCGCGGCTGCCTGGGCTCGCCGCAGGACGGGATCGCGGCCGCGCAAATTCACATCCATGTTGGCGCGCGCGATCCCGGCCTGTTGGACAAGGTCGAAGGGCTTACCGGCGTCGACGGCGCCCAGCTGTCGCTTGTCGCCGACAAGAACCAGACGATGGACTTCGGCTAGGTTTGCCAGCCGTACCAGCTTAGCCTTGTCCTCGTTAGACACCATCGAGGCCTCGTCCAGCACCAGGACATGGTCTCCGAGCGCGCTCCGAGCCTCACTCAGCAACGTGGCATTTCCCGGCTCGTGCAGAAGCCTGCCCCATTGCGCGAGAAAGCGGGCGATGGTCATCGAACGGATCCCGGTGTCGCGCTCGAGCATCTGGACGAGCGTGTTCTGCACCGCGAGCCCCAGGACCTGCTTGCCTTCCTCGCGGAGCAATTGGGCGACCGGCTTCATCACGCTGCTCTTGCCCGCCCCGGCAATGCCCTGGATCGCTACGATCCTGTCACGCGATGAGAGCACAAGGCCCGCCGCATCCTCCTGCCCTTCGTTGAGCGATATTCCGTGGTTGATCGCGGCAACTGCCTGAACCCGCTGCGCGGCGTCCGGTCGATCCAGGATGGGCAACACCGCACCTCGTCCCTGGTCGACATTCGCAATAATGGTGCTTTCAAGGTCTAGCGCCTCCCGGCTCGCCAGCCAGCCTTTATGTTCGCCTTTGCCGGGCTCGAGTGCGCCGCTTCTGACCAATGCGTTCACACGGGTTTCGACGTGATCCACCGTCGTCGGTAGCCCAAAATCAAGCGCCGCTTTCAGCAATCCCTCACGCGGGAAGGCTGCCTCGCGCTGCGAGAGATGACGCACCGCAGAGGCCACGGCCTGCGCGGCTGCGATGGTCGGTGCATCCTGCTTGAGGACATGGGCAGGGATCAGTGGATCAGCCGGATCGCCCTTGATCCGCTGCGCGAACTCTCTCAGCTTCGCAATTCCCCGCTGAAGAAGGCTCGCTTCTTTGGAGCTGAGAATGTCCTTCGTTGCAGCCCGCATCTGCGACGCATCGATCAAACCGGCAAAGTCAATTCCGACCTCCTGGGCTTTCTGCCGCCATGCATCGAGAAGGCTGTCCCGGTCCCTGACGGGCGCCTTGCTCTTCCTTGTATCGAGCACGGCGATGTCGCGAGATTTCGGGGTGTTCTCGCCCAGCTGGCGTACCGCGTCGAGGACTTCTTCGCGCCGCGTTGAAAAGGCCATGATGTGCTCGCGGGCAATGCTCGCGGCTTCGAAATTGCCATGCTTTCCAACCGGCCCTGCTTTGTAGCCCATCTTCTCGACCGACAGACGAAAGCGCGCCATGGTCATCGAGTTGAGCAGCGTGTTGAACGACCAAAGCTTATCGTTGCGAAGCGCGCGCCACTTCCCGTCGCTGCCTTGCGTGACATTCGCAACGACCGCATGAAAATGCAGGTTTGGCTCCTGGTTGCGGTTGGTGTCGTGCTGGAAAAGACCAATCGTCAGGTTATTGGTCGCGACCTTTCCATAGCCAGCCTGACTGCCCATCCGGGTCTGCGCCGCGTTCTTTTCTGCCCAGCGCAAGGTCTCGATGACGGCCTCGCGGTAGGCATCGATAATCCGCTGGTCGCCGCCCACCAGCGCGAGCAGCGACCAGCTTTTCGGCAGTGAGAATGTGAGGTCGGTTCCCGGCCTGTGGGCCTGACCCGCGTTGCCGACCTGGATGCCGCCGGGAAGTTCCCCCCGCAGCAAGGCATCGAACTGCCCGGCGCTGACGCGGCCCTCAAGACCAAGACGTTCCGCTCCCTTCCCGACCCAGGTTCCGGAACGATCGGCATCGGCGCCGGTGTAGTAATTGTCTGCCGCGAAATAGCTCGCAGCAGCCGAAGGGGAGCGCACATTGGCGACGGAAAGCATTCTGTCTGGTCCTCGTCACGGCTCCCCTCGCGGCCAGGTAATCCCTCCCCATTTCCCTTTCACATGTCGGGCTCGAACTCGCCGAAATCCTTTTCCGGAGGATCTGCGACCGCACCTTCACGCAAGTCTTTCTCGACCGGGGTGAGAGATTGGTGCCCACTGGTCACCGCGCGAGCTTGGGGCGTCGAACCGCCCTTTCCAGCTGCGTCATCGCCGGCGGTTCCTGGTTCGGACGGATGCTGTTCCGCGCCCATTGCTGGTGCATCCTCACCGGTTTGCACTGCGGCGAGAGGTAGCGTTGGACCTGCATCCAGATGCGTATCGGACCGGGTTTCTGCACCGAGATCACCAGCAGCGCGCCCTGCATTCAGCTTTTCAAGTGGCACAGGCTCCTGCCGGTCCTGCGGTTGATCGGCGACACGGCGCTGGCCCTCCAAGTCGAGTTTAAGCTGCTTTGAATCGACAGGCTTACCGGCACCGTCATCATTCGAGGCGGGATGTTCGTCATTCGGTTTCGAACACGGTTTTGCCTGGAGCGTCGTTGCCGCAGGACCCTGGCCAGGCTTTATGATCGGTTTCTCGCGGGCGATAAAACCTTCGGCGATTCGACCACGCGTGCGCGGAATGAGCGAGACCGGCGCAGCGGGAAATCCGTCGGGAAACTTGATGTAGGCCGACAGCCGCGGAAGGTTCATGAACTGGTCGGGCAGGAGCAACGGCTCGATCTGCCGCCTGGGCGTCAGGCTGACTGCATCGCGCGCATTGTTGTACCCGTAGCTGTAGCCCTCTTCCATGTCGCGCACCTGCCGGTGGCCGATGAAATCGGAGCACCAGGTCGCTGTCTCTCGATCTGCCGTCGCCAGGATAAGCTTGGTGCGCGCAAGCGAGGACAGGGTCATGGCCATGTTCTCGCCATAGACTTCCTTGAGCTTGGCAAACGCATGCACGCCGGTGACGATCGCACCGCCAAAATTGCGCGCGGTTTGCAGCCCCTTTTCTAGGGCCGGCAGTCGGTGAAGGGCGCCGAGCTCGTCGATCAGGAACCACATCCGCAGGTCCTGCGTGCGCTCGAGCGTCATCAGCGTATTCATCGCCGTGTCGAGCCAAAGCGTCAGCAACTGCGAGGAGATGCTCATGTCGACATAGCGGGCAGAGAGGAACAGGATCGAGCCCGCCTGGCAGTCGCCTTTGACCCAGTCGCGGACCGAAAAGCGCTGTCCGGATGAGGGCAAGAGCTTGAGCACTTTCGCATTCGCATTGAACACCGCGCGGATCGATTCCGCCATGCGTGCCGCTTCCGGAGCGGTCAGCGGATCGGCCATGGTACCGCGCATCAGCTTATGAACTTCGGACAGGTCAGCGGTCATCAGCCGCCGTGCCAAGGCCTCATTGGTTGCCGTGCCGGTACGGGCAAGATGAAGACACATCTCGACGAAAAGCATGCGCGCCGCGAGCACCCAGAATTGTTCTGAACCACCGCCGTCATGGGGCACGAGCGCTTCGGCAGCGGCGTGAAACTCGGCTTCCGTTGTACAGTCGTTGAACACGCTCCACAGCGGACACCGAACATCGACAGGATTGAGAATGATGTCGCGCGCGGGATCGTAGAAGGCCTCGATAAAGGCCCCTGTAAGGTCGAAAATGACCGCGCGCTGGCCGCGTTCACGTGCTTCGGCAACGAGTTCGGTGAGCGCTACGGTCTTGCCGGTCCCGGTCGTGCCGATAAGCATGGCGTGGCTCTGCTCAAGCCGCCAAGGCCAGCTTACACCGGCGAGATGTGCGGGTTGGTAGTGGCCCGCTTCGGCGAGCGCCGACGAGCTCGCAAGCCGCCACTTCCAGCCGAACTTGCGTCCCAGTTCCTCGGCCCGAAATGCCTTGTTGTGACGCTCGATTTCCTCTTCGAGTTCGTCGAGCGAGACAAGCATTGCGCCGCGCTCGTGCTTTCGTTCCTTCGACCGCCCGCCAAAGCGCTCGGCGAACCACCAGAAGAACACGAAGGCAGGGATCAGCAGTACCGCCGAGACCAGCAATCCCTGCTTCACTGCCGAACGAAACGCCTCGACCGCCTCGCGCATCGGCGGGAACTCGCGAACGATGCCAAACGGGAGGCCGACCCTTTCGCCGCCAAGCAATTCAAGGTTGACCAGTTTGGCCGGATCGAACTCCATGAAGGCATAGAGACTGGCGTAGATATGCATCCAGACCAGGTAAATCTGGTGATCGCTCAGAGCCGACCGCACTTCCCAATAGCAGGTGCCGACAGCAACAAGGCCTGTGACAATTAGAGGCCCCTTCAGGCCTGCTGCAAACATGAAGCCGAAGTGGCCGAGCAGCTGGCTCCCGCGGGTGAAGTTCAGGAGATTATGCTTCATGGGAATGGCCTCCCATGTTCGCGTTGGCGGGTAGGCCAAGACGCTCGAGGCGTCGTCGGTACGCCTCGTGGGTACGGTCGCGCAGACTCGCGTCGGAATGGCTGGCCAGAAGCGCATCGAGCGCCACCGAAATGAAGATTGCCTGGCGCGCGGGATCGAGCCCTGCGGGCCTGTCCTTCGCCTCGTTATCGCGCTGCCACGCTGCGACGATGAAGTCACGAATAAAGACGCTGACACTGACGCCATGGTCCGCGGCACACTGGCGAACCCAGTTACCTACGGAGAGAGATACGAATGTCTGAAGCCGATCTTGTCGGGTCATGAAACAGGTTCCTTGTCGGGCCGACGGAACCTGGCTCACCTCGCGGAAGGTGCTGATGAGAATAAATCGTGAACAACTCGCAGTCAATCGAAAGATTCAGACAATATTTCAGTGTGATAGAGATATGTGAGTTGTCTGCGGATCAGCGCAAAGCCGCTCAACTCGCAGACGGGTTGATTCCGCCCAAAACCACATTCTTCAGCAATAACAGAGAGATAAATCCCGAAATCGCGGGGTAGGGTGTGCTCCCTTGTTCCCAAGTGCGCGAGGTGGTCCAGGCAGTGAGGGGGATTGATCAAGAACGACCTTTCCCGACCTCCTCGTTGGAGCGCGAGCAACCGGGCCTGGTAGCTCACCGCATGCAGATAGAAAGCAGTTGGACGCCTCCAGCCAAAGACAGCACCTGCGAAAGAGGCAGCGGCCAAGGGCGCGTGGGAGGCAAGGCAAGCGGGGCATGTCGCGTGCCCAGCTTCCCGCCGCCCGACCCGGTGCCGGTTCGCGCGTGCGCGCGGGGCCCAAGAACAAATTACGCCGCACCCTCAGGAGCGCATCGCAAGATGCGCGGGACAGAGTGCGTCCACAGCCCCGCTCCACTTATCGGGCGCCGCCGCATTGCGGTGGGCGGCCGTCAGAGCAACCGACCCAACCGCTTTCTTGTGCTTGATTGGACTACCCGGTGAACAAGAAAAAAGGCAGGAACCGTTCCCGGTTCCCGCCCTGTCGGTAGTCTCAGAACTCGTCGAGCATGCCGCCGTGGACCGTGTGGACCACCCGCGCTGCGAGATGCGCTGGCAAGATATTGTAATCACCCTCGTCGAGGGCAAAGTACCCGAGTTCGTCATCCTCGATAACGTGCTGATCGAAGAAGCTGTGCAGCGCTCTCTTCTCGGCTGTTTCCAGAGCCTCGAAATAGCTCCGGGACGGAAGTGCGCAATGCATCGAATAAGCCATGATAATCCTCCTGATTTCTGTCGTGAGACGACAGGAGGTGCGCGCGATGGTCTTGTGCATCCCGGGTCAGGGATCGCCCGGATGGGCGACCGCGATAGCGGCGGTGGGGGTAACGATTTTGCTCGCTGCCGGATGCAATCCGGTGGCGGGCAAAATGGTGGGGCCCCGCCGTCCTTGAGGCGGGAGGCGCAAGGCCATCATGCTTGGAGAATCGTGAGCAAGGACCCACCACCTCCGCCCCACGATCGAACGCCTGCTGGGTACGAATTGCCTTTCCTACACCCCGATGACGCGGGCATGGAACCAACCGGGGAGCAGATCCGAGGGGGACAGAAGGACAAGTAACATGCCCCGAAACAAAAGCGCGATTGCAGCCCTGCAAAAGCTCGAAGCAGACCGCGAGGCGCTCGACGCCAGACAACGCGAACTTGAAGTGCAAGCGGCCAGGGAACTCGGCGAGATCATCCTGGGAAGCGGCCTCGAAAGCTTCTCGAAAAAGGGTCTGAGGAAGGTTGCCGAAGAACTCGGGAAACTCGGCGAGGATGCCGCGATCGAGAAACTGACTGGGCGCGGTGCAACCCGTGCTTCGAATACAGCGCCGGGAACCCAGTAACCACAGAAGAAGAGGCCCTGCCGCTTGCGGCAGAGCCTCTTCGCAAGGGGAACGATCGAGATCGATGTCAGTCGATCTCGGGAGCGTCGGTGTTGTCGTTGTCGTCGCTCGAACCACTACCGCGGGAGAGGAAGTCGACCTTGTCGGCGAGGATCTCGGTGCCGTAGCGCGTGACCCCGTCCTTGTCCTCCCACTGGGTGTAGTGGATGCGGCCCTGGACCGATACCAGCTGGCCCTTGGAGCAGTACTGCCCGACGGTCTTGGCGAGGCCGTTGAAGCAGGTCACCCGGTGGAACTCGCTTTCCTTGGCGGTGTAGCCGTTCTCGTCCTTGTAGGTCTTGCCGTCCTTGTCGCGTGCGGGGCGATCGGTGACGACGGTGATCCCGGTGACGTTGGTGCCGCCCTTGGTCTCGCGGGTTTCCGGATCGCGGGCGATGCGGCCAGTGAGGATTGCGATATTGGTCATGATAGTAGTCCTTCAGTTCCTCAAACCGGAGACCATCTCCGGCTTGCGAACATCCAGAAGAAGCAGGGCATGGGAGGACTGCACCGCAGGAGCAAAGCTCCAAGGGAAACCTGTTCATGACGGGTGGTGCGGGCAGGCGCGCGAAGCGCGACAACACGGCCGGAAAAGAACGGGTTGCTGTCCTCAGCTGACCTGGTTCAGGACTGTTCGCGAAGAAAGCCGGATGGGTATCGGGTGCGGGTCTGAAGGTGCCGTGACCGGCACTTGTAATCAGGCTTCGCCTTCGCCTTCCGATGCCGCCAGCAGATCCATGAAGTTGCGGGCCGCTTCCCGGTCTTCCTCGTTCTCGAACGCCACATCGAGATCGGGGGCGGACCCGAACATGTGCAGGAACGACCACAGCGCAAAGCGCTTGCCACGGTCCTTCTCAAGCCCGAGATCGACCCGGCAGTGCTCGATGCCGGCTGCAAAGGTGTCGGGAGCAACCCCGGAGAGGTCGGTGGTGGCAAAGTAGCGCTGCAGCAGATCGTCAAGTTGCATGGCCGGTCCATAGTCGGGTCAGTGCCGAATGCACATCCAGGCACTGCAGATATAGATGATGAAAGGCCCCTCAGGACCCGGGAGAGGTGCCCAAGAGGCCGCGACGATCGACCACGGTGATCCGGCGCGTCTTGGCATCGATCACCAGCCGTTCGGTCACGCCATTGCCAGGAAAGGCGATGACGTAACGCGGATTGAGCGAGAGCATTTGCTCGTTGCGCTTGAACCCGGCGCGCGCACCAAGCCGACGATCGAGCGAGTAGGTCAGTTGCTGCACTTCGCGGCGTTCAGCCCAACTCGCTGCCAGGCGATCGGCTCCCTTGCCGTCGCCGCCATGGACCAGGAAGAGATCGGGAACCACATCGCGAACCTTGTCGAGCGTCGCCCAGATATTGTCGGCGTAGACACGCGCATCCTCGGCGCTCTCGAAGCTCTGGCGACCACCGGCGAAAACGACCGGAGTTCCTTCCGGAATCAGGGCGTGACGCCTGTCCTCGGCGCGTGCGCGGAGGAAATCGCGGGCATCGATCACGGCCGAGGTAAGGTGGCGCGAATGGCTCGTGCGCGAACCAGAGACAGGCTTCCACGAGGAACCGGTCTCGTCGCGGTAAAGTGCTGCGGCAGCCTCGCGCATCTGCTCGAAGGCCAGCATGCTGGCTTCGGCGGCCTGCGCGCGTTCGATCTGCTCTTCCAGATTGCTCGAATGCACTTCGGAGCCATCGGCCGATGCCAGGAGGACCCGGATCTCGTCGCTGGCCCGGTCGAGCTGAGCGGACTTCCGGCTGGCGGCGCGGTGGAAGAGGTTGACCATGCCCCAGGCAATATCCTCAGCATCGGCTTCCAGGGCTGTGTCGGAAAACATCGCGAACAGATCGGACCATACGGCGCCGAGCGTCTGGTCGATCGCGTCCTTGCAGGGAAAGTCGGTTTCGTTGAATGGGGCCGGCCTGATGCTGAGGCCTGAAAGGTCAAGGCCGCTCAACTGGTCGATGAAGCTGTCGTACATGGGGTGTCTCCTGATCGCGGGGACAAGGAGAGGAGGCACCATTGCCTCGGCCCCGTCCGCCGGAGCCCGATCAGGGCCGGGAGAAGGGGCGAGACGCACCGCGCAGCGGGAAACCTGCGGCCCTAGGCTGGCGCGGGCAACACGGGCCGACGGGGCGCAGGTTGCGGCGCGCCCCGACCGGCCCAAGGGCCTCTCCCGGCGGTCAGGGACGAGGCAGGATCAGGACCCGGTGTCGCAGGTGGATCGGGAGCGCTCGAAGATCGCTTCACCATTCGAGAACCGCCCGACCAGGCGCAGCTCACCGAACAGGTCGACGAACCTGCCCGACACCTGGGCAAGCCAGTGCTGCGCCCTCGCTGTTCGAGGAGTGTAGAAGTCGGCCTCCCAGTAGCGAGCGTCATCGCGCTCGGCGAGCCAGATCGCGGCGAGCCCGCAATAGGTCGATATGCCGCAATCGGCGAAAGCGTTGCGCAGGAGGATACGATCTTCGCGGCCGCGCCATCCATCGAAACGCTCGAAGGAAGGAAAGGCCGCCTTGGCGGTGTCGATGGTCTCGTCAACGAGGCACTCGTAGACCCAGTCGACATCTTCCTCTTCACCGTCCTCAAGCAGGCGAAAGGCCACTACGGAGCCGGTCGGATAGCCGACGGAACGTCCCATCTACGGTCTCCCGTTCAGGCTGCATCAGCGAGATCGACATCGGGCTCGCTTGCACGGGATTGGTGACCACCCAGTTCGAGGAGCAGGGTAGCCGCTTCCTCGGCTTTTGCCGCAGCCGTCAGGATCGCGCGCTCATCCGATTTGAGGATCTTGAGCCAGGACGCGATGTAGCTGGCGTGATGGTCGAGGTGGGTGACCGGAAGACCCAGTTCGGCTCCAAGGATTGCCGACGAAAGTTCGGCGATCAGTTCTTCGGCGGCATAGGCCTCGCTGCCGAAGCGATTCTTGAGATCGCGATCGAGCCGCGAGGAATGCCCCGTCCAGTGCGACAGCTCGTGTGCGAGCGTTGCATAGTAGTGGTCATAGGCTTCGAACAGTTCGGCTGGCGGCATGGTGACACGGTCACGCAGCGGCTCGTAATAGGCCTGCGCACCATAATGGCGCAGGTCTGCGCCAATATGGGCAAAGAAGGCATCGAGCCGGTCTTCGCGTCCTTTGGGCTCGAGCGCGGCAACCAGCGGTTTGGGATGGTAGAATGCAGGGAGGCCATCGCACTGGTCGGCATTGAAGACAGCATAGGCCTTGAGCACGCGCCGGTTCTCGGTGTCGGCTTCGCCTTCGGCGGTCTCGACCTCCTTCGTGTAGCTCTTGTAGAAGATCGCGATGGTCGATTTCTCACCCTTGCGGACCTGTCCGCCGAGCTTCTGGCACTGGCGATAGGTCATCCAGTAGGGCGAGGCGTAGCCACAGCCGTCGGCCACCATCCACAACCAGAAGGTGTTCATGCCGCGATAGGGCGTCCCGCAGGAGCGCAAGGGCCGCGAGACGGGCACACCGCGCCACGGCTTGACCCAGGGCTTTGTGCCTTGCTCGAGCTTTTCGATGATGGCGGCGGTGATGCGCTGGGAAGGCGAAGTCGAAGGAGTGCGGCGGGACTTGGTCATGGGAGTTCTCCTGATCGCCGAGACGGACATGTCCCGGTTCAGGAAAAGCAAAAGCTCCCTCCCCTCTCGTCTAATGATGACGGCTTTGCGCCCTCATATTCGGCCATCAGGATGCACGCGTCTTTCGCCCGAAAGCCGCCTTCGGTTCGCAGTAACTCTAGCGATTTTCGATGAATTGCGATATTCGAAGACGATGGAGGAGCGACACGAAGCGATTGTCGAAGAGGTTTTGCAATCCTCGTCCAGCGCCGCGCATTCGCTTGTCGCGGCGAGCTGGTGTCGGTCCGGCCTGAAGCACGGCCTCGACGCCGGGGCCAATCGCGCGCCGGAGCTCGTCTCCGGCAGCGACCTTACCCAGCGGCGGCAGCGTCACGAGCTGATGCTGGATGTCGCGCGGCCTCTGCTCGACCAGCTGTTCCAGACCGTTTCTGCGACTGGCTGTGCCGTCATGTTGTCAGATAATGACGGTGTCGTTCTGGAAGCGCGCAGCCTCGCAGGGGATCGCGAACTCTTCGACCGGGTCGGTCTGACTCCAGGCGGGGTGTGGAGCGAAAGCCGCGAAGGCACCAACGGTATCGGCACCTGCCTCGTCGAGGGCCGCGCCGTCACGATTCACCGCAACGAGCATTTTGCCAGCCGCAATATCGGGATCAGCTGCATGGATGCACCGGTCCGCGATGCGACCGGCCAGCTTGTCGGTGCGCTCGACATATCGAACTGCCGCGACGATCACAGCGCCGCGATGGGCATATTGGTGCAGAAGATCGTTCAGGATGCGGCGCGCCGGATCGAGAGCGGCGTGTTCCGCAAGCATTTCGCTGCGCACCGGATCATCGACGCCAACCTGCCCGGCGGCGATGCGGCGCTGCTGGCTGTCGATCGCGACGATCTCGTAGTCGGCGCGACCTTCGCGGCGCGGCATCGCTTCGGGCTGACGGATTCCTGCCTAGAAGCACGCCGCACGGCGTCAGACATTCTTGGACGCGACGAAAGCATCTCCTTTCACGACTCGGAAAGAGCCGTGTTGCGACGGGCTCTGGCGCAAGCTGGCGGGAATGCGACGAAGGCAGCGAAATTGCTCGGGATTGGTCGGGCCACGCTTTATCGTCGAATGGATAAGGCGGGCCTGTCGCGCGATTGATTTCGAAGACTGGTCCGAAGTGTCTCGATAACGAGACAGTCTCACCTGCTCACCAGTTGCGCCCTCTGTTAATCCGTTAGGTTTGACGGAATCATCATCCTCGCGACCGGGAGGACCCGGCGATTTCGAGAGGATGACATCATGGATATGCAGACCAATCCCGCCACATCGATGACGGCACCGTTCGCGGAGCGTTACGACAATTTCATCGGCGGAAAATGGGTGGCCCCGAAGGACGGGCGCTATTTCGACAATATCTCATCAGTCACTGGCAAGGCGGTCGGCAAGATCGCGCGCAGTCAGGCGGCCGACGTCGAGGCGGCGCTCGATGCCGCTCACGCTGCCAAGCAATCCTGGGGCCGCACCAGCGCGGGCGAGCGCGCCCTGATCCTCAACCGCATCGCCGACCGGATGGAGGAGAACCTCGAAAAGCTCGCCATCGCGGAAACCTGGGATAACGGGAAGCCGCTGCGCGAGACGATGGCCGCCGACATTCCGCTGGCGATTGATCACTTCCGCTATTTCGCCGGCTGCATCCGTTCGCAGGAAGGTAGCATTTCGGAGATCGACCACGATACGGTCGCCTATCATTTCCACGAGCCGCTCGGCGTGGTCGGCCAGATCATCCCCTGGAATTTCCCCATCCTCATGGCGGCGTGGAAGCTGGCGCCCGCCCTGGCGGCCGGCAATTGTGTGGTGCTGAAACCCGCCGAGCAGACCCCGGCCTCGATCCTTGTGTGGATGGAGCTGGTCGCGGACCTGCTTCCCGACGGCGTCCTCAACATTGTCAGCGGGTTCGGCCTCGAGGCAGGCAAGCCGCTCGCCAGCAGCAACCGGATCGCCAAGATCGCCTTTACCGGCGAGACGACCACCGGGCGCCTGATCATGCAATATGCGAGCGAGAACCTGATTCCCGTGACGCTGGAACTCGGCGGCAAGAGCCCGAATATTTTCTTCTCCGACGTGTGCCGCGAGGATGACGATTATTTCGATAAGGCCATCGAAGGCTTCGTGATGTTCGCGCTCAATCAGGGCGAGGTCTGCACCTGCCCCAGCCGCGCGCTGATCCACGAAAGCATTTACGACCGGTTCATGGAGAAGGCCATCGCGCGGACCAAGGCGATAGTCGCCGGCAATCCGCTCGATCTGGCGACCATGATCGGGGCGCAGGCATCGTCCGAGCAGCAGGAGAAGATCCTCTCCTATATCGACATCGGCAAGCAGGAAGGCGCAGAGCTTCTGACCGGCGGAAAGGCCGCTCGTTTCGAAGGCGAGATCGCCGACGGCTATTACGTCGAGCCGACGATCTTCAAGGGAAATAACCGGATGCGCATCTTCCAGGAGGAGATCTTCGGTCCGGTCGTCTCCGTCACCACCTTCAAGGACGACGAGGAAGCGCTCCAGATCGCCAATGACACACTCTATGGCCTTGGTGCCGGCGTATGGAGCCGCGATGCGAATACATGCTATCGCTTCGGCCGCGCGATCGAAGCCGGTCGCGTGTGGACGAATTGCTATCACGCCTATCCGGCCCACGCCGCTTTCGGGGGCTACAAGCAGTCCGGCATCGGGCGCGAGAACCATCTAAAGATGCTCGACCATTATCAGCAGACCAAGAACATGCTGGTGAGCTACAGCCCGAAGAAGCTCGGCTTCTTCTAGGCCGCGTCTTTGCCTGGCAGCGGCGCCGATCGCTGCCGGGCATATCTCAGCCCAATCAACGGGAAAACCCGCACACGACGGGCCGCCATTGCGCGCGCCCGAAAGAGGGAGGATTGTATCATGAGGAAGTTCGCAATTCTGGCATCCGCCGCCGCCCTGGCAGCGATCTCGCCACCGGCCTTTGCGCAGGACGAGATGAACGAAAGCAGCGGGCCACCCGCCGCCGATCCGGTGGAGGACGCCTCGGGTATGGATGTCAGCCTGACCCTTTCCGCAGCGACCGATTACGTGTTTCGCGGCATCAGCCAGAGCGCCGAGGACCCGGCTGTTTTCGCGGCCGTGTCGGTCAATTATCGGGGCTTCTACGCCGGGGCCGGAACCGAGAATGTCGATTTTCCCGGTATCGACCAGGAATACGATCTTTGGGTCGGCTACGTCTTCGATCTGGCCCCCGCCACGTCGCTCGATGTCGGACTGGTCCGTTACGGCTACATCGACAGCCCGGTCGATATCGACACGGTCGAGGTCAAGGCAGCGCTGTCTACCTCGCTCGGCCGGACGGGGCTTGGCGTCGGGGGATACTGGACCCCGGACTATTTCGGGACCGATGACGATGGCTTTTACGCCGAGGTCAACGCCGCTCAGCCGGTCGGAGAGAAGCTGCGGGTGTCGGGGGCGCTGGGCCATCAGTGGATCGGCGCGGGCGGAGACTATCTGACCTGGAATGTGGGTGCGTCCTATGCCGTGTTGCCGGGCGCGAGCGTCGATGTCCGCTATCACGATACCGACACGAACGCCTTCGGCACTCTGGCCGACTCGCGCCTGGTCGGCAGCTTTAGCGTGAGCTTCTGACGATGGCCGCCCCGCTCCGCGTGACCGCGACGGACAGTGCCCGCGCCCTGCTCGGCGCGATCGCGGAGCGGCACGGCCCCGTCCTCATCCATCAATCCGGCGGCTGCTGCGATGGCTCCAGCCCGATGATTTATCCGCGTAACGAGTTCCGCATCGGCGAGCGCGACGTGCTGATAGGCGAGATCGGCGATACCCCGGTCTATATCGGCGGCGCGCAATTCGCGGCTTGGAAACACACCCAGCTGATCCTCGATGCGGTCGATGGACGGGGCGGAATGTTCAGCCTCGACAACGGGACCGAGCGCCGCCTCCTCGTCCGCAGCAGGGCCTTCGACGACAAGGAACTCGCAATGATCGACAGAGCCGACACCCTACGCCGGATGCATCACGACATCGCCCGCGACCCGGACGCGTTCTGGCTCGGTGAGGCGCGCCGCCTCGACTGGGACAGCTTCCCGACCCGCGCGAACGAAAGCAGCTTCGATTCGGAGGATTTCGGCATAAGCTGGTTCGCGGACGGGGAGTTGAACCTCAGCGTCAATTGCATCGACCGGCATCTGGAAGAACGCGGCGACCAGACCGCCATCGTTTTCGAAGGCGACGAGCCGGACGAAGGCCGCACACTCACCTTCCGCGAATTGCACGGCGAGGTATGTCGCTTCGCCAACGGCCTGAAAAGCAGCGGCGTGGCCAAGGGCGACCGCGTCATCCTCTATATGCCAATGGTGCCCGAAGCCGCGATCGCCATGCTCGCCTGCGCTCGCATCGGCGCGGTGCATTCGGTCGTCTTCGGCGGCTTTTCGCCCGACAGCCTCGCCGATCGCATCGCAGATTGCGGCGCAAAGGTCGTGGTCACGGCGAACGAGGGGGTGCGCGGCGGCAAAACCATCCCGCTCAAGCGAAACGTCGACACAGCCTGCCGAAAGGCCGGTGGAGTGGATACCGTGGTGATCGTCAGGCGGACCGATGCGGAGGTCGATCTCGAATCCGGCCGCGATGTGTGGTGGGACGAACTTCGCGAAACCGTCGATGCCGACTGCCCGCCCGAACCGATGAATGCGGAAGATCCGCTCTTCATCCTCTACACCAGCGGTTCGACCGGCAAGCCCAAGGGCGTGCTGCACACCACTGGCGGTTACCTGTTGTGGACCACGCTCACCACCGATCTCTTGTTCGGTCTCGAACAGAACGATCTGTTCTGGTGCACCGCCGATGTCGGCTGGATCACGGGCCATTCCTATGTCGTCTACGGCCCGCTTTCCAACGGCGTTTCGACCGTGATGTTCGACGGTGTTCCGACCTATCCCGATGCCGGGCGGTTATGGGAGACATGCGAGCGACTGGGCGTCACCGTCTTCTACACCGCGCCCACCGCGATCCGCGCACTGATGCGCGAAGGCGATGCGCCGGTGATGCGTCACGACCTTTCGAAGCTGCGCCTGCTGGGCACAGTGGGCGAACCGATCAATCCCGAGGCGTGGCACTGGTATCATCGCGTGGTCGGCGGCGGGCGCTGCGAGATCGTCGACACGTGGTGGCAGACCGAGACCGGCGGCGCGCTGATCGCGCCGGTGCCTGGCGCGATGGACACGAAGCCCGGGTCCGCCACCAGGCCGCTGCCGGGTGTATTTCCCGAACTGGTCGACGCCGAAGGCAAGGTGCTGGACGGCGCGACCGAGGGCAATCTCGTCATCACGCAGAGCTGGCCGGGCCAGATGCGCACCGTGTTCGGCGATCACGAGCGCTTCTTCCAGACCTATTTCAGCACCTATCCCGGGACCTATTTCACCGGCGACGGCGCGCGCCGTGACGAGGATGGGTATTACTGGATTACCGGTCGGGTGGACGACGTGATCAACGTCTCCGGCCACCGAATGGGCACCGCCGAGGTGGAGAGCGCGCTGGTGGCGCACCCCAGGGTGGCCGAGGCCGCAGTCGTCGGGATGCCGCATGATATCAAGGGCCAGGGCATTTACGCGTTCGTCACGCTCAATGCCGGCGAGGAAGGTGACGCGGCGCTGCGCGACGAGCTGAGGGCATGGGCGCGCCAAGAGATCGGACCGATCGCCACGCCCGATGCGATCCAGTTCGCCCCCGGCCTGCCCAAGACCCGCTCGGGCAAGATCATGCGCCGCATCCTGCGTAAGATCGCCGAGGGGAAGCCTGACGAAGTGGGCGACACCTCGACGCTGGCCGAACCGGCGGTGGTCGAGAATCTGGTGGCCAAGCGCATCGGAACGTAAGTTTTTTGAATTGCTCCGACCGCTGAGCACGCATTTTGGCTGAAACCGGACTGACCGCTTCCGGCCCAAATTCTGACATGAAAAAGGCGGTCCGTCCCAATTGGGACGGACCGCCCACCGAGCGACCTCGACCTGTCAGGAGGGTCAGGCAGCCTGCTCGGCAATTTCGTCTGTCGCATCGTCGCTGACTGCCTCGTCGACTTCGACACCAATCGGCGCGACCTCCTGAGCAGCAGTGAACAGCATGATCGCAGGAACCCAGGCTTGCGCCCGCTCCTTGACCTCGGCCTCGCCGATGAAGTTGCCTGAGAAGATGCGCTCGGCTGCGCTCGCAAGCTCAGCCTTCTTCGAAGCAGCGTATCGGCTGACCAGCTCCGGACCACCCGCAGCATCGAGCGCTTCGAGCGTGCGAGCCTTGGCCACGCGGTCGAAATAGTTTGCCGCGGTGGGACGCCACCAATGCGCGGTTTCGATTTCCAGAAGTGCCCCGAGCGCTTCGTGCATGGGCACCGAACGATCGCCTTCGCAGGCTAGGCTGGCGACGAGCGTGCGCGAGACGACATGACCAAGCCAGGCCGAACGCGCCTCATCGGAAAGCGACCGGAACCTGGCAAACCGCTCGACGTCGGTCTCGCCCGAGCGCCAGCTTTCGTCGAGCGAACCAGCGAACTCGGCCAGAGCAGCGCTCGCCGGTGCATCCTTGGCCTCAAACCCGGCAACCGGTCCAGACGCGATGGAGCCGACAAGCGTCGATGCCTTTCTGGCGCGCCAGTCGTGCCCATCGGCATCCGCGAGCGTGAAGACCATGAAGTCGAGCGCCAGTGCCGGATCGTTAGCGAGATGGACCGCCAGGATATCGCGGCGCTGCATTGCGAGTTCGTCGAGCAGGCGCTGCGAAAGCGAGCTGCCCTTGGGTTTAACCACTCCGCTTTCTTCGACTGCCTCCACCACACCTTCGTCAGCGATGACTTCGGTCTCGGTGTAGAACTGCGGGACCAAGGTCGGCTCGCCATTGCGCGAGAGGATAAGGAAGGCACCGGCCTCGGGTTTCAGCTCGTCGGCGAGCACGGGCGGCCGGTCATTGAGCGCGCGCATGGCGCGGTCGATGACGACGAGTTCCTGTTCGGCCTTGGCGACCTCGTCCTCGTGGCTGTCCTCGTCTTCGAGCACGGCGGCGACGCGGTCGTAGTCGGCCTCGAGCTCGCCAAGTTCCTTCGCTTCCTGTTCCGTCATCGGCGCAGGCTCGCAAGGCAGACGGCTCAGACCTTCGACAAGGTCGTGACTGAGATAGGTGCCCAGCGTCGGCCGAACCCAGGCAAGGCCATATTCGAGCGCAGCCTTTTTTGCCGCCTCTTCCATGGCCTTGTGCACGAGGTCCTCGAGCAGCGCGACATCGATCCAGCTCTCGCTGGCGTCATCGTCGAAGAGTTCGCGTTCGATCCGGCCACCCGCACCGATGTACGCATCGCGTCCGACCAAAACAGCTCGCGGATCAGAACCGCGCACCGTGGCATCGAGCACCATGCGGCGGATCGTGTCGGGCGTGATCTGGTACCAGGCGTCCTGCAGCTCGGCATAGACATGCGCCTGGCGCTCGACGTCGGAGATCGCGCCGTAGGCCTTGGCCATGTCGAGCGTGATCGTGCCTTCGGCGAGCGCTTCGAAGACGCAGGGTGCCAGACTTGCCAAACGCAGGCGCCCTTCGACGAACCGGACGGTGAGGCCGAAGCGGCGCGCCACGTCTTCAGGGGTAGCGCCTGCTTCGATGATGGAGGCGAAGGCCTGCGCCTCGTCGGCCGGGTTCATTGCGAGACGCTGGAAGTTCTCGGCAAGGCTGGCTTCGCGCACTTCGCTTTCCTCGCCTTCGATGACGAGGCAGGTGACTTCGTGCGTGTCAGGCAAGGTGCCCTCTTCGGCCAGCGCCTGCAGCGCGGCGAGCCGGCGACCGCCAGCCTCGACCTCGAACTTGCCGCGCTTTCCTTTGCGCACGACGAGGTTCTGCAGCAGGCCGCGCGCAGCAATGTCTGCCCGCAGTTGGAGGTCGGCCAGCACGTCGCTCGACTTGCGAACGTTGCGCGGGCTCGGGACGAGCTTCTTCAAGGGAATCGACTGGATCATGGGTGTTCTCCTGATGGAATGAAGGCGCAGGTGAGGATCACGAGGCCCACAAGCCCAAAGGGCTCCCTCCACTCTCTTCAATGGCTGTGGCGACCATCTATACGACCGGGATGGGGCGATCAGGGATCGGCTGAGATCCGTCCATGAGAGCAGTTGTTCTCGATGCGCGAACTCATCCGCAGGCCAGTCAGCACCGGGCACAGGCAGATTAGTCGCCCGGACTTAAGGAAGGACGTGATCAGGCTCTGACGCTACGCGACACGGGAACTTGTCGATTCATTCAGTCACACGGAGGGGAGGAGAGGAAGGGAAACTAGGGCGCAATCGGAGGCAGCGCTCAGATTCATTCGGACCCTGACCTCTTTGGCGGAGCCTATGCCTGTCCGCTGCTGAGCAAGCGCTCTTCGAGAAGCGTCCGAAAATCCCGACGCGCATCAGCAATTACGAACACGGTCACCTGACCGGGTGCTGGCTCAGGCTGATACCCGTAGATGATGCGGAACGGAAAGCGCGA
>Ga0105357_10000593_pt1 | contig 19365 bp, 18 predicted proteins | sample GOMGulsemesocosm_4_FD_83660 | JGI IMG/M metagenome (GOLD analysis project Ga0105357, IMG submission 83660) | Methane-oxidizing microbial communities from mesocosms in the Gulf of Mexico - GOM15B Gulf of Mexico | ecosystem: Environmental > Aquatic > Marine > Cold seeps | place: USA: Gulf of...
CTCTGCTGCTGATCGCGAAAAAGGCCTGCGTTTAGCTTGTCAGCTTTATCTAAAATCTGATGCTGAAGTATTTTTAGAAAACCCCGCGCCCTTATCAAATTGGAAGTCATTCGATTTGAGTACTTGGCCCAGTTATAACTACCCCGCCTTTGATTCAAATAATCTTTCTTATGGTATTGCCGTAGATTTAGGCACCACTCATATCCGAGTATCAATTTGGGATAGAAAACAGCAAAAACGAATCGCTTGCCGACACGGTAATAATCCCCAAGTGGCTTTAGGTGAAGATGTATTAACACGCCTTGATGTTAATAAGCAGCGTGGCGATGAGTTACAGTCATTAACGCAAATAGTGCGAGATGCTATTATTCAAGGTGTCCACGATATATTGACGCGAGATATTGGTGAAATTAAATCAATTTTAAATAAGGTAGGCGTGGTTAGCATTGTTGGTAATACGGCCATGTTAGCTTTATTGAGCGGTCAAGATGGCAGCCAGTTATACGATCCACTTAACTGGGAAAAACCTATTCCCTGTATTGCTGATGATATGGACGAGTGGAAACTAGCTTGGCGACTGCCTCATGCTGAAGTTGAAATTCAAGCGCCTTTAGCCGGGTTTATAGGCTCAGATATTTTGGCCGCTTTAATCGCCATTGATATGACTCAGCACTCCGAGCCTGTGATGCTAGCTGATTTTGGCACCAATACAGAAATCGCCTTATGGGATGGATCCCAAGTTTGGCTTACCTCAGTACCTGGAGGGCCTGCATTTGAAGGCGTGGGATTAGAACATGGGCTAAGTGCAGATTTAGGTGCTATTAGATCGGTTAGTCAAACGAATAATGGCTTTGACTTAGAAATTATTGGTGATGCTAAAGCAAAAGGATTTTGTGCCTCTGGTTTTGTTGATGCCATTGCATTATTACGCAGTAATAATATTATAAAATTATCAGGGCGTTTTGCAGAACCTAACCCAAACGGTTATTGTTTGCATAAAGATAATATCAAAACCGCGATTAAAGCGGCCGATATCGATGCATTTCAACGCGCCAAAGCTTCAACAGCGGCCGCTATGGAACAACTGCTTGTGCTTGCCAATATTTCAGCACATAATCTAAGTGAATTATGGATTTGCGGCGCATTTGGTCAACACCTCAATTTACACAATGCGCAAGCCACAGGGTTACTACCTAGCATGGATTTCTCACGTATAAAGTTATTTGGTAATGCGGCTTTGTCTGGATGTGAAAAAATGCTACTAGACCCCAATGCAAAACAGAACGAGATGGAAATGAGGCGGGTGACACACGCGGTTAACCTGACACACTACCCTGAGTATGATGACTGCTTTATTAAACATCTACGTTTAAAACCTTTTCTAGGGGATAAATAATGTTCGAAGCTTATATCAAAGATTATAACGAAACTGTTTTTGAAATTGATAAAGAAGCTGCTATCGCAGTAGTGGAAAATGCAAGTGGGATGAAATTGGCTCAACAAATCCAATCTGTGCCTATGCCTTGTCATCAAATACGCCACCTCTTTTGGTTCTCCGTATTTCATTCCCCAAAAAATGATTTCTGTTTGGGTGGTGCCTTGGATTCAGCAGGATTAAAAAAAGGGAGAGGCGAACATTTTTATTTGAGTCTAGCTTAATGCCACTGAAATTACCGGAAGAAAATACTCAAGCGATACTGCCGGCAGCATTTGAATTTAGGAGTAACTTATGAAAACATTCCCCATTAGGGCAGAGCTGTCTGACAAAATGGTTGTGGTGGGCTGCTCCATTTTACATAGGGAAGTGGACAGCCTAATTAAAAAAAACCAATGGCACTTAGAAGCACATTATCTTAATGCTTCCTTACATAGCTATGCAAACAAACTCTCTAAAGAGCTGAACAAAGCCCTAGATGAAGAAGAGGATAAAGGTAAAAACACCTTGGTTTTTTATGGTAGTTGTCACCCTGGTATAGATAACTATCTCGAAGCACACGAAACTGACCGTACTCGCGGACAAAATTGCATCGTCATGTTATTGGGTTATGACGTTTTTATGCATGAATTGTCTCAAGGGGCCTTTTTTTTACTGGAGGATTGGGCGCTCAGCTCGGAGAAAGTATTAACCGAATCCTTTGGAAACAATATCTCTGTCATTCATGAGATTTTTCATAGCAGTCATAAATATATTCTTGCTTTACGAACACCCTATAGCGCGGATTATACCGATGCCGCTGAAAAAACCGCTGCTTTTGTAGATTTACCTTTGCGTTGGCTTGATGTCGATTTACAGGAACTTGAGGTAGTGATGACTGAAGCCATTCAACACAAACTTGCTAAACTACATGATTAGTGAAGCGGGTAAAATATATCTGGAAAATGGTCCATTTTATCCAAATGATTTACTAATTGAACAGCAACTTTTATTTGCTAGTCAAACTAAAAAAGGCCTAGAACTCACAGTCGATTATACTCTCAATACGCAATAGCAGTATCTTGCCTATACCGACCATTTAGCGAAAATGCTAGCTAATTTAGTTAATAATGCGATTAAATTCACCCTAAAGGTGTTATTCATATCAGTGCAATTAACTGTTTTAAAGAGTTAAAAAATGCCTTTAAGGACGGTGTGATACTGCAATAACTAATTATTCTTGAAGGTTTGATTAACGGCACGAACTTTGATCAAGCAAAACATTTTTTAAATGAGTTTGTTAAACAATTAAACTTAGATTCAAAAAGTGAAAAAGATGAGTAAAGCCCACTTAAAGATTCTTATCATTGATGATACGCCAGCGAACTTACAGCTATTAGCTTCTATCTTAGAACAGGACTACCTGATACAGGTTGCCACTTCTGGAGAAAGAGGCTTGCAGCTTGCACAAAAATCACACCCTGATTTAATTTTGCTAGATATTATGATGCCAGGCATGGATGGCTTTGAAGTCTGTCGGCAGTTAAAACTAAATAGTAAATTAGCCCGTATTCCAGTAATTTTTATCACCGCACTTATTGACAGTTCAACAGAAGAAAAATGCCTTGCATTGGGCGCAGTAGATTTTCTAAATAAACCGCTGAATATAAAATTGGCTCGCCTGCGAATAGATAACTTCATGGAGCGTGAGACATTGCGGCGTGAAGCTATCATGAAAGAGCAGTTAAAGTTAGCTGCTAGCGTTTTTAATCACTCTCATGATGGCATTATCATTACTGATGCCGACAATAGAATTATCGATGTCAATGCGTCGTTTACTCGTATTACCGGGTATGATCTAGCGGATATTTTGGGTGCAAACCCACGTTTTTTGCAATCAAATGTACAAAATAAAGCCTTCTACCAAGCTATGTGGAAGCAATTGCTTAAAGATGAACACTGGGATGGTGAACTTTGGGATAAACATAAAGACGGACATAGCTTTGCAGTAGAAGAAAGTATTTCTATTATTACTGACTCCGAAGGAAATATTGATCATTTTTTAAGTATATTCTCAGATATATCCTTACGAAAAACACATGAGGAAGCGTTAAAAAAGATCGCCTATTTTGATGAGTTAACGGGTACGCCTAACCGCACACTGTTAGCTGACCGGCTAGAACAAGGGATTGCACAATCAGTTCGTAGAAAAAAAACCATGGCACTGTGTTTTTTAGATTTGGATGGTTTTAAACAAGTCAATGACCAGTTCGGTCATGATACGGGTGATAAAATATTAATTGAAAGTACACAGCGTATTTATATGTGTTTACGTAAAGTGGATACCTTATCTCGTATTGGTGGCGATGAATTTATCATCTTATTATTAGATTTAAATGCTGAAGATGAATTTATCACTTCGGTTGAACGTATTTTAGATGCTTTACAACAGCCCTTTCTAATTGACAATAATTCTATCAGAATTTCTGCCAGTATAGGCGTAACACTCTTCCCTCAAAATGATAATGATGCTGACATGTTATTGCGCCATGCCGATCAAGCAATGTATTCCGCCAAACAGAAAGGCAAAAATCAGTACCATTTATTTAATTCAGAATTAAACCAGCAAGCCCATGAACAAGAGCTATTAATATCGCAGATTAAAGCCGCTTTTAATAATAATGAGTTTGTCCTGTATTATCAACCCAAGGTCAACTTATCTAACGGCCATATTCAAGGATTTGAGGCACTGATACGCTGGCAGCACCCTACAAAAGGCTTATTAGCACCGGCTGAATTCTTGCCACTTATCGATAACACAGATTTAATGCTGGACCTTAATGATTGGGTCATTTCGACAGCCATAAAGCAACTAAACCAATGGCAGGCAATCAATCTTAAATTAATTATTAGTGTTAATATCGCGCCTTGTCATTTGGTACAAGAAAATTTTGTTAGTCAATTACAGAAACACCTGCAAGCTTACCCTAATGTTTGCCCCAGAAATCTTGAACTGGAAATATTAGAAGCGGCTGCCTTAGATGATGTTATGCGTGTCAGTGAAATTATGAAGTCTTGTATAGCTCTGGGCGTTCATTTTTCTTTAGATGATTTTGGCACAGGCTACAGTTCTTTGACTTACTTAAAAAACCTACCTGTAAAAATCTTAAAAATTGACCAAACATTTATACGCGATATGTTAGTTGATAGCGAAGATATGGCGATTATTATGGCCACTATCGGCTTAGCAAAAGCCTTTAATAGGGGCATCATTGCTGAGGGCGTAGAGACTGTTGAGCATAGTAAAAAGTTATTAGAAATAGGCTGCAATCATGCCCAAGGCTATGTGATAGCACGGCCTATGCCCATTAATAAAGTAAATGATTGGATACAGCGCTGGGAATTTGAATCAAAAGCATTTCAAAAAAAACACCCATAACCCGAAATGACATTCGGCTTCAGGGAACAAATAGCTAAGTAGTTTTAATACATAAAGATAAGCTTAATACCGCGATTAAACCAATCTATACCGATACATTTTAACGCACCAAAGCTTCAATAGCAGTCGCTGCGCAACAACACCTTGTACTTGTCAATATTTCGGCACATAATCTACGTGAATTATGGATTTGCGGGACATTTTCTTAACGCCTCAATTTACACCATGCGCAAACCACAGGCTTAATAGCTAGCTAGCATGAGTTATTCACGGAATTAAGTTGCTTGCTAACGCTGTGCTACCTTGGCGTGAAAAAATGCTATTAGTCCCTAGTGCAAAATAAACAATGCTAAAAATGGTACCTGCGGTTAATCTTCCACACTACCCTGAATGTTATGACCGTTTTATTAATTATCTACGTTTTAAACCTTTTATAGGGGATGAATAATGTTCGAGAGCTACATTGAAGACTATAACGAAGCTGTTTATGAAATTGATAAAGAAGGCGCTATCGAAGTCGTAGAAAAGGCTTTACAAGAAGGTGTTACGCCAGAACAGGTGGTGTTTGATATTATCATACCGTCTATTGAAGAAATGATGGCTGAGATCGTCATTAATGCAGATACCAATTTAGCGCAACATTTTATGACTGCTCAAATTGCTGCAGAAGTCACTGAAAAAATGCTGGCCAAATTTAAAATACCACCTGAAATTATTGGCCGAGTCATTTTTGGTTCGTCTCATGGTGATTTACACTCACTGGGTAAACGTATTGTTATCGGGTGTTTAAAGTCAATGATGATTGAAGTAATTGATTTAGGCGTTAATATTAAAGCGGAAGATTTTGTTAATGCCGCTGTCGAACAAGAGGCACAAGTGATTGCTATTTCATCGATGATGGTACATACCGCTACGGGAGAAGAAGGCAGCTCGCGTGTACGCAGTCTATTAAAAGAACGTAATTTAGAAAAACAAATAAAGATAGTTGTTGGTGGAGCCCCTTTTCGCTTTGATCATGAGCTTTATTCCAAAGTAGGTGCAGATAACTGGGCGGCCGATGGAGTGACCGCTGCAAAAATGATTAAAAAGTTAATTTTAGAGGTGAAAACCTAATGACACCTTTAGAGATTTTATCTGCAACCATTTTAGGGGAGCCAACACCCAGAGTTCCTATTTTTTGTAATCTACTTGACCAAGGTGCACGCACATTAAATATGTTGCCCAAGCAGTATTTCTCAAAAGGAGAGTATGTTGCTGAAGGACAATTAAAGATGCTTAAGCATTATGGTCATGATAATGTTTGGAGTGCAAGTTATGTGGGTAAAGAGGCCCAACTGCTAGGCTGTAATAAAATTCTTTTTTCCAATAATGGTGCTCCGAATGTTGCTGATTTTGTGCTTAAAAGTTGGGCTGATATTGAAAATTTTGTCATACCTAAAGATATTACCCAACACCCACAATGGGAATCCATAGGGGATTGTTTAAAAATATTGCATCAAGAAGTAGGTAAAACTCACCCTATTTGTGCTTATGTCACAGCGGCAACATCCTTACCCGTGATATTAATGGGTATGGATAAATGGATGGAGCTAGTTCTCGTAGGCCCCACTGATTTACGTGATTTGCTAGTTAAAAAATGCAGTGATTTTGTTCAGCAACAGCTAAGCGCTTACCGTGCTGCTGGCGCTAATGTTATTATTTACGCCAACCCTTTTGCAACCACTTATTTTCTTCCTAAAAAGTTAGTCGTTGACTGGAGCATGCCCTGGATGCAGCAAGACTTAAAAGGTGGAATAGATAATATTGTTTTTTACGGGGGCATGGCACCGATCAATACAGTAACTGAATTGGTGGTTGATAAATTAAACATTAATATTTTTTACCCCGCACCTGAAGATGATCTGATTGAATCAAAACGCTTTATTAAGGGCAATGGCTTAACCAGTGGTGTTTTAGACGATATTAAGATGATTCATTGGAGCCCAGAGCAAACACGAAATGAAGTAAAACGAATTATGCAGCTAGGGAAGCCTGGTGGGCATTTTCTATTTGGCACAGGCTTTATGCCTATGGCGCTTCCTGAGGAAAACATTATTGCTATGTTGGAAGCCGCTTTTGAATATGGGAGCTATGAATGAAAACCATTCCAATTATTGAAGAAAAATCCGACCAACTCGTATTGGTCGGCTGTTCAATCTTACATAAAGAAACGGACTATTTGATAAAAAAAAACCACTGGAATATTGAAACCCATTACCTCAACTCTGCCTTACATAACTACCTTAATAGGCTGTCTAGTGAGCTCGAACAAGCGTTGGTCGAAGAGGAACAAAAGGGGAATAATACGGTTGTTTTTTATGGCAGTTGCCACCCTAAAATGGAAGGTCTGCTGGAAAGTCATAAAACATGTCGTACGCACGGGCAGAACTGTATTGTTATGTTATTAGGCTATGAGCATTTTATGCAAGAGCTGTCTAAAGGCGCGTATTTTTTATTGGAAGACTGGGCTTTAACTTGGGAGCCCATGATTACAGAGTGTTTTGGTAATAACCTCACAGTCATCCGAGAAATCTTTCATAGTAGCCATAAATATTTTTTAGCTCTGCGTACACCCTGCTCTAATGATTTCACCGCTGCCGCAGAAAAAGCAGCTGCTTTTATTGATCTACCGCTTCATTGGTTAGATGTTGACTTAAAAGAGCTGGAAACGGTTATGGCAGATGCAATTCAAGAAAAGATTAATACCTTAGAAAAATGAGCAATGAAACTGAGTTAGTTCAGTTACAAGAAAAAAATAAAAAACTACAAGCTCGGATTCGCCGCTTATCAGAAGAAAAAGCCAATTTGTATTTGACTCATCACCTGATGGAAATATTAGTTATCGGTGAGGATATTGAGAGTATGCTCAAAAATTTAATGGTTGGCTTATGTGAATGTGTGGGTGGCACCGATGTAGAAGTTTATTATTGGGATGAACAAAATTTACATTATGCTAATTTACAGGGAATACGGGTGATTTTAAACACCATTGAAGATCCCCTTATTGCTGAGATTTTTGAGCACCAAAAATTTATTGAAAAAGACAGCTCTATAACAAATGCTCAGCTTATGAGTACAGCAACCTCTGTTGCTTGGAACTGGGTTATTCCACTAATTATTAATCAACAAATTATTGGCGCAATAAAAGTCTCTAATATGCTAGGTTCAGCGCAAATGCGATCCTATTTAGCACCGTTTTTTCAGCACCTAGCTTTATTGTTAAATAATCAATTAAAAACAAAAGCAGCCGAAGTAGCGAATCAAGCAAAAAGTGATTTCTTAGCCATTATGTCGCATGAAATTAGAACTCCGATGAATGCGATGTTAGGCATGAACGAAATGCTTTTAAGCCCCGACCTGCCTGAGTCTGACAGGCTAAAATATGCAACGATTGCGTTAAAATCAGGTAATAACTTATTAGTGTTACTAAATGATATTTTAGATTTATCAAAAATTGAAACCGGTAAAGTCAGTTTGGAGAAACTTAATTTTAGGCCTTGTGAACTTATTCAAGAGTTATGCTTATTATTCAAAAAGTCAGCAGAAAGTAAGGGGCTGGAACTTAACTCAAATTGCATAATTAAAGAAAATAAAGTTTACCTTGCGGATAGCAATCGCTTACAGCAAATGCTATCAAACTTAATTACTAATGCCATTAAGTTTACAGAACAAGGGGAGATTTATATCAGCATCTCTGAAATAAGCCACCATGAACATGAAGCTATTTTAGAGTTTTCAGTACAAGATACTGGTGTTGGTATTGCCGAGGACAATCGTGCAAAACTTTTTAAGCCTTTTTCACAGCTTGATAGTAGTACGACTCGTCATTATGGTGGTACAGGTTTAGGTTTATCTATCGTACGCCAATTAAGTCATTTAATGGGTGGGAAAGCAGGCTGTGAAAGTGCGCTGAAGCAAGGCTCTCGCTTTTGGTTTCAAGTTACTGTTGAAGTAACGCCTATAGATCAGTTGTCCTTACCCAGTAATGGCTCAGCGAAAGATTTCGGTAATTCAGTGAGTCAGGAGAATAACCTATCTAGCGATAAGCTTCATTTTACATTACAACAACAGCAAACAATTAGACAGATGTGGCAAGAACTTGATGGTCTATTAAAAAAGAGCCTATTTAGTTCTATCAGCCATTTTAAAAAAATTAATCAAATATTGAGTAATAGCATTATTTCTAAGGAGTTGCTGGTATTATCTGATTTAATAAATACCATGTGTTTTAAAGATGCACGCACTTATATACAAGAACACGGACTGGTAAAGAAGTTAGAAGAGGAGTTTAACGATAATGAATAAGGCGAAATTAACAATTCTGATTATCGATGATACGCCAAGTAATATTCAATTGTTAGGTGAGGCACTCGAAAAGAAATACATCATACAAATCGCTGTATCAGGTAAAAGAGGTTTGGAATTAGCCTATGAAGATCCTCCTGATTTAATTTTATTAGATATTATGATGCCTGAAATGGATGGCAATGAAGTTTGTCGGCAGCTAAAGTCTGATGAACGTTTAAAAAACATCCCTATTATTTTTATTACTGCATTGAGTGATGCAGCAACAGAGCTGCAAAGTTTAGCGTTAGGGGCGGCTGATTTTTTACATAAACCCTTTAAAATTGAAATTGCCTGTTTGCGTATTAATAATTTGTTAGAACGCGAAAGTATGCGTCGAGACTTAATCATTAAAGAGCAGCAACAGCGTCTTGCAGTCAGTGTGTTTAATTACTCTCATGATGGCATTATGATTAGTAATACTGACAATCAGATTATTGATGTTAATCATTCATTTAGCAGAATTACAGGCTACCAAGCGGGGGAAGTATTGGGTAAAAACCCAAGAATATTACAATCTGGTCAGCAAGGTGAAATTTTTTACCAAGCAATGTGGAGTTACTTACTGAAGCATGATTATTGGAATGGAGAATTTTGGAATAAGCATAAAGACGGCCATTTATTTGCAGTACAAAGCAGTATTGCAATTATTAGAAACAAAAAAGGTCATATTGATCATTATGTAGCCATTTTTTCTGATATCACTTTACGTAAAACGCATGATGAAACATTAAAAAGAATTGCTTATTTTGATGAGTTAACAGGCATACCCAATAGAACGCTTTTAACTGATAGGCTAGCGCAGGGCATAGCCCAATCCGTGCGTAATAAAAAAACTATGGCGCTTTGTTTTTTAGATTTAGATGGATTTAAACAAGTTAATGACCAATTTGGTCATGATGTGGGCGACAAATTATTAATTGAAAGTACGCAGCGGATTGGCGCTTGTTTACGTAAAGTAGATACCTTGGCGCGTATTGGCGGCGATGAGTTTGTAGTGTTACTACTGGGCTTGCGTTCCGATGATGAATATATTATTTCTGTTGAACGCATTTTAAATGTGTTGCAGCAACCTTTCTTAATTGATGAGAATACCATTAATATTTCAGGAAGTATTGGTGTAACGCTCTTTCCTCAAAATGATAGTGATTCTGATATTTTATTGCGGCATGCGGATCAAGCAATGTATATCGCCAAACAAAAAGGCAAAAATCAATACCATTTATTTGATTCAAAATTAAATCAACAAGCCTATGAACAAGAGCAGTTAATATCGAATATTAGAGCTGCTTTTAATAAAAATGAGTTTGTCCTACATTATCAACCCAAAGTTAATTTATCTAACGGACAGATTCAAGGGTTTGAAGCACTAATACGTTGGCAGCATCCCTCGAAAGGCTTATTAGCACCCTCTGAATTCTTACCCCTTATTGATAATACAGATTTAATGCTCGACCTGAGTGACTGGGTTGTTGCAACCGCCATAAAACAATTACATCAATGGCAGACAAACAACCTTAACTTAATTATTAGCGTTAATATCTCACCGTGTCATTTGGTACAACCCAATTTTACGAGTCAATTACAAAAACACCTGCAATCCTACCCTAATGTTTGTCCCAAAAACCTTGAGCTGGAGATATTAGAAACCGCCGCCTTAGACAATATTTTTCGTGTCAGTGACATCATGAAATCTTGTATAGCCCTAGGCGTTCATTTTTCTTTGGATGATTTTGGCACCGGTTACTCCTCCTTAACTTACTTAAAAAATCTTCCGGCAAAAACCTTAAAAATTGACCAAACATTTATACGCGATATGTTAGTTGATAGCGAAGATATGGCGATTATTATGGCCACTATCGGCTTAGCAAAAGCCTTTAATAGAGACGTCATTGCCGAGGGTGTAGAAACGCCTGAGCATGCTAAAAAATTATTAACATTAGGCTGCGATTATGCCCAAGGCTATGGAATAGCACGACCTATGCCCATTAATGAAGTAAGTGATTGGATGCAACGCTGGGAACTTGAATCAAAAGTATTTCGGTAGCTGCGCCATTTCATGACACATTGAGCGTCCTATCTCCATCGTTTATTCACTTACAAAGCGAATTATGGGAGCCCCATTACGCTCTGCGTACGATTCAACTACGCACAAAAAAACCACGTTGATGTTATCGCAGTGGCTTTTTATGGACTAGCTTAAATTTCACACTTACAAGCGCAAAAATTAGTCTTAATACAATCGGGCGCTATCTAGCTTAAGTTAACTAACCCTTTTCAGCTGGGTTGATTTATATTGCAGCAAGATAACTATTTTTTAAACGAAGCAAAACATTCTTTCCAACTTCCGTGTTTGCTTGTCAGTAATTGTTCAATCCACGGGATTTTTACCGCACTTAAAAAACCGATTGATAACAAACACCAAATAGCGGCTAATTCGTGGGGATTATTGGTTAGCATTAACGAAAGCAATGGACCGAATATGAGTGAAAATAACATCACTCTGTAAGCACCAAAAAGCATAGGTAGAAAAAAGGCAATGACGAAATAACTATTGCGCGTGAACTGGCAACTATTCGATGCCCACTGCCATGCAATATGCCAATCTCCTCGGAAAGAAACAAACTCAGTTGCTGAGCAACTTGCCAATTGATGATTCTGCATAAGTAGATTGATATCACTCAATGGTTCACAAGGCGTTGCAAAACATCCGGGTAATGAAGGGTTAACAATTAAGCCGCATAAAAATATGAAAGACACGGCAGCAGATAAAAATGTTGTGGGTGTCATCCAATACATACGGCGCTGTCTAGGTATAAAAGACAGACAAAACCAAGTAATAAAAAGCGGTTGAAAACTGATGTGAATAAACCCTAATAATGAGTATAACGCATTGTAAGAATCTACAATATCAAGCGTCACATAGTTAAATGCCTGCAATAATTCCATTAAAGAAAAATAGGCTAAAGTTGATGCGCGTAGATTATGTTTGCCAGAAAGGCCTTCTACTTGCCACTCCGATCCACCTCCTACTTCAGAAGGGTATATAAAACTTTTTCTTGCCTCTAAACAGGAACCCGTTATCCCAATTAAAGCCATTACTGCAGACGCTTCTCCACTCCAACACATGATATTTTCCCTAAATTATTATTGTTATTATTTTTCTATTTATCATCAATTTCGTTTTAATCACTTGTTTTTAATGCGCTTAGAAACAAGCCGATACCACCCACAGCTAAAACCAGTATCACTATTAGATCAAATGCGCTCATTCTTACAAAGCTAAAATGTATAGATGCTATGACACCAAAAATCAATGATGCAATTGAGCCTAAAGTTAACAGCCATCCTATCCAGTTTTTACTATTGTAGAAGACCATTCCAACGCCAAAAATAAACGGGATCATGACCATTCCACTGGTTACACTATAGCCGGAATAACTATACAGCCGCATTCCAGCCCCAAAACTTGAAGTGACTGAAATAGAATTTAACAAAAGATAAAATCCAGTACACATCATTATCAAACCTACAAAAAAACTACCGATACCGCCTGATGTACCCCCTGCTCCGTTCATAATTTTTTTAATCCTTTCAATATTTGTAATGACACATTTGCACTCGCTATTCTCCAAGATCGGAAAGTGCAGTACTTGTTAATCATAGTTGCTAAGCAAATAAGCCAACAAACGTAAACCCGATACCGACATAGATTGCGGCTTCAATTGATCCTATTGCAATATTTTGCTGTTCACCGACTTCCTCGGCAATGTTAACTTTAGGCAGTAATATATGTCTTAATATGATTGATAATAGCGTTTGTGAAACAAAAATAATAACCGCCATCATCACCCAGGCCAATACTGACCATTCTAAAACACTCGGATCATAGATGACTAAACCTGATGTGGCTGTCATGGCTAATGCAACACCTAAACGATAGCCTGAAAAGCGAATAGCCAAGGCGACATTCCCTTCTTTAATTTCGCCTTGTAAGGTTTTACCGTTGTCTTTATGGCGGCGATTAAAGACAGCATTACGATACAGCGTTGCAAGAATTAAAATAATTTGTGAGATTAAAAAGATCCCGACGACGATAGCCAGCCCCAAGAAAGTTGAACCATCAACCCAAGACATAGCCGCACGAATGATAATAGCTGTTGCGATCAGGTTAAAGGCATCGACTATACCCGCTGCAACATTACCACCCATGATTTCATCGTGTATTGAAATTTGTCGCAAACCGATCTTATCAAAGATTTTACGCGTAAAGCCCATAAATAGCATTGCCGCTATACCATAACTTCCCATTAAAGTGATTTCTTCCACATAAGTTGACCCGGCTTCACCTGCGACCACCCCCATCATTAAAATAGCAACCGCGATGATGGCTCCTGCTAATGCGATGCCAGCAGCAAAGTTATCTTGTTGCGCCAATAATTCTTTTAAAGAAATACCGGCAATACTGGCAGCAAATACACGAAGTGTTGCCATAAAACCCATTAAGATGACGAAATCAATCGCATAATAGACTAAGGATGCATCACTGAGCATAATCAATTGTGTTAAATTTTCCATTACTTTAACCTTTTATTAAATGTTATTTTCCGCCAAAACTACGACTGCCATAAGAGCTACGTGAACTGCTGCGTGCGCTACTGCTACCAAAAAAACTAGAACTGCGTTTGGTAACAGGCTGCCTGTTACTCGATGACAATTTATTGCCACTAAGATAGCTAGAACTACGTTTTTTGCTAGTTTTATCTGCATGTCGAGCGCCACTATCGCTACTGCCGTATTTTTTAGTCGAAAACCTCGCTTGCGTTGATTTTTGCTTAGCGTAGGTGCTTACCCGTTGTCGACCTTTAACGGAACCATATTGTTTCTTTGGTTTTGCCGGAGTATAGCCTTGGCTGCGCATGGTGTTATTGCGCTGACGCGTTTGATTACGATCAGCAGTACTGCCGTAGGTATTCCTACCGTAGTCATTGTAATAAGAATAACGGGAACGTCTGTTCCAATCGTTATAGTAGATAGGCGACTGATTGTATAAACCGCCCCCCATTAAACGACTAAAAAATGCGTATTGTCCATACCACTGCCATATTGAAGAACCGGAGCTATTCTGGCGATATTCTCCATAGCTAGGGTTACCAACTAAATAACTACCCGGCGTGACGGTCTCCCCACGGACATTAGCCATTTGGCTGCCTTTAGGAATACTGACCGTTTCTAATTGCCCATCTGACAATTCGGCCATGGTATTAATTAAATCAAGCAGGGCATCATTAAATACGACAGGGTCGGCAGCAATATCAATTGAAGCCAGAGATTGTTGTGCCTGTTGAAATTGCTGTTTATTGTCAGGCTCTCGATTAACGTTTGCTAAGCGCTTTACAAGCCCTGTGTATAACACACCTCTTTCAGTTGAATCCTTTGCCATTGATTCAGCAATCGGCCTAAAATCGGGTTTTATTCGTGCCAGCTTTTTTGCATAAATATCGACAATTTTAGCATTCGTTAACTGTCGGCTATATAAGAGACCTTCTAAGTTAGCTAAATTTTGTTCAACTCTTGAATAGTTACCCTGCAGTTGCTCGGAATAATTATTGCCACACCCCATTAACGTCAAAAAAGACATCAGCAGCAATAATGGTATGAGTCGTCTCACTATGGCATTACAGTAATCCATAAAACCTCCTTAATATAATCATGTTGCTTGGCTAATATTTGCCAGAGCTTGTTGAATTGCCTCAATCGTCGGTGAATTATCATCATTGCTCATAACGAATAAACTGGACGTGGTAATTTTAGTATTGGCATGCGGGTTAGTATCACATAACCCTGTTTCATTATTAATATAAGCCACGGCAGTACCCAAATCCTGCTGTATTAATTGGCAAACAATATCTTTCCAACTTAATTCCTTAATATTCACTTCGTAGCGTAAATATAGATCACCGCTTGAAGAAAATAAATTTTCAATAATTTGCTCTGCACCGGGTGCCACAGCTGTACGAATTAACATTTCAGGATAAGCACGCATAGGACGAATAATAACATTAGCCCCCGCAAGTCGAAACCGCTGTCGATTATCATCATCTACGCATTCAGCTAATATTAAAGCATCATCCCGCAACTTTAATTCCTGTAAGCGATGCAAAATATCAAAGGTCCTGCTGTCAGAATCAGGGTTATCTTCTTGTTTTGCCAAAATGACTATATATTTCGCTTGTTGAGCATTAACGGCAAGCAAATCTTTCGGCAGGGTTCCGCTCCCCGTGTAATGAACCAGTCCCGGCGTTTTAGCTAATTGATTAGGCAGGCCGTTAGGAAATCTATTGGTTAAGATTTGCACCGTACTCGACTTCAATGCACTTTGCTGTAAATGTTTTAGCAGACGTAAAAAAAATTGCTCACCTTGTTGCGAAGGGGTATTTATTACCAATATATGATTTATCATGCGCCATTCCCAGTTACCCAGCATTTTTTTAATTCTAATATTCGCTCGATATTCAAAATAATCCCCGGCGGCTTTCGCTAAAATAAAAATCCCGCCTAAATATAACAACAGGACCGTCGATGTTTTTCCAGCTAATGTAGTCGCGCTAATATCACCATATCCCGTTGTTGAAAGGGTTGTTAATGTTAGCCATAAAGCATCTTGCCAATTGAAGTCTTCAAACAAGGTCATCAGGTAAACATGCGCGATTATTATGATCAACAATAAAAATGCAGAACGAAATAATGAATGCTTTAATACATCTTCTTCAAATGACAACTGGCTGTTGCGCCGCCAATTAATAAATCGATAAAAAACATTCATGCCTTATGCTTGCTTAGCAGGCCATAAAGCGTCTATTTTTCGTATTGGAATATAGGCACAAAGATGCGCTTCAGTACGCCCTCCGTCAAAAACTCTAAACTCTAAACTGTGCTGTCTATTATCAGAAAATAACCAAGCAAAATCACAAGCCTCCTCACTGCCATTTTCATGCTCAGGTAATGACCTATTTCTAAAATCATCATCATACCGATAGGCTAACTCAAACCCTTCTTGGCGATAAGTCTCAGCCACCCAACCGGCTATTTCCGGCGGTAAAACATCCATAGAAACATTAGCACTTAGCTGATGATTTACCCCTGAATCGGGATCAAGAATATTTGCTATATCCTCTTCAGAAAAAACTTTCAGCAAGGTTTCCGGATAAACTTCTAAGCCCAATTCAAGCGTGTTATTATCAACCACGCGTAAACGAATACTTAGATCAACATCGTCTAATTGAAAATAGATGCGCTTATGCTTTTCGCCGCCCAAATCCAGAGTCCATATACTAGATACCTGAAAACTTTTGTTGCTTAAACCGGATTGACTCATTAGCGCAAAATCTAGCATATCACCGATAAGTAAATCCCGTGGATGCTCCAACGTCCGTGCAACCGGTGCTTTTTCTTTAAATCGGTCAAATAATCCCATGTTGTTCCTTATTTATTGTGTATATAAGCCCATTTCTTTTTGCCAATCAGAATGGTGGTATTGATAAGCGACCATAGAACCTAAGCGGTTTATTTTTACAGTTCCCGCCTGTTGATAAAAGTTCTTTCCAAATTCAAAGGATGCTAATAACAGGCCCTTGGTTGTCCAACCATCATCGACCGGCCAGCGTGTTAAATTCTGTAAACGTTGCTGTGCAGGCAAGCCATTTTTAGTGGCAATGCTAAAACCCCATTCGCCAAAGGAAGGCACATTATGGTGGTATTGCTGTACATGTTTAAAACCCGCCTGTTTAATGGTTTTTCCGATACTGATAAAGGTATTTTTGGCATGATAAGGACTAGTAGATTGCACCACCATTGCACCATCACCCGCTAATAAAGTAAGCACTTTATTATAAAATCGGGTGCTGTAGAGTTTGTTTAAATCAGGGTGGCTGGGGTCGGGTAAATCAATAATCACCGTATCAAAAAGTTGATCCGCTCGAATCAATACATTAATACTCACAAAGGCATCGCCAAAAATGGTTTGCACGCGTTTATCATTAAATGCCCCTTGATTTGCTTCGATTAAACGCTGATTTAGCACTTTACCCTGTTCTATTTCTGGGGTTTTAAATAATTTGACTAAATCACTGTCTAAATCCAGTAGCACCACTTTTTGAGGATTCCAGCGCAACACATCCCGCAAAGCCAGCCCATCGCCCCCCCCTATAATTAAAACCTTGTTATGACGTGCCGATGCGGCTAATGCGGGATAAGTTAGCATGGAATGATAAATATGTTCATCATTACTAGCAAACTGGGTCCTGCCATTAATAAAAAAAGTTAATATGCTGGGATTTTCTGGGTTTGTAATGCGCTCGGTAATGGTTAAATGTTGATAGGCTGTATTGGCATGATAAATCACTTTATCGCGATATAGCATATCCTCCATTTCAGCCGACCAGTTCGAACCATAGCTAAAAACTTGTAATATCCAGAGCGCGGCAACGGCATGGCCGAGTAATAAATAATTCGCAGAAGGAATTTTATCTTTAAATAAATAAAAAAACACCGCGCCAATCAGTAAATTAACCGACGCGGTTAAAGCCCCCGCAAAAGATACTTCCAGCGATAACATCAGAAAAACCCAGAGTAGCGCGCCTATCCCTGCGCCTAGATAATCTATGCCATAGATAGATCCCGGATTGTTTTTTAAGTTATCGGCATAAATTTGGCTACGAATTTCACCAATTAAGGGAATCTCCATGCCAATTAACGTTCCTAAGAGCGCGCCAATTAAATAAGGTGTCCAACTGGCGAGTGATTCAATACTTTCAATCAGGCCACCGCTAGGAATTAAATCGGGTGGAATGGAAAACGTCTCAGCTAATATTTGAGGAAATAACGCGGCTAAAGAAAATACACCCCCAATCAGTAACACGCTGCTGGCACCAACCAATGCCAGACACAATTCCAGCCATGCAAATCCAGCGAATGGGTTTTTAATATTTCGGGCTAAAAATGAACCGACGCCCATAAAAATCATCATTACTGAAATAATGCCAAAGATAGCTTCTTCGACTGCGCCTAAAACGCGCCCGGCATAATGTGATAATAAATATTCATAGACTAATCCACAGCCAGCGCCTATTGCCAGAATGGTCAGTACAGCCAAGTCCAATTGTTTGTTTGTCAACGATGTCCCTTAATACGAGTTGTTGGCGACTAAAGTGTCATCATAACATTGTGATAAAACCAATAGTTTTATGTTCTGTAAAAATCAATTTTATATCATGCTTTTAGGTGTAAATAATCAATCGGCACCCTTTACTTATAGTGTAAAATTTATTTTCAATCCTGAAATATTAAAGGCTATTGTGGATAACAAAACACTACAACCCAATGGTAAACACCTTATTATTGATCTCTATGGTGCACAGCATCTTAATGACATAGGATTAATGAAAACCGCTATCCATGAAATTATTAAACAAACCAATACCACCTTGTTATTTGAGAACTACCATCATTTCCAGCCTTCCGGCATTACTGGCATCGCCTGTTTAGCTGAATCGCACATTTCTGTACATACCTGGCCAGAAGATAACTTTGCGGCTTTTGATGTTTTTATGTGTGGAAAGGCACAACCTGAAACGGCTATCGCTATTCTTAAACAGTATTTTGGCGGGTCAGAAACCACGACATTGATACAACGCGGATCCCCAGCCATTGAAACTTTAATAAATAGCCCAATTAAATAGGGTGTAGACAAAAAAATAAGGCTATGCCACCTTAAGTGTGGAAAACAACAGCTCTTAAAGCCCTCCCTTGCTGGGGAGGGTTGGGTGGGGAGACGTTAAAATAAGTTGTTGTAAGCTTCTTTTAATTGCTTATAAAGATATGAATGAAATGTTGAATTCATGTTTTCTATTTCCCCTCACCCAACCCTCTCCCTTTGGAGAGGGCTTTTAAGAACAAAAGTAATTAAGAATTTCACATGTACCGGTGGCTTAGCCAAAATAATGAGCGCATTTTTTTATTCATAATAGGAAACAACGATGAACAACAGCCTAGAAAAAGTCCAAGCTGCTTTAGCTGACTACACCGCTGAAGACGGTAGCCGTTTTAGTGTCACTGCAACGAATAATGA
>Ga0105357_10000595_pt1 | contig 19266 bp, 17 predicted proteins | sample GOMGulsemesocosm_4_FD_83660 | JGI IMG/M metagenome (GOLD analysis project Ga0105357, IMG submission 83660) | Methane-oxidizing microbial communities from mesocosms in the Gulf of Mexico - GOM15B Gulf of Mexico | ecosystem: Environmental > Aquatic > Marine > Cold seeps | place: USA: Gulf of...
AGGGTCCCCTTGTGGAAACGTAGGCCGCTGCCAGCTCTTGAGTATTCTTACAAAAGCTTAGCTTATTCAACTCCGAAGTTGTTTATGCTAAGCTTTTTTTTTAGCCTCTTTTTTATTTACTTTTTCTTTAATTGTTCACTTGTTATATTCGATTAATATTGAATTTTTATATAGTCTGATTGTATCTAGTTTTTTATATCTATTTAGGTTTTCTTATTTAATATATTTTCAGCTTCCAAAGTTCTTTTATACTTATTTTTTTGTAAAAAAAAAGGCCAATCCGAAGATTGACCTTTTCCTTTTTGGAAGATTTAGAATGTTACAGTCTAGACTCGTATCGTCTAAGCATGTATAATCTCTTAAGCATCTTCTTTCTAGCATTGATTTTTTGTTTTTTTCTGATTTCAGTATTTGGTTCAAAAAATCGTCTAGCTCTTGTTTCAGTTACAATAAGATTTCTATCACATTGTTTCTTAAAACGTCTGTATGCTTCGTCGAAAGATTCACTATCTTTTACTTTAATGCCTGGCATGTAAAGTTCACCCACTTTCTTTTTAAAATTTTGTGTTGCATTATATTTAAACTTTACTTAATTCTAATTTAACTAAAAATTAAATATAATAAATACATTAATAAAAAGGTACTTTTATGGAATTAACTCATTTAGATGATAATAATAGACCAAAGATGGTTGATGTTTCTAATAAGAATGAAACACACAGAATTGCTGTTGCTTCTGGAGAGATTACGATGTCTAATGATGCATATACTGCAATCATTGATAATACATCTAAAAAAGGCCCTGTAATACAAACAGCAGTAATTGCAGCTATTATGGGTGTTAAAAAAACAAGCGAATTAATACCTATGTGTCATCCCCTGTTATTAAGTGGGATTAATTGTGATGTTGAAGAAAAACCAGAACTTCCTGGATTTAAATTAATTGTAACTGCAAAGTTAAATGGTCAAACTGGTGTTGAAATGGAAGCCTTAACAGGAGTATCTGTTGGATTACTTACTATTTATGATATGGTTAAAGCTATTGATAAATCAATGGTTATCTCAGATGTTCAATTAGAAACAAAAGTTGGTGGCAAAAGTGGCGATTTTAAAAGGAGATAGATAAAAATGATAGATTTAAGTAAAGAAAAATTAGAACTTAATTATCCTTGTAATTGGACATATAAATTAGTTGTATTAGAAAAAACAAATATTAAAATGACAGTTAAAGAAGTTGTACTTCAAAGAGAACATACTGTTATTGAATCAAAAACAAGTAAAAAAGGCAAATTTAAAAGTTATACTTTAGAGTTACTGGTTCATAATGAAGATGATAGAAAAACTTTATTTGAAGTTTTAGGTAATCATAATGATATTAAAATGGTACTATAACTATTATGGACAATAAGAGAAGAACTTTTCTTCAATTAACTAGTCTTTCAATTATTACTTTTTCTAACAGTTCAAATTTACTTGCAGATTCTGAAGTAAGTACAAAGAAAGATTTATTTATTCAAAAAGAAGATTATCAAGTTTTTCAATCACTTAGAAATAAATTAAAATTAGTTCAAAGATATATTGGTTATGGTAATTTTAATGTTATAAGTTTTGATTCTATGATTAATATTGCAAGAAGAGCACTAAATATAAATTCATTTACAAAAGATGAAATAGATTTTATAGAATTCATCTTTTATTATAATCCTTCTTCTCATGGTTTTTTTGGTGATAGAATTAGTAATAGTATTACTGATACAATTAATAAAAAGTTAATTACAAAGATACCTTATACTGGGCATTATCTTTTTAAAGGTAATGCCTTCAATACTTATCATGAAATGAAGAATGATGTAGGTAATTCACTTACTTTAACTTCTGGAATTAGAAGTATTATAAAACAAACGAAACTATTTCTAGATAAAATTAATAGAACAAATGGAAATATAAGTGTTGCTGCTAAATCAATTGCACCACCTGCCTTTACATATCATTCTGTTGGAGATTTCGACGTAGGTAAAAAAGGATTTGGTTATGCAAATTTTACATCTAGATTTGCAAAAACTAAAGAATTTCAGAAAATAAAAGAGTTAAAGTATGTTGATGTTCGATATACAATTAATAATAAGGATGGTGTTAGGTATGAACCTTGGCATATTACAACTATTTAGAGTTTTATTAATATTTATATATTTACAAAACCTAAATGCAGGAGTTCAGAGTTTTGATTTTGACTTTATAAAAAAAGGTCAACAAGATAAAAATACACTTTTAATTATTGGTGGAATCCAAGGTGATGAACCTGGAGCTTTTATGGCAGCTTCTTTAATTGCTACACATTATGATATAAAAAAGGGTTCGGTTTGGGTAATTCCAAATTTAAATTTTTATTCTATAATTAAGAGATCTCGTGGTCCTTATGGTGATATGAATAGAAAATTTGCAACTTTATCAAAAGATGATCCAGATTATAATACTGTTGAAAGAATAAAAAAATATATTAAGTCTGATGAAGTGAAATTAATCTTAAACTTACATGATGGAAGTGGATTCTATAGAAAAAAGCATATTAATAATAAAATGTCTCCTAAACGTTGGGGTCAATGTGCTATTGTTGATCAATCTAATTTAAATATAAATAAATATGGAAACCTAGAAGAAATTTCAGCAAAAGTTGTTAAATCTATTAATACTAAACTTATTAGACAAAGAGATATATATCACGTAAAAAATACAAAAACAAGACTTGGTGATAAGGATATGGAAAAAACTCTTACATATTTTGCTATTAATAATGGAAAAGCAGCTTTTGCAAATGAAGCTAGTAAAGAGCTTAATTTACAAGAAAGAGTATATTATCATTTATTAGCAATAGAAGAATATATGAATATTATGGGTATTAAATTTGAAAGAAAATTTGATATTTCAACTCCAGAAATTAAAAAGGTTATAGATCATGATATTTTTATATCTTTTTATGATGAAAAAATTAAACTGCCACTTAGTAAGGTGCGAAAACTTTTAAGATATTTCCCAATTAATAAAGATGGAGATTTAAGTTTTACAGCTTCTAATCCTTTAATGACTATAATAAAAGAAGGTAAAGAGTATATTATTCATTATGGAAATAGAAAATTAGCTAAACTTCATCCTGATTATATTAAATTTATAGAAGATGAAAGGGATATTAATATATCTATTGATGGTGTTAAAAGGAGTATTAAGTTTGGAGATATAATTTATGCAAAGAATACATTTAACTTAGAAGCAATTTCTGATTTACGTGTTAATGTAATAGGGTATGTGAATCAAAAACATAAAAATGAAGTAGGTATTAATATAAATAAAAAAGATGTAGCTAAAAGATTTTCTATTGATAAAGATGGGAATTTATTTAGAATTGAATTCTATAAGGGTGATAATTTTGTAGGAATGATTCTTTTAGGGTTTGAAAAATAGAGTATTATATACTCTATTTAAAAAAAACTAATTCTTTTTTAATTTTCTCTTGATTTAATTTTTTACAAGCAGTTTTATAAATTTCATTAATTCTTTCTTCATCATCATGTACTATCGTTTTTACTTCATCTATAGATTTACCTTCAGCAAATGCAACAAATACTCTAAACTCTTTTTTTGTAAATTTCTTTTTTAAGATTTCTTCTAGCTCTTCCTCATGTTTTAAAGTACCAACTAGCTTATCTATATTCAGTTCAATTGCTTCTGTAAAATTCATATATGTCCTTTTAATTATTTAACCAATTTTCAATATTTTCAATATCTTCATATGAAGTTAAATCTAACATTATTGGTGTTATTGAGATGTAATTAGCTTTTATAGCTTCAAAATCACAAGTTTTATCTTTTGACTCTCTCCAAATTAATGGATGCAGTCCTATCCAATAAAACTCCTCTCCTCTAGGGTTATGATGCCTATGTGTATCATTACCATATTCTCTATATCCAGCTTTTGTTATTTTAATTCCATTACACTCATCTGGTTTTATTGGAGGGATATTAACATTTAAAAACTTTCTTTCCTCTAATGGGAACTTATTATCTAGTATTTTCTTTGCTAATGATGCAATAGTTTGCTTAGCAAGTTCAAAATACCATTCATTTTTTATATCGTTAGATCCCTTTTTGCGTACTTGAGATATTGCAATTGCAGGAATTCCATGTAAAACTGCTTCCATAGCTGCTGCTGCTGTTCCACTATAGGTAATATCTTCACCCATATTAGAACCCATATTAATACCAGAAATTACTAAATCAGGTTTATAGTCTTCTTTAAATAAATTATTTAAAGATATAAAAATACAATCAGTTGGGCTTCCATCATCAACTCTATAATAATCATCATCAACACACTCTAATCGTAGTGGTCTATCTAATGTTAATGAATGCCCGCATGCAGATTTATCTTTTGCTGGTGCAACTATTGTTATTTTTGCAATAGGTTTTAAAGCTTCTACTAAAACCTTTAGTCCTATTGCATCAAAACCATCATCATTTGTTAATAAAATTTGTTTCATGATACTAGATAGGCTCCTTCAATTTGGTGTATTAAATTTTCTACATTAGAAGTAACTTTAAATCCAGTTTCTAATTCTATATCTGCAAGTTTTGATTTTACTAAAATTTTCAATTCTCTTTTACCTTGATTATTTGCAACAATTTCGAATAATTTGAAAATACTAATATCTTGATTTACAAAAGGTATTGCAATTGTCATTGGAGGTTCAATTATAGCTATTTGTTTTGTTTTTATCTTCTCTTTTTTTGCAGCTTTTAAATCTTCAATTTTTAATATATTCATCCTAGTAAAGTTTTCATCTTTAGAAATCTTTACTTTAAATGCAATTGGCTTTTCTAAATCAAAATCATCTTCAAGCTCTTTGATTCTGTCTTCAAATAATAAAAGTTCAATACTACCATGCAAATCCATAATGGAAGCTATTCCAAATTTATTACCCTTTTTTGATATTTTAGTAACTATATTTTCTATCTTACCTACAAAAAGCGCTTCTGAACCATCTGCTAATTCATCAATTTGTGAAGATAAAGTATATTTAACTTGATCCAATTGTTCTCTATATTCATCAAGTGGATGCCCTGAAACATAGAAACCTAATGATGCTTTTTCAAACTCTAAAATCTCTTTTGGTTCGTATTCTTCTAATTCATCTAATTCAATAGCAATTCTTGTAAGTTCTTGTGAATCACCAAATAGTGAACCCGTAGCCATTTTTTTAGCTTTCATTGAATTTGCAACACATTCTGATATCTTTTCTATTTGCTCTACCATTGCACGTCGAGAGTATCCAAAGCTATCAAAAGCTCCGGTTTTAGTAAGTGATTCTATCACTCTTTTATTTACCTTACTTCCATCAATTCTTGAAATAAAATCAGATAAATCTGTAAACTCTCCACCTTCATCACGTGCTGCAATAATTGAATTAATTGCAACATCTCCAGCACCTTTAACTGCACCCATACCAAACATTACAACTTCTTTTCCTTCTCTTTTTGTAGCAGAGAAAACTAAGTCTGATACATTGATATCAGGTGGAAATAAATCAAGTTCTAGTCTTTTTACTTCATCTACATATTTTACAACTTTATCAGTATTATCTTTTTCAAGAGTTAATAGTGCCGCCATAAATTCAGATGAATAATAGTTTTTTAAATATGATGTATAGAAGGTAATAAGTGCATATGCTGCTGAGTGAGATTTATTAAATCCATATCCAGCAAACTTTACAATAAGATCAAAAAGTTCTTCACAATGGCTTCTTACATAACCTTTTTTAACTCCACCATCTGCAAATTCGCCTTTTAATCTATCCATTTCTTCAACAATTTTTTTACCCATTGCACGACGAACTAAATCAGCGCCACCAAGGCTAAATCCACCAATTGTTTGAACAATTTGCATTACTTGCTCTTGGTAAACAATAACACCGTATGTTGGCTCTAAAATTGGTCTTAAGGGAGCATCAAATTCATCATAGAAATAGTCAATTTTAGCACGACCATGTTTTCTATCAATAAAGTCATCAAGCATTCCTGATTCCATGGGACCAGGTCTATAAAGTGCTAGAACGGCAATGATATCTTCAAAGTTATCTGGTTTCAATCTTTTACATAAATCTTGCATACCATCTGATTCTATTTGGAATAGTCCAATTGTATTACCAGTTTGAATTAACTCATAAACACCTTTATCATTTACATCAGCAGTTAAGAAGTCAATTCTTTTTCCATGACGTTTTTCTATTAGTTTTAAAGCTTCTTCAATTACTGTTAGGGTTTTTAAACCCAGGAAATCGAATTTAATTAAATCCACATCTTCAACATATTTACCATTGTATTGAGTTGCAAGAGTATCAAGTCCTGAAGGTTTAAATAAAGGAGTTTTATTCCATAAAGGTTCATTTGAAATTACAACACCAGCTGCATGAGTTCCAGCATTTCTATTTAGACCTTCAAGTGCTAAGGCGTATTCCCAAACACGTGCTGATTGTGGATCAGCTTCACAAAGTTCTTGTATTTTTGGTTCTTTTTCCCAAGAGTTTGCTAAATCGATACCTAATTCATCAGGAATTAATTTTGCCATTGCATCAGCTCTTGAATATGGCATATCTAGAACTCTAGCAACATCTCTAATTACTCCTTTTGCAAGTAATTTACCAAAAGTAATAATTTGTGCAACATTGGCACGTCCATATTGTTGAACAACATAGTCAATAATTTCTCCACGTCTAGCTTGACAAAAATCCATATCGATATCTGGCATTGAGATTCTTTCTGGATTTAGGAATCGCTCAAAAAGTAAACCATAAGGCATTGGGTCAATATCTGTAATTTCTAGTGAAAAGGCTACCAAACTTCCTGCTGCTGATCCCCGTCCAGGACCTACTGGAATTTTCATTTGTTTTGCAACAATAACGAAATCCCAAACAATTAACATATATCCTGGGAATTTCATACTATTGATAATGTCAATTTCTACTTGTAATCTATCTTTATATTCTTGATGCTTTGATTGATCTACAATCTTAAGTCTTTTTTCTAAACCTCTCCAGCACTCATCAATAAATAGAACTTTATCATTTTCTAAAGAGTATTCTAATTGAGGTTCTGGTAATTCTAAACTATGAACTTCTGCCTTTTGACGTGTAAATTTAAAGTTAGGTGGTGTGGGGTCTCCTAATTTAATTTCTAAACTACATTTATCAGATATTTCTTGAGTTGCTGCAATTGCTTCTGGAATATCAGCGTATAATCTTGCCATTTGCTCTGGTGATTTTAAATAAAATTCATGAACACTATGTCTTAATCTATTTGGATCATCATAAAGTTTATTCATGGCAATACACATAAATGCTTCATGTGCATCGGCATCTTTTTGATTTAAATAATGGGTGTCATTTGTTGCAACAACTTTAATATCTAATTCTTTTGCAAGTTTTAAGATTTGACTATCAATAAAGTGTTGATCTCCAATCCCATGTCTCATGATTTCTAGGTAAAAATCATCACCAAAGATTTCTTTGTATTCTAAAGCAGCTTCTCTTGCTCCTTCATAACCTTTGGCACCATTTTTCACATTTCGTTCGTTTTGTAAATTTAAGTGCCAGTTTACTTCTCCTTGCAAACAAGCTGCGGAACAAACTAAACCTTCTGAATTTTCACGCAATAATTTTTTATTAATTCTTGGATAGTAATAAAAACCATGCATATAAGCTTGAGAGCTTAAAAACATTAGGTTTTTATATCCAGTTTGGTTCTTTGCATATAAACATAAGTGAAATCTTTTTCTTGTAGTTTTATCACCAAGTTCTTCATTGTTATGAATATATGCTTCCATCCCAATAATTGGCTTAATACCTTCTTTTTTCATTGCATTATAAAAATCAATAGCTCCAAATAAGTTCCCATGATCTGTCATAGCAACAGAGGTCATTCCCATCTCTTTTACTTTTTTTGCAAGAGGTTTTATTTTATTAGCACCATCAAGAAGTGAATATTCTGTATGTAAATGTAAATGTGTAAATTGTGGTGTTGTAGACATAGTATAAATCTTTAATATTTTATTTGTATATAATTTTTAGTATAGCTAAAAAATGATTTTTGATGCTTTAATTAAGATTTGAAAAATAGTTTTTCGCTTCTTTTAATCCTAAGTTAAAACACTCATTAATTTCACTAAAAGTAAATAATGAATAAGCTCTAATATGAGGACTACCCAAATAATGATGTGTATTCTCAATTGAATGTTTATGATTGTCATGCAGTTGTTTGAAAAGCTTTCTTTTTATAGTTTTTAATGGGTTTGCTCTTTTTTTATTTTGTTTACTCTTTGGGAATAAGTCAACTGCGAAAATATCATAATTTTTATTTTCAAAAGGCTTAATTGGGATATTATCAAATAAACCTCCATCAATCAAATACATATCTTTATATTTTACAGGTTTTAATAAAGGAATAATTGCACTCGATGCCATACATAAAGTTATTGTATCTCCACAGTTAAAATAATGAAGTTTCTTTTCTTTGACATCATAAGCATTTATAAAAATAGGTTTTGGAATGTCTTCTATTTTTTCAATAGGTAATAATTCTTTAATGATTTTATTTGAGGTATCTATTTTTAATAATCCATTTCTAAAATAGTTAAATTTTAAAGCTTGTCTTATATCTTTTGATGAGAATATTTTTAGCTGTTCTTTTGCAGAAACACCACTTGCATGAGAGCATGAAATAATACTTCCAATTGAAGAGCCACTATATGCTTGTATCTTTATATTATGCTCTTCACAAAAATGTAAAACTCCTAAGTGAAAAGCTCCTCGAGCCGCTCCTCCCCCTAATACTAGTGCTAAATTCATTTATATTACCAATCAATTATTTTTTAGATACTACCATTATAATCTTTATTTTTTGTATATGAACATAAGTTCATAGTAGCTTAGAAAAAAATTATTATATTTCAAGAGTATATAAGCAAACTTTAAATAAAATTTAAATAATTAGTAAAAGGGGATTTTAATGTTCAAAAGTATTTATAAAGTAGGTGTCGTAGCTACTTTAATGGCATTTGTTATATCTGGATGTACATACAAAAATGAGATTATAAGTACATTAGTTGACGGAGAAGTTTTAAAAGAGTACAAGAAGGTACAAACTACAAAACAACATCTTGAAATTGCAGAAGATAAGCAAAAAAATGTGACAACACAAAAAACATTAGAAGCTACAATAGCCTCTTTAGCAACTCAAATGATGAGAAATAAAAAAATGAATACAAATAAGCCTGTACTTATCACATCATTTGTAAGACTTGATGCATTCAAAAAAACTTCAGAATTTGGAAGAATTGTTAGTGAAAGTATGATTGATGAATTATCAAATAGAGGTTTTAATGTTATTGAATTTAGAGGTCAAATGGCGGTTTCTGTAAATGATAAAGGTGAATACTTTATTACAAGAAAAACAAATAGATTAAAAGATAAAGTTCCAGATACTTATGTAGTCGTAGGAACATATTCAAGACAATACGGAAAAATAATGTTAAATGCAAGAGTAATTGATAATGTTACTGGTAAAATTATTTCAAGCTCAAGATCTACATATAATCATGGTCAAAGAAATGATTGTATGTTATTTAAAGATTGTAGACCTGCTAGAACAATAAATATTATAAGAGAACGATAGTTAAATGACTTTTAGTTTTTCTAAAATTATAAAACTTGTTACTTTTTCTTGTTTTATAGTTTTATTCTTAAGTTCATGTACTCATAAAAATCTTATAAATGGTACAAATAATTTCCATTCTCTGGTATCTCAATTAGTTGATGATTCTGCAAAAAAGATAAAAAAACATACAATGATTGATGATATTGTATTAGTATCAGATTTTGTTAATCTTGATAAGTTAAAAAATAGATCAGAATTAGGTTTTTTATTATCAGATATATTAAAAGATAAATTAGTATCATTAAATGTTCTTGTTCGTGAAGTTGAATTTGGCAAAGAGTTTGAATTAGGACCAAGTGGATTTAATTTGTTAACTAGAAATCAAAGTAAAATTGTATCAAAGATAGTTAAAGAAGAAAGATATGCTGTTGTTGGAACTTACTCTATTACAAGTAGAAGTTTAAATTTATTTATTAAGTTAATTGATATAAGAACGGGACATATACTAGCTTCTTCATATGAAAGAACAGGTATTGATGAAGAAATATTACAACTAGAAGGAACAGAGCAAGCTGTACTTCGTCCTTACGTTGTATTATAAAATAATATCTTGAATTAAGAACTGAGGGGAAACTTCTCCTCTAAACTCATTTTTATTTACTGAAACAATCATATCAAACTCATTTGGCAAATCTATATTTGAATCATTAAACTTTATAGCTTCAAATATTACACCTTCTGAACTTAATACTAATTTCATATGATTTTTATCTTTACCCATTAAAGTTATCTTTACTACAGAAACTTTTGATACTTTAAAGATGGGCTTATGATTTTCTAATCCATATGGTTCAAACTGATCAATAATATCTAAAAACTCTAAGTCTACTGCTGATACATCTAATTCACCTAAAGTAACTGGATCAATATGTAAATCATTTTTAAAAGCATCTAACTCTTGATTTATAATAGTTTTAAACTCCTCCAAGTTCTCTTCTTTTAAAGATAATCCTGCTGCATTTTTATGTCCACCAAAACCTAATAATAGATGTGATGCTTTTGTAATAATGGTATGTAGATTTATATTAGCATTTGCTCTAGCACTTCCTTTTGCAATTCCATTATTTAATGAAAAAATAAAAGCAGGTTTCTTAAAAGAGTTTGATAATTTTGATGCAACAATACCAATTACTCCTTCATGCCAATCATCACCCCAAACAATTACCGCATTATCTTTTTTTGAAGATTTACTTTCGGCTCTTTTTGTGATTTCTTCTTGAAGAGTTTTTCTATAGTTATTTAACTCTTCTAATTCTTGTAATGATTCATTGGCTTGAAAAGAACTTTTTGAAAGTAAAAATTCTAAGGCTGTACTTGCATCTTGCATTCTTCCAGCACTATTGATCTTAGGAGCTATAAAAAAGCCAATATCATCAGAAACTAAAGCTTGTCTTCCCATAACTTCATTTAACTTTCTAAAGGCTTCTCGAGGAGATGTTTTGATTTTTTTTAAACCTTGTTTTACTAAAGTGTAATTAAGTGCAGTCATTGGCATAATATCTGCAATTATTGCAACACAAAGTAAATCTAAGAAGTCAGTCATTTTAACATTTAGGTTTAATTCTTTTTTTATTGATGCACATAAATACCATGCAACTTGAGCACCACAAATATCTTTAAACTCAAAATTACAATCTTCTTGTTTTGGATTTACAATTGCATAAGCATAGGGTATCTCAATTCCAACAGTATGATGATCTGTAATAATAAGATCAATACCTTTCTCTTTTAGTTTTAATGCAGCTGGAATAGCAGATATACCATTATCAACAGTAATAACTAAACCTGAATCAATCATGTCTACGATCTTAGGAGAAAGACCATATCCATGTTTAAATCTATTAGGAATTATATAATTAATTTTGACATTAATTTTTTGAAAAAAATCAACCATAATAGTAGTTGAAACTACACCGTCAACGTCATAATCGCCTACTATTGTAATAGTTTCTTTATTTAATATGGCAGTTTTGATTCGAGTTGAAGCTTTTTTTATATCTTTAAAATTATCAGGAGTTGGAATATCTGCAAGACGCGAATAAAGGTTATTCGAATGTCTTGTAGAAAGTAGTTCAAAAAGTCTATTTTTTGTAATTTTTATCATTAATCTTTTTTATTTGCTTGTTTTACAAACTCTAAGATAATTGGGTTTGGTGTTTCTAAATGTGATGTAAATTCAGGATGGAATTGAACACCTACAAACCATGGATGATCTTTAATTTCTACTGCTTCAATTAATCCTTTTGATTCTCCAGAAACAATCATTCCGGCTTCTTCTAATGCTTCCTTATATTTTGGATTTGCTTCATATCTATGTCTATGTCTTTCAAAATACGTATCTTCATTTCCATAGGCTTTTTTAAGATGAGTTCCATCTGCAGGAGTAAATGGATATTCCCCTAATCTCATAGTTCCACCCATAGGTGATTTATGTGTTCTTAGTTGTTTTTGTCCACTTTGATCCATAAATTCATCAATTAAATAAATCAATGGATTAGTAGTTTCATTATCAAACTCAATTGAGTTTGCATCTTCTAATCCTAATACATTTCTTGCAAATTCAATTACTGCTAGTTGCATACCAAGACAAATACCTAAGTATGGTATTTTATTTTCTCTTGCATATTTAATTGCTTCAAGTTTACCCTCAACACCTCTGTGCCCAAACCCACCTGCAACAAGTACTGCATCCGAGTTTTCAATAATATCATAAGCACCATGGACTTCAATTTTTTCAGAATCACACCAGTGAATATTTACTTTTGTATTTAAGTGTGCACCACTGTGAATAAGTGCTTCTGTTAATGATTTATAAGATTCTTTTAATTCTAAATATTTACCAACAAATGCAATTGTTAATTCATCTTGGGGTAGTAAAATATTTTTAACTAAAGTATCCCATTTTCCCATGTTAGGTTTGATTTTAATATTAAAATGTTCAGATAAAGGATTTATAATTCCTTCTTTAATAAAATGTAATGGTACTTGGTAAATAGATTGTGCATCACCAGCTTCAATAACTGCATTTCTATCAATATCACATGACATTGCAAGTTTATCTTTTAAGTTTTTAGGTAAGGCTTTCTCTGTTCTACAAACTAACATATGAGGAGTAATTCCAATTCTTCTTAATTCTTGAACAGAATGCTGTGTTGGTTTAGTTTTAAGTTCACCAGCTGCAGAAATATAAGGAATTAAAGTTACATGAATATTCATTGTATTTGTTTTTGGAAGTTCGTGTCTTATTGCTCGAATTGATTCCATAAATGGAAGACCTTCGATATCTCCAACTGTTCCACCAAGTTCAACTATTAAAAATTCGTATCCTTCAGCAGCAGCATATATTCTACCTTTAATTTCATCAACAACATGAGGAATTACTTGAATAGTTTTACCTAAATATCCTCCTTCTCTTTCTCTTCTAATTACACTTTGGTAAACTTGACCAGTAGTGAAGTTATTTTGAGCAGTTAATGTTGTATCAATGAATCTTTCGTAGTTTCCTAGATCTAAATCTGTTTCTGCACCATCAGCTGTTACGAAAACTTCTCCATGTTCTAAAGGACTCATAGTTCCCGGATCCACATTTAAATATGGATCTATTTTAAGCATAGATACTTTAAACCCAGATTGTTTTAATATTGTTGCAATTGATGCAGCAGTGATTCCTTTTCCTAAAGAACTTAGAACCCCACCTGTTACAAAGATGAATTTAGTCATTTTAAAATACTCCAATGAAATTAGTTATTAAATATATTCGCGATTGTAGCTACTTTTTGTTGATAAATAAGTTAAGTAAAGTATATTTTCTATTACAATGGGGTAGACAAGTTTATAAAATATAAACTTGTCTTGTAAATAATTATTTTAATTTATCAATTCTAGGATAAATAAATACAGCTTTTCTAAATACAACAACTTTTTCAGGTTTTTCTTTTGCATATGCCTTTAAAGTTACTGTTATTGGAGTATCTTTTGTTTTGTCAGTTACTAATACTTTGTTAGTTTCTAAGATAACAACTTTCTTAGCCATTTTCCCTGGACTTAAGGTAAAGGCTTTAAATCTTTTAATTTTAATATCTGGATAATCAAGAATCTCTAAATTAAATGTTAATTTTTCTGATTCAGTATTTTGGAAAAGTAATAAGAAGTTATTTGTAACTACGTGATTTTCTTTTACTTTATATAACTGAGTTGTTTTATTTACATTTAATAACATGTACTCTTTTTTTCCACCCATTACAAATAAAAGGGCAATAACTATAAGTAGTGCAACAGCATACATAATAGTTTGTTTTCTAATAACTTTTGTAGGAATATCTTTTGTTGTCGCATTTGTACTAGACCACTGAACGAGTGAGGGTTTGTCTAGTTTTCCCATAACAGTAGTACATGCATCAACACATTCTAAACAGTTTATACACTCTAATTGCATCCCTTTTCTAATATCAATGTGAGTAGGACAAACTGTAACACATGCTTCACACGTTGTACATTCATTTGTATCCATTGGTAAATCTTTTGCTCTGAAGATAATTTTTTCTTTATCCTCATTATAAATCTTTCCACCTCTATTTGTTGAATAGATAGCTTGATAAGTATCATTATCATATAAAACAGATTGAACTCTTGAATAAGGACAAACATAGATACAAAAATCTTCTTTTAACCAAATTGCATCATAAATAATAAAAGCAGCAATACCTAGAACAAAACCAATTAATATCATATGTTCTGTAGGGTTTTGAATATAAGAGAAAAAATCTTCTGGAGGAGTAAAAAACCACATAAAATCAGCAGCTGCTAATAAAGCTAGACATGACCATATAAAAATTGCAATTACTCTTTTTGCAGCATTCTTAGGTTTTGAAAAATCAGGATCTTTTTGTTTGTTTTTAATTCTTCTTAAACCCAATAATTTTGTTTCAATTAAATCTCTATATATAACTCTAAAAATAGTTTGAGGACAAGCCCATCCACACCACGCTCTACCACCAAGAGATGTTACTGCAAAGATTCCTAGAAATAAAAGCATTAATAAAAATGGCATTAAATATAGCTCTTGCATATCAAAAGCAGTACCAAGTAAATGAAGTTGTTTTTTATCAAACGATAATAAGAATAGATGATTCCCACCTATAGTAATAAATGGCATTATAATTGCAATAACTGTAGCAAGTGCATATCCATAATATCTTTTTATTCTATAAGAAGTTTTATCTAAAAATTTATTTTTTTCTTTCATTTTAATAACCTTTAGTTAAATTTTTCATATTATATATAAATATTGCTTATAATTAACATAAAGTATTATAAGACTAACTTATAACATTAATCCTTTGTTAATTACCTATAAGCTCATAGTATTTATCTATATGGATTTTTATACTACTTATCGTATTCTCTAAATTTACATTATTGAAGTTTTTAATTTCTGGATATTCTTTTATAATTTTCTCAAATTTTTTAATAATACTTTCTATAGAATTTTCATTTATTGTAGGAAGATTTAGGCTTAAAATTAGATCTTCATTATATATTTTATCTTCTCTTTTAAATAATACAGGTTTATTTCCACAAGAAATTGATTCCAGTGCTGTTTGAAATGATGCAGTTAAGAGGTATTTTGTATTTTGAATAGTTTCAACATATTCTTCCTCATCAATAACATTTTTGAAGTGTTCTTTAAATACTCTTTCATTACCTAAAAAGAAATAATGTCCCATAAGTAATTCTATATCGTATTTTGAAGATTCTCTACACATGTCTATAAAAAGGTTATTATAATCATCATCTCCAAAAAATATTAGTTTTTCAATAGATGGATTTTCAACCTTTGTATAAATTGATTCATCTACAATAATATCTGACATATCATCATTTACTGAATATAAAAGTGTACAAAACTCTTTCATATCATTTTTCATAAAATCATTTGTTTCATCTGTATCAAAAAATAATATATCTTTTTTTTCCATAATATTATAAAGATTTCTTACAACATCAATATTTACATATTTTTTAATAGCTAATAAATCTTTTGCAAATGCTCCGGCTCTAAAATCACTTGTACATAGTATGGGATCAAACTCCTTTAATGCATTCGCAATAGTTGCACACCTTTTTGTCGCTTCAAGGCCAATAGCATGACCACTTTTTGCGTATAAATATACTTGCATTTACTTTTCTTGCTTTTGATATTTTATGTCATAATCATTAAAAATTGATAATAGGTTTTTCAAGGTTATATCCTGTTTTAATGGGATTGTACAATATTCTTAATTGAAAACGGTTTAATAATAAAGAAGTTAAATAGTGATATTAGTTAAGTAAAATATGATAATACGAAACTTATAAGTATTAATATTTTTGAAAATAAACCTTTTAATAGAACTATTAAATCAAGTCTTTCTCTATTTCTAATGTATTTAATAATACTTCTAAATTAAAGTTCTTAATATACTATACGATAATGAAAACAGCTCATTAACTCCTCTATATGGGTATCCAAAATACAAGTTAAAAGTGGTCAATACCTATTTGGAATTGGAGTTTAACACTTTCTCAATTGGTTATCCTTTTTGAAGGGAGATTGAATGTAGCTTTAAAAGATAACTTTTTTTGTTCCATAATCCCTTAATATTTGTGGAACTTTTCAGTTTTTACTTTTTGAACACTTTATGAAACATGGGAAGCTAATATGAGTAAATAAATTGTCCTTAGGGTGATTTATTTACTTCACTGATTCGTTAAACATCTTTTACCCAAGAATATTGTGAACATTTTAACAGTCTTATGGTTGGTTTATTAATTAATATTTTTCTTCATCCCAGAATCAAATATTCTTCAATTTTAGAACGACCAATCTAGGTTTTATCATTAATAAACTCCACAAGCAGAATTTGCTAGCTTTTTAAAAGAACGCTCATAGTTATTCACTAAAAAACCACGAATATAATATTTACTAATTGAAGAATCATATTGTATATTATGTTCACTACCTTCTAAATAACCTTTACATCTGATCGTAGTTTCATTTCTTTTAGATTTAATAATACTATAGCATTCTTCATCTGTGCTACAGTATTTGTCATTATTAGATGGATATTTTCCTGTAAAGTCTTTACTTTCCACTGAATTAGAAATCATTTCAATAATAACAGCCCCACCAAATGCAAATAATAATGCACTATTTCTAGCATCATTTCTATTTTTACTAAGTAAGTTTCTATTTTTATTAGTATAGTTGTAACCACCTTTTATAAGTTGATTTTTTATAAAATTATTTACTTGATTATTTGTACATCCACTAGTTAAATGACATAAATTTGTGTACATTTTAATAGAGGAAATGAATTGAGTTTTTTCAAGGTCATAAAAAAAACTTCTTGGTATATTTAATTCTCTTTCATATTTATAATATACTTTTCTTGAATCATTAAGACTGAATATAGGGATTCCTTTTCTTCTACATCTCTCTTCCAATTCACTATTATTATTATTTAGTTTAGTTAAGATAACTTTTACATCATTAAAAAACTTTTTGTTTTCTTTTGTTGGTGGGGTACTATCAAACCAAAACATAAAATCTAATTTATTATCATATGCTGATAAAACTACTGTATTTAACATCATTATAAATATAAATATTATTCTCATTAATTAATCCTTTTTTTCTTGATAGTGAGCATATTTTTTTTCTATTTTTTTAAAAAATATTTTAGATTGAGTAGAAGTGTTAAGATTTACATCTTTAATCTTATTAATTATTAATAAAGGGTCTTTTATAAAAGTTTGTTTATAACTGGATATTATTTTTTCTTTTGTGATACTTAAGGTATCTTCTTTTTTATCATTAATTAAGTCATACCAGAATATTAATTTATTTTGCTCTTTTTTAAAAAAGAGTAATGCATTATTAGTGATTTCAGTATTTAGTCTTTTATCTTCATGAATATACTCCTTCAGAACAAAAATAGGGAAAGACATAATATAATAATCTTTTGTATTATCAACTTTTGAAGGAAGGAAGCTACCTCCAGCTCTCCCTGCACTTCTTTTGCTATCACCTGTGTAATAAAAATAATATTTACTATTTTTGTAAAAAATAAAAAAAGAATGAGTTTCAACAGTATCTTTTGCTTCGAGCTCATAAGTTCCTAATATATCACCATCTAAACCAATTTGATTCTCGAATACGATAGGCTCATTTGTTGAAATTAATCCACAACCTATAAATAGAATAGTTATTCCAATAGTTAATAAAATATTTCTAATGCTTTTTATCATTAGTACTCCTTTAAAATTTTTATTTTATAATTACAGTTACATCTTATTTAAAACTTTTATATGCTTCACAAGCATCTTTATCTCCTAAATCACATGCCTTTTTATAATAAAACAATTCTTTTCCTTTATCTGGATTAACTCCAGTACCATAGCTGATTAGTTTATAATTTCTAAATATCAATTAATAAGATGTATTACTAATATATTTAATTAATTTATTTATACTAGTATAAAAAACCTTACGTTTTTTCTTAACTATCTTTGCATAATTCTCTGTATCATTGATACTAACTATAGTATTTCCTACTGCAGAAAAAAAATCAGAACTATTAGCAATATCTGTTCCACTTTTTTCTATCTTCTCAAAATAACTATTTAATTTATCTATATCATAATTGGTTTCATTTATAAGTGAAATAAGTTTTGTATCATAAGAGACTTGTTTACATTGATTTATTTTTGATTTAATTTTATTATAATGAACTCTCGAGTGATAAGAAATATCAAAAACTGTAAGGGAAGAATTTAGTTTATTTACTAGATTATCCTCTATTTCAACTAAACTATCAACTAAGTTACGATCACATAAACTTAAATCTTCTTTAAAATTAGTATATTCTTTACAAGCACTTTTATATCCTAAGTCACATGACTTTTTAAAGTATTTTAATATTTGGTTTTTATTTCTTTTCGTACCTTGTTCTTTTTTAAATTGCCAACCAGCTGAATAACAAGAATAAGCATCTCCTAGATTACATCCTCTTTTATATAAGGATAATGATATTGTATAGTCTTTAGAAAATCCTTCTTTCCCATCATAAAACCAACCTGCTAACTCACTACAACGACTTCCCTTATCTTGAGAATTTAAACAAGTTTTGACATAGTAATCCTTAGCTTTTCTAAGATCTTTCTTTATATTTAGAGTTGAGTCACCAAGTATATATTTAATAGCTACAGAGGAACAGCTATCTGCATCACTTGAATAATTACATTCTCTTATCTTTTTCTCAAATTCTTCTTTTTCTTTAATCTTACGTTTTCTATCTTCTTCTTTTTCTTTAATTTTACGTTTTCTCTCTTCTTCTTTTTCATATTCTTTTTCATCTTGATAGTGAGCATATTTTTTATTAAATTCATTAAATTCTTTTTTAATATCTGTATTACAATTAGATATTTTTTTTCCTAAGAAAAAAGGATCTTTTGAAAATGTTTTTG
>Ga0105357_10000598_pt1 | contig 19228 bp, 20 predicted proteins | sample GOMGulsemesocosm_4_FD_83660 | JGI IMG/M metagenome (GOLD analysis project Ga0105357, IMG submission 83660) | Methane-oxidizing microbial communities from mesocosms in the Gulf of Mexico - GOM15B Gulf of Mexico | ecosystem: Environmental > Aquatic > Marine > Cold seeps | place: USA: Gulf of...
AGGTTGGCGGCGGGCCTGGCCCGCAGCCTGCTATACTCCGCCGACTTTACACACTGCAGTACAAGGATTCCGCTATGAAACGTCCCAGTGAACGCGCCGCTGACCAAATGCGTCAGGTAACCCTGACCCGCCATTACACCAAACACGCGGAAGGCTCGGTCTTGGTCGAGTTTGGCGATACCAAGGTCATCTGTACGGTCAGTGTCGAAGCCGGCGTGCCGCGTTTTCTGCGTGGCTCTGGCCAGGGTTGGGTAACCGCCGAGTACGGCATGCTGCCGCGTTCGACCGGTTCGCGCATGCAGCGTGAAGCCAGCCGTGGCAAGCAGGGCGGTCGTACGCTGGAGATTCAGCGTCTGATCGGTCGCGCGTTGCGCGCGGCAGTTGATCTGAAAACGCTGGGTGAGAACACCCTGTATATCGACTGCGATGTGATTCAGGCGGACGGCGGCACGCGTACGGCGTCCATTACCGGTGCCTGTGTGGCACTGGTTGATGCGCTGCGGGCGATGAAGGCGCGCGGGGCTATCAAGAAGGTGCCCGAGGTGCAGATGATCGCGGCCATCTCGGTCGGTATCTACCAGGGTGTACCGGTACTGGATCTGGACTACCCGGAAGACTCTGCCGCTGACACCGACCTCAACGTGGTGATGACCGACAAGGGCGGTTTCATCGAGGTGCAGGGTACCGCCGAGGCGGCGCCGTTTAGCCCGGAAGACCTTAATGCCATGCTGGCGCTGGCGCGCAAGGGCACCGAGGAGCTGTTTGCACTGCAGCTGGAAGCACTGAAAGACTGAGTGCTCAGCTGCTTTCTGCGCAAGAGAGGCAGGCCAGTGGCCTGCCTTTTTTGTGTCTGGCGTTACAGTCCGGCGCGGTGCTGATACCCAAGCTCAGTAAACTTTGCTACAACTCTCCGGGTGTTCCATGTCGACTTGCCACGGAGAGCGCCAAATGACTGAGACCAACGTTCCACCCAGTACCCCGCCTGAGGCTACACCCCCGCCTGCGCCGGGTACGCCTGGCCCACAGGCCCGGCAATGGGCCCTGATCGCCCATCTGGCCGGTTTTCTCGGCTGCGTGATTCCCTTTGGCAACCTGATTGGCCCATTGATTGTCTGGCAATTGAAGAAGGACGAAGACCCGTTTATTGATGATCAGGGCAAGGAATCGCTGAATTTCCAGATCACGGTGTCGCTGTTGCTGCTGCTCAGCTTTATTCTGATGGTGGTGGTGATTGGTCTGTTCCTGGTCTGGATTGTCGCGATCGGCGCTGTGGTGCTGATGATTATCGCGGCCATCAAGTCGAACGAGGGAACGGCTTATCGCTATCCGTTCTGCTGGCGCCTGATCAAGTAGACAAGGCTCAGATTGCCGGCACCGCGCGGCTGGGTGCCGGTGGTTCTAAACGCTAGTAGGGTTCAGGTTAGATCGATAGCGTCCAGTCGTAATCGACAATCACCGGAGCGTGCTGCGAAAAGCGTGCATTGCGCGGGATTTTTGCCTGTTTGACGAAGCGGCGCAGGCCGGGTGTCAGGAACTGGTAATCAAAGCGCAGACCCAGGTTCAGGTTCTCGGCCTGCTCGCTGTTGGGCCACCAGCTGTATAGCTCGGACTCGCGGGTGACCTCACGCACAGCGTCAACGTAGCCCATGTTGCCGTAGATCTCATCCATCCAGGCGCGCTCCGGCGCCATGAACCCCGGCTCGTTCTGGCAGTCGCGCCAGTTCTTCACGTCCAGCTTGAGGTGAGCAACGTAGAGGGAACCGCAGTAAATGAACTCGCGCCGCTTGCGCCGCTGTTTGTTCAGGTAGCCGGCAAAGTCATCCATGAACTTGAATTTCTGGTTAAGGTCAGCGTCGCCATCACGCCCCGAGGGCAGCAGCAGTGACCCGATGCTGACCTTGTCGAAGTCGGCCTGCATGAAGCGGCCGTAGCGGTCGGCGGACTCGAAACCCAAACCCATGATGATGGCCTTGGGTGCGATGCGGGTGTAAATGGCCACACCGCCCTGGTTGGCTACTTCGGCTTCAAAACAGTATTGCCAGTAGCCGTCGATCCAGTAAGGGTCCTGCTCCAGCTCGGGGGCGGTAACGCGAATGTCCTGCAGACAGATGACGTCCGCATCCTGCGTGCGCAACCAGTCAAACAGGCCGCGTTCGGCTGCGGCCTTCACTCCATTGACGTTGAGACTGATAATTCGCATGCATGGCCCCCCAAAAAACGTGGGTGTATGATAACCGAGCTTGATTGACTTTTGTTAACGAAGAGGGTGTAGATGCACGAATATCAGCGGGAATTCATTCGATTTGCACTGGATCGCAAGGTGTTGCGCTTCGGTGAGTTCACCCTCAAGTCAGGGCGCGTCAGCCCTTATTTTTTCAATGCCGGGCTATTCAACAGCGGCGGCGCGCTCAGCCGGCTGGGGCGTTTTTATGCCCAGGCGCTGGTGCACAGCAAGCTCAGCGACGTTGATGTGATCTTCGGCCCCGCCTACAAAGGCATCCCGCTGGCAGCCGTTACCGCGGTGGCGCTGGCCGACAGCTTTGACCGCGACCTGCCTTACTGCTTCAATCGTAAAGAAGCCAAGGATCACGGTGAGGGAGGCACGCTGGTCGGCGCGCCGCTGGAAGGTCGCGTATTGATCATTGACGACGTAATCACTGCTGGCACCGCTGTGCGCGAAGTGATGCAGATCATTCAAGCGCAGGGTGCAACACCGGCGGCCGTGATGATCGCGTTGGATCGTCAGGAGCGTGGCCAGGGTGCATTGTCTGCGATTCAGGAAGTGGAGCGCGACTTCGGCATTCCGGTAATCAGCATCGTCTCACTCAAACAGGTGATGAGTTTCATCGCCGAAGATCCGGAGTTGCAGGAGCACCTGCCCGCGGTAGAGGCTTATCGCGCCGAATACGGCATCTGATTCTGCCATCTGGGCGTACTTGCTTCGGGCCACAGGTGCAAAAGGGCAGGCGATCAGGTTAATCTTCGCCTGCCTCTTGCCGATATAATGCCAATTGGCCATAAGACAGCCCGCAAGGCTGCGTAACCCGAAGCAGAGGACGAGGATGTGCCTGCATTTAAACGGATAATGGATTGGACGATATTGCTGCTAGCGGTCTTCGGATCCGGTGTGGCCAGCGCCGACCTCTATCGCTATATCGACGACAAGGGTGTGACCGTGCTGGATAGCCGCGTACCGCCGCAGTTCATCAGTCGTGGATATGAGGTGCTGGACTCCCAGGGGCGAGTGAAACTCGTCGTACCGGCGGCGCCCACGGCGGCGGAGCGCGAAGCCAATCGGGCGGCGCTGGAAGCGCAGAAGGCGCAAGACACGGCCGATGCCAATCTGTTGCGTCTGTACAGCAGCACCGCTGATCTGGAGCGAGCTCAAAGCCGGCAGATACAGCAGATCGAAAATCAAATCACCGCCTCCAAGGCCAGTATCGAAGATCTTCAGAGTGAGCGAGAGGAGCTGCAGCGTCGCGCTGCCCAGGCCGAGCGAGCCGGTCGGGCGGTTGACCCTGATGTACTGGCCGAGCTTGCAGCGGTGGACTCGGAGACCGCACGCCTGCAACGCCTGATCGGACGAAAACGGCAGGAAATTGCTGAAACCAACGGCGACTTCGAGCAGCAGCGCGAGCGGCTCAATTTCCTGCTCGATGACGAGTAGCGCCCCGCCGGACGCTACGCTCCGGGGTTAGGCCTCGGCCGGCATTATCTGCTCAAACTGCCGAATGGCGTCCTTGAAACTGGCCGGAATCGGCAGCGGGCGCCGCGTCTGCTGATCGGCACGCACATAGACGATCTCGCCTTCGACCAGCAAGGTCTCCTGCCGAAAGATCCCCACGCTGAAAGCCATGCTGCTGTTGCCCAGGCGCGAGACGCGCAGTCGGATGTCGAGCAGATCGTCGAACAATGCCGGGGCGCGATACTCCAACAGGGTTTTCACCGCAAAGAACTCGTTGCCTGACAGGTCGTCGCGGCCAGGGTTGGCCGCGTTCAGCTCACGGTAGTACTCGGTGACGCCGACATCGGCGTAGTTCAGGTAGTGACCGTTGAACACAATACCCTGCAGGTCAGCCTCGGACCAACGGACGCGCAGCGGGCAGCTGAAACGGAAATCGCTCTGCTGCATGCTCAGGCGTCCGGTTGCTTGTTGGTGATCAGGGTGCCCACACCGGTATCGGTGAAGACTTCGAGCAACACGGCGTTGGGTACCCGGCCGTCGACGATGATGGCACTGCTGACGCCGCCCTGCACCGCATCCAGCGCGCAGCGAATTTTTGGCAGCATGCCGCCGTAAATGGTGCCGTCGGCGATCAGCTCGTCTACCTGTGCGGTACTGAGCCCGGTCAGCACCTTGCCCGACTTGTCCATCAGGCCGGCGATATTGGTCAGCAGCATGAGCTTTTCTGCCTGCAGCGCTTCGGCCACCTTGCCTGCCACCAGGTCGGCATTGATGTTGTAGGAGGCGCCATCAGCGCCGACGCCAATGGGCGCGATGACCGGGATGTAGTCATCGGAGACCAGGCGGTTGATCAGTTTGGTGTTGATTTCTACCACCTCACCTACATGTCCGATGTCGATGATTTCCGGCTTGTCCATGCCGGGGGTGTTGCGGGTGACTTTCAACTGACGAGCCTTGATCAGGCCGGCGTCTTTGCCGGTCAGGCCAATCGCGCTGCCGCCATGCTGGTTGATCAGATTGACGATGTCCTTGTTTACCTGGCCGCCAAGCACCATCTCGACCACGTCCATGGTCTGGGTGTCGGTCACGCGCATGCCTTCGATGAAGTGGCTCTCGATATTCAGACGCGCCAACAGATCGCCGATCTGCGGCCCGCCGCCGTGCACCACCACCGGATTGATGCCAACGGTTTTCATCAGCACGATGTCGCGGGCGAAGCTGTTTTTCAGCTCATCGCTCTCCATCGCGTTTCCGCCGTACTTGATGACGATGGTCTTGCCGGTAAAGCGCTGTATGTAGGGCAGCGCCTCGGTCAGTACCTTGGAAACCTGTACGGCTGCGTCGCGATTCAACATGGTGGTTTGCTCTCTCCTGAAATCGGTCAGAATGTAATGTTAACCTCGGGAGCTGCGGCCTGCAGTTGCTCCCGGAATAGTTGTTGTACACGCTCCAGCTCTTCGGGCTGCTCGGCTTCAAAGCGCAGCACCAGCACTGGCGTGGTATTGGAGGCGCGTATCAGGCCCCAACTGGTCGGGAAGTCGACACGAATGCCGTCCAGCGTGGTGACCTTGCCATCGCCCCAGTCGGCCTGCTGGCCCAGGGCCTTTATGATCGCAAACTTCTGCGTCTCGCCCACTGTGAGGTTGATCTCCGGGGTGCTCAGGCCGGCGGGGTAGCGACTCATCAAGGCGCTCGCTGACTCTGATTGCATCGACAGAATTTCCAGTAGGCGGCAGGCGCTGTAAAGGCCGTCATCAAAACCGAACCAGCGCTCCTTGAAGAAGACGTGGCCGCTCATTTCGCCGCCGAGCAGGGCGCCGGTTTCTTTCATTTTTGCCTTGATCAGCGAGTGACCGGACTTCCACATCACCGGACGTCCACCGGCGCGGTTGATCAGCGCCGGCAACTGGCGCGTGCACTTGACGTCAAAAATGATGTCTGCGCCGGGATGGCGAGTCACAATATCCTCGGCGAACAGCATCAGCAGGCGGTCGGGGTAGATCATTTCACCGCTGTTGGTAACGAAGCCGAGTCGGTCCGCATCCCCATCGAAGGCGACGCCCAGGTCGGCATGCTCGCGTTTGACCGTGTTGATCAGCTCCACCAGATTTTCCGGCTTGCCGGGGTCAGGGTGATGGTTGGGGAACAGGCCATCGACCTCGCAATACAGCGGGATGACCTCGCAACCTATTCCTTCCAGCAGGCTTTGCGCGATTACGCCGCCCACGCCGTTGCCGCAATCAACGACCACCTTCAGCGGCCGGGCCATGACCACGTCGTCAAGAATGTACTGCCGGTAGTCGGCCAGAATGTCGCGTTGCTCGCGGCTGCCGCTGCCGGACTGCAGCTGATTGTCACGCAGACGGGTGTTTAGCGCACTGATCTGGTCGCCGGACAGTGTCTGGCCTGCGACCACGATCTTCAAGCCGTTATAGGCCGGCGGATTGTGGCTGCCGGTGAGCATAACGCCGGAGGTGGCGCCAGTGGTATGGGTGGCAAAGTACAGCGCGGGTGTGGGTACCATGCCTAGGTCGGTTACCGCGCAACCGCTTTCCCTCAGGCCCTTGATTAGCTGGTCGCTCAGCGCTGGGCCGGACAGGCGGCCATCGCGGGCGACCATCACGCGTGGTTCGCCCGCCTCAATTGAGGCGCTGCCGATACTACGCCCCAGCCAGTAGACGTACTCTTCAGTTAGGCTTTTACCCACCACGCCGCGGATATCATAGGCTCGGAAAATTTCAGCCGGCAGGCTGGGAATCGCTGGTGCCGCAGGTGTGGTCGGGTCGCCGGCGTCACTCATGGCAAAGGGGTCGCCTTCATCGAGAATATCGATGTCGAGAATCTCCGCGCCCTGAAACAGCGGGTCGGTGAGGTTGTCTGCGGCCTTGGCGGGTGCTTTCTCAGACATGGCCTCGGAGGCGGGAATGTCGTCGCGTTTGGGCGAGGCACCGAGCGTCTGGCCCGAGCGCTTGACCAGCTGCATGATGTTCTGCGCCAGCGGCTCCAGTGGGCTCAGTAACAGGCCTGCAGCTTTGTGCCCCAGCGTCAGCTGGGTCAGGGTATGGGTATCGGTTCGCAGGCTCTGTGTCCAGCTGCGCTGCAGCCAGAGCATGCCAAACAGTCCGCCGAGCAGGGCCAGTAGGGCGGCGCCTATCAGCAACAGCGGGTCGGCGCTAGTGTAGGACAGACTTGGTCCGGCCCGAAACTCGATGTGCCAGGTGGGGTTGCTACTGGTTAGGCGTACCACGGCTCCCTCGCCGTTGCCGCGCTTGAACAGCTCCTGTTCGGGCGCGCCCGGAAAATGCTGCACCAGCCGCACCTCGCCAACGTCCTCGCCCAGTGTTGGCAGACCGTTCAGAACGCGCTCCAGCTGGAAGACGCCGGTCAGGGTGCCGCCGATGGGCGCTTTCTCCGACGCACGCAGAGGCTTAACGCCATACAGGCGCCAAGCGCCGTCGACTTTGTGGGCCTCCAGCGGTACGGGCAGGCCGCGCTCGGCACGGCGAATCATGTCCAGCGCGGCAAAACTCAGCGGCGCGGCGTCGTTGCGCACCAGCTCGGCTTCGCCGGGGGCGGCGGTATACATGGCCAGGGTGTCGGTCAGCTGATAGCGCAGCAGGCGGTCTATGGTCGCGCTGCCGCCCTGATTGAGTGCAACCTGCAGCTGCGGGTTGCTCGCCAGTTGGGCAAGGTCGGCCTGCAGTTGTTGCATGCTCTGGTTCAAGCCGGCGAGCTGTTGACTGGCATAGCTCTGGACCAGCTCTTCGTTGCGTTGCCCGGTAAAGCCGGTCAGAGCCAGCCATAGCATGGCTGCGCCGGCGGCAACGCCGGCCATCGCCATGCCGAGCGGAATGGCGGTGTTGGGTAGTCCTGCCTTGGCATCGGCTTTTTTCATTTTCATTATGGTCCCTGCCTCCCTGCGATATCGTGGAACTACATGGTCGAGCTACAGCGTGCGGCCGCCCCGCGGGTTCACTGGCTTCCGGTGTGACCGAAGCCGCCGCTGCCACGCTGGCTGTCGTCGAACTCCTCAACGATCTCGAATCTCGCTTGCAAAACTGGCACCAGCAGCAGCTGGGCGATGCGCTCACCCGGGTTGATGGTGAAAGCGTTGGCGCTGCGATTCCAGCAGGAGACCATCAACTGGCCCTGGTAATCGGAATCGATAAGGCCCACCAGATTGCCCAGCACGATACCGTGCTTATGGCCCATGCCGGAGCGCGGCAAAATCATCGCCGCCAGACCGGGGTCGGCAATATGGATTGCCAAGCCGGTTGGCAACAGGTGGGTTTCACCCGGTTGCAGCTGCAAAGGTTCCTGCAGCATGGCGCGCAAATCAAGGCCGGCCGAGCCGGTGGTGGCGTAGGCCGGTAGCGGCCATTCAGCGCCAAGACGGGGGTCGAGTACTTTGGCTTGCAGCGCGTGCATCAGACTTCCTTATGGTTGTTGGCCGTCGCCATCAGCGCGGCGATGCGGGCAATGATCTCGCGTGCCAGCTTGGTTTTGCTGGCGCGGGGTAGCGCGCTGCTGTTCAGTGCGCGATCGATCAGGGTGACGGCATTGTCTTCACTATTAAAGCCGATCCCGCTCTGGCTGACATCATTGGCGATGATCAAGTCCAGATTCTTGCGCTGCAGCTTGTCAGCGGCGTAGGCCATCAGGTCATGGGTTTCGGCGGCGAAGCCGACTGTCCAGGGGCGCTGGGGGTGCGCCGCCAGGGTGGCGAGAATGTCGGGATTGCGTACCAGGGTGAGCGTCATGCCGTCGTCGCTGCCTGGAGCTTTTTTTAACTTCTGCTCGGCGCAGCTGGCCGGGCGGTAGTCCGCGACGGCGGCGGAGGCAATAAACAGATCGGCCGGCAGGGCGGCCTCGCAGGCAGCGAGCATGTCCTCGGCACTGACCACATCAATACGGGTTACTCGTGCTGGCGTCGCCAGGTTGACCGGACCGGCCACCAGAGTGACTCGGGCGCCGGCCTCGATGGCTGCCTCGGCGAGGGCAAAGCCCATCTTGCCGGAGCTGTAGTTGGAGATATAGCGCACCGGGTCGATGGCTTCGCGAGTCGGACCAGCGTTGATCAACACGTGCTTGCCGCTGAGACTGCCACGCTGGAAACACTCGGCGGCGCGGGCGGCGATATCGGTAGGTTCGAGCATACGCCCCGGCCCAACGTCGCCACAGGCCTGACCACCGCTGCCGGGACCGAACACCTTGACGCCGCGCGCGAGTAGCAGTTCGAGATTGCCTTGGGTGGCGGCGTCGCGCCACATGGCCTGATTCATGGCCGGCGCCAGTGCGATGGGTGCGTCGGTAGCCAGCACCAAGGTGGTGAGCAGGTCATCGCCACGGCCCTGCGCGAGACGCGCCATGAGGTCGGCGGTAGCCGGGGCTATCAGCACCAGATCGGCCCAGCGCGCCAGTTCGATATGCCCCATGGCGGCCTCGGCTTCGGGGTCGAGCAGGTCGCCGTGGACCGGGTGGCCTGATAGTGCCTGCAGTGTCAGCGGGGTAATGAACTCGCGCGCGGCCTGGGTCATGACTACGCGCACCTCGGCGCCGGCATCGCGCAAACGGCGAATCAGCTCGGCGCTTTTATAGGCGGCGATGCCGCCACTGACGCCCAGTACCACCTGCTTGTTGATCAACGTCTGCATTGTGAACTTCCCCTCATGCTGCGCCGTTGCCCCTGGGGCGCACAGTAAATGCCCGATACGATAGCACAGGGCTGGTTCCGCGTGACCCTGCTGCCGCTGCTTTGCAGCGGTGGCCTGTAGCGCGCGAGCCGGATTTGATCGCGCGCGGCAAGGAAGTACGCGAGGGACAGCCAGGGAACTGTATAAATGGCGATAACGGATTGGCCGCTGGCAGAGCGGCCGCGGGAAAAGCTGCTGGCGCAGGGGGCAGCGGCGCTGTCGGACGCCGAGCTATTGGCAATCTTCTTGCGCACGGGGTTGCCTGGGCGCAGTGCGGTGGATCTGGCGCGTGATCTGCTCAGCGGATTTGGCAGCCTACGCGGTTTGCTACAGGCTGATTTGCGTGAGTTCAGCGGGCATGCCGGCCTAGGGCCGGCCAAGTACGCGCAGCTGCAGGCGGTGCTCGAGATGGGGCGGCGGCACCTTTTCGAAGACCTCAAGCGCGGCAGCGCCCTGACCTCGCCAGGGGCGGTAAGACAGTTTCTGAAAAGCCGGCTGATGGCGCTGCCGCATGAAGTGTTCGCGTGTTTGTTTCTGGATAACCAGCATCGGGTGATTGCCTTCGAGGAGCTGTTTCGGGGCACGCTCGACAGCGCCAGCGTGTATCCGCGCGAAGTGATCAAGCGCGCCCTGGCGCACAATGCCGCGGCGCTGATTCTGACCCATAATCACCCCTCCGGTGTGGCTGAACCCAGCCAGTCGGATCTTCAGCTCACGCGGCGCTTGAAGGAGAGTCTGGGGTTGTTGGATATTCGGGTGCTTGATCACCTGATTGTCGGCGATGGAGATCCAGTGTCTTTTGCCGAGCGCGGGCTGCTGTGAGTCGGGTGGTTGCGGTCAGGCACCAGGGAAAATCGAGCGCTGCTGGTTGACCGCTCGTCTGCCCGCGGCGTGAATAATCGTTGCTTGGTCTGCCTGTTTTTGGTATAAAGCTCCGCTCTTCTCGGGGCTGCGCCTGTTTTTGCAGTATTTGCAGGCTGGTTAATTCCACTTGCCCCGGCTGGACAACAGATTCTTTTATGGCTTCCAACCAGTTTGGGTTGGGCAATTGGTTGGAGAGGGTTAACCATGTCTCGAGTATGTCAGGTGACCGGTAAAGGTCCAGTGACTGGGAACAATGTTTCCCACGCTAACAACAAAACCAAGCGTCGTTTTCTGCCTAACCTGCAGCACCATCGCTTCTGGGTTGAGTCGGAAAAACGTTTCGTTCGTCTGCGCACATCTGCCAAGGGCATGCGCATCATCGACAAGCGTGGCATCGACGTAGTGTTGAACGAAATCCGCGCCCGCGGCGAAAAAGTTTAAGGAGCAGTTCCATGCGTGAATTGATTCGTTTGGTTTCTACTGCCGGTACTGGTCACTTCTACACTACCGACAAGAACAAGCGTACTACTCCCGATAAGATCGAAATCAAGAAGTTCGATCCGGTTGTACGCAAGCACGTGCCTTACAAGGAAGCCAAGATCAAATAAGATCGACGCTGACTGACAAAAAACCCGCCTTGTGCGGGTTTTTTGTTGCCTATCGATTGCGGTTTGAGAGCGCTACACCGTGCTCAGGGTTCGCCGCCCACGGCAAAGTTGGGCAGGCCATCGACCGGCTGGGCAAACTCGAAGGGGATCGACACGGTTTGCAGGCCCACATTCTTCTGCACCACAAAGTGCAGGTGCGGGCCGGTGCTGTTGCCGGTGTTGCCGGACAGAGCCAGCAGTTGACCAGTGCTGATGCGCTGACCTTCGGTCACGCGCACCGAGCCGCGTTTGAGGTGCAGGTACACGCTCATGGTGCCGTCGTCATGCAGCAGCCGGACGAAGTTGCCGGAGGGATTGGTGCCGCGGCCGCTCTGGCTGTTCTCGGTCTTGATAACCATACCGCTGCGGGCAGCGACGATGGGTGTGCCTTCGGGCATGGCGATATCCATCGCATAGCGCCCCTTGATACCGGTATGGCTATAGCGCCCGCCGGGGCCCTGGGTCAGTCGGAAGGGGCCGCCACGCCAGGGCAGCGGGTAATAGGTCAGTGATTGCTCGGCGCGCGGATCGCCCAGAGCATGTTCCAGCTTGTAATCGTACTGCACGGCGCCGGTGCCAGTAGGCTGCAGGGTCGCCATGCGCAGCTCCTGGCGCGGCTGCATGATCCAGGTAATCGGCTCGCGCGGCACGCCGGTCACGTTTTGCGCATTGCTGATGCTGAGTTTGATCTCGACCGGGGCATACAGATCGTTATGCACAATCAGGGTTTCGCCGCCGGCGTGACTGCGCTTGGTCACGTAAACCTGACGATCGACATTCTCGACCATGGCATCACGAAACACGATGACTTCAGCGCCCGCCGTTTTTTTGTCGGTATAGGTCGTCACACCGTTGGCATCGGTGTACTTGTAGATGCTGCCAGCCATCACGCAGGGGCTGACAAGCAGGGGGAGAAGGAGCAGTAAGGCACGCATCCGTTGCTACCTTTGAATTATTGGCAGGTGTTATTGAGCGCTTGTGCTTCCAGTCTAGCGCTGAACACGGCCCATGACGAGCCGTATTCAGCGCCTGTCTCAGGCTGCGCTGGGTTGCAGGGAGTAGGTGCGCAGCGAGCCGGCAAAGTCCTGCAGCGCCTTGATGCCGCTTTCCTCGGCCTGTTGGCACCAGTCTTTCAGTGCCTGCAGCATATCGTGACCATTGGCACTGGTGCGGCCCCAGATCTGTTGCAGCGCCAGACGTTTCTCGTAGATCACCTTGAGTGCCTGGCTGTGTGTCAGCATGGTATCGATCCGCGCTTGGTGCTTGTCATCCAGCAGGCTGGTCTCGCGGCTGAGCAAGCGTTTGGCGCGCCTGAACAGGTGGCGGACGGACTCGTCTACCTTCTGGATTTCCTGGCGTACCAGCGGCTTGATCACCAGTTTGCGGTACTGCGCCATGATCTGGAAGCGGTTGTTGAGGATGGCCATGGCGGTATCCATGTCCAGCGTCTGCTTGCCGGCAACCTGATGCGCAATAGGGGCGGTGCGGCGCACTGAGGCCAGGCCCAGGAGGCTGAACAGGCGAATCCACATCCAGCCCATGTCGAACTCCCACTTCTTTACTGAAAGCTTGGCGGAGTTGGGATAGGTGTGGTGATTGTTGTGCAGCTCTTCACCGCCGATCAGGATGCCCCAAGGAGAAATATTGGTGGCGGCGTCGCGGCACTCGAAGTTGCGATAGCCCAGAGCATGGCCCAGGCCATTGATAACGCCGGCAGCAAAGACCGGAATCCAGATCATCTGGATCGCCCATACGGTCATGCCGAGCACGCCGAACAGCGCTAGATCAATCAGCGCCATCAGCGTCACACCAGCAATCGGGAAGCGGCTATAGAGGTTGCGTTCAATCCAGTCATCCGGGCAATTCTTGCCGTAGATGCGCAGGGTTTCCTCGTTCTTCGCCTCTTCCATGTAGAGCTCTGCGCCTTTGCGCAATACTGTGCTCAGGCCCTTGTGCACGGGACTGTGTGGATCGTCCGGGGTTTCGCACTTGGCGTGATGCTTGCGGTGGATAGCGGTCCACTCGCGGGTGTTCATGCTGGTGGTGAGCCACAACCAGAAACGGAAAAAGTGTTTAAGCGCCGGGTGCAGTTCGAGCGCCCGGTGAGCGGAATAACGGTGCAGGTAGACGGTGACGCTGACAATGGTAATGTGCGTCAGAACCAGAATCACGGCCAATACCTGCCAGCCGGATGGGTTTAGTAAGCCGTTGTACCACATAGAGCTGCATTACCTCGCTAGAATGGGCAGGCGAAAAGGCCTGTCCGGCCGATTATGGACCAAGAAATCGTCAATTAACATGACCGCGGGTCGCCTGATCCGCCCTGCTATAGTTGCCAAATGTTTATGCCAGACACGCAAACGTGACTATGAACTCGACCGCCAGCGCCGCGTTCATCACCTTCAAATACCTCATCCTCGCCACTGTGTGGATACTCTTCAGCGACTATCTGCTGGTGGGGCTGGGATTGGATGCCAGCACCCAGCAGGCACTACAGACCAGCAAGGGCGTGGCTTTTGTGCTGGTGACCTCAACGCTATTGTTCTTCTCTGCGCGCTACCAGTTGAGCAAGCGCAGGCAGCAGGAGGACGCGCTACGCCAGAGCGGTGAGCGCCTGTCACTGGCGTTGGATGGCGCCAACGACGGACTGTGGGACTGGGACCTGCAGTCAGACTCGCTTTATCTGTCGGCCCGTTCGCGGGAAATTCTTTGTCTGCCCGACGGCGTGACAGTGGATATGCAGACGCTTTGGCGCAACCAGCTCGCGGATGCCGATCAGCAGGTCACCCGTGCGGCGTTGGTGAGTCACCTGCGCGGGGAAACCGAGCGGGTTGATCGGACCTACCGTTTGCGCCTGGCCACCGGCGGCCATTGTTGGGTTCAGGCCAGCGGCCGTGCGGTCCGCAATGCGCAGGGGCGGGCGGTGCGTCTGACAGGGGTCCTGCGTGACGTGACCGAGCGGGTCGAGCGTGAGCAGCGATTGCGTCAGGCCAGTGCCATGTTCGACTGTACCAGCGAGGGCATGCTGATCTGCGATGCCGAGCAGAAGATCAGCGACGTCAACAAGGCTTTCTGCGCGATCACCGGTTACCGTGCCGAGGAGGTCATTGGGCGGCAGCCGGCGCTGCTTGCCTCGGGCCGTCATGACAAAGCCTTCTACAAGCATATGTGGCAGCAGATCAAGGCGACCGGCCGCTGGTCGGGTGAAATCTGGAATCGACGCAAGGATGGCGAGGTCTATCCACAGTGGCAGAATATTATCGCGGTCACCGATCACCTCGGCCAGTTGACGCACTACGTCGCAGTGTTTGCCGATATGAGCCTGATCAAGCGCAGTCAGGAAGAAATCGATTACCTGGCCCACCATGATCCGCTGACCAAGCTGCCCAACCGCTTGCTGATAACCGAGCGCCTGACCACCGCGGTAAGCCGTGCACGTCGCCAGCAGCAACGCCTGGGACTGGTGTTTGTCGATCTGGACCGCTTCAAGGGCGTCAACGACAGTCTGGGGCACAGTCTGGGCGACCAGCTGCTGTTGACCGCCGCGCAGCGCATGGAGCACCTCTGCGAGGAAGGCGACACCTTGGCTAGGCTCGGCGGTGACGAGTTTGTCATTCTGGTCGAGCGGCGTGCCGCAATGGAGGAGCTGAGCCGGCTGGCGGAGCGCATTCAGCATGCCCTGTCTGAGCCCTTCCAGTTGGAAGGGCAGTTGGTGCACATGACTGCCAGCCTGGGTCTGAGCCTGTTTCCGGATGACGGCCAAGATGGCGCCGATCTGCTGAAGAATGCCGATTCTGCTGTGACTCTGGCCAAGCAGCGTGGCCGTAACAACTACGCTTTCTACACCCAGGCTCTGACCGACCAGGCGCGGCGGCGAATGAGCCTTGAAAGCGACCTGCACCTGGCGCTTCAGCGCGGCCAGCTGCGCGTCTTTTATCAGTTGCAGAAGGATCTGCGCAGCGGCCAATGGGCCGGTCTGGAGGCGCTGGTGCGCTGGCAGCATCAGGAACAGGGCGTGATCCCCCCCAACGAGTTTCTGCCGGTCGCACGGCATGCAGGCCTGATGGGCGACATTGATGAGTTCGTGCTGCATCAGGCTTGCCGACAGATGCGGCTCTGGCTGGATGCGGGCTATCCGCTGCGCTCGATGGCAGTCAACATGTCGGGCTACTGGATGGAGCGCGGTGATGTAGTTAGTAGCGTGCGTGCGGCTCTGACCCAATGCGGTCTGAATGCCTCGCACCTGGAACTGGAAGTCACCGAGGACGAGGTCATGCAGCACGGCGAGCAGAGCGAGCTGTTGCTGGATCGCCTGGCCGAGCTGGGGGTGCGCTTGGCGATTGACGATTTCGGGACGGGTTACTCGTCGCTGCTGCGACTCAAGCGCATGCCGGTCAACAAGCTGAAAATCGACCGCGGCTTTATCAGTGATCTGCCGGGCAGTGGCAGCGACAGTGCCATGGCGCGCGCTATTATTGCGCTGGGCAAGAGCCTGCAGCTAACCATTACCGCCGAAGGCATCGAGACCGCGGCGCAGGAGGCGTTGTTGCGCGAGTTTGGCTGCGACACCGGGCAAGGCTACCTGTACAACGCGCCGCTGCCCGCCGCCGAGGTTGAGCGGCTATTGGCGGCGGGGCCGGCCTGATGGTGGCCTTTACAGCGCTCAATATGGCGCGTGAGCAAGCGGTCTGTGTGCGCCCCGACGATCAGCAATGGCAGACTGCCCCCCAAGCGCCAGTGCGGCGCTGGCCGCTGGAGCGCGAGGCGCCGGAAAGCGGCCAGGTAACCAGCTTGGTGGAGTACCTGCCCGGTGCGCGCTTCCCGGCGCATCTGCACCCCAGCGGGGAAGAAATCCTGGTGTTGTCCGGCGTGTTCAGTGACGACAGCGGAGACTACCCCGCTGGCAGTTATCTGCGCAGTCCGGCGGGGAGTCGCCATGCACCCTATTCGGCGGCCGGTTGCCTGTTGTTTGTGAAGCTCAACCAGTTTGCCGCGACAGATCTGCAGACACTGCGGCTGCTACCCGAGCAGTTGTGCTGGCAGGCAACATCGCCTGTGCAGCGGCAGAGCCTGCTGCACGCCCATGCGCAGGAACAGACGCTGCTGCTTGAGTGCGATAGCGGGGTGCGGCTGGATTTGCCGTCGCAAGCCAGCGGCGAGCTGCTGGTGCTGCATGGCAGCTTGAGTGAGCAGGATGGTAGCGGTGCAGCACAGCCGTTAGCACAGTACAGCTGGCTGCGTGATCCGGCGTTGGGTCAGCGGATATTCTGCGCGAGCGAGCCCAGCCTGGTGTTGCTCAAGCTGGGTGCGCTGCGTTTCTGACGCCTCGTCGGCCTAGAGGAAAATCCACAACAGGGCGATACCCAGCAAGATGCGATAAATCACAAAGGGCTGCATGCCAATGCGTTTGATGAAAGCCAGGAAGTAGTGAATGCAAAGGTAGGCGCTGATACCGGAGAGCACCACACCACCGACCATCGCCGCGACATCGATCGGGACCTGGGCCTTGATCAGTTCGATGGTCTCCAGGCCGCAGGCCAGCACGATAACCGGAATCGACAGCAGGAACGAGAAGCGTGCCGAGGCTTCGCGGCTCAGGCCCAGCATCAATGCTGCGGTCATGGTAATCCCCGAGCGCGAGGTGCCGGGAAACAGCGCCAGCGCCTGGGCACAGCCGATCAGCAACACATCCTTCCAGTTCATCTGATACTCGCTGCGCTCACCCCTGTGGCGCCAATCGGCCCAGCTCAGCACCAGACCAAAGACGATCAGGCCGATCGCCAGGTAAATTGGCGAGCGCAACACGGTTTCCACCGTGTCCTTGAGCAGCAGGCCAGCCAACCCGACGGGAATGGTGCCCAGAATGACCGCCCAGGCCAGCTTGGCATCGGCATCCAGCTGGCGGGTTTTCAGCGAGCGGCCCCAACTGACCGTCATGCCGAAGATGTCGCGACGGAAGTAGATCAGCACCGCCGAAAGACTACCCAGGTGCAGGGCCACATCAAAAGCCAGGCCCTGGTCCGGCCAGTCGGTCAGGACCGGTACCAGGATCAGGTGGGCAGAGCTGGAAACGGGAAGAAACTCGGTAATGCCCTGAACGATCGCCAGAACAACAACTTGTAGCCAATCCATAATCGGGCCAAAGCTCCTGAAAAAAATCAGGCGCAAGTAAAGCATGCCGCGCGCTGCAGCGCGAGCCCCGCGGGCACGCTGTGGCTTATGGCAGAACAACACGCGAACTGATTCACGAGACGCCTGGCTGCCGAGCCTAGCTAGCGCATGGCAAGGTAGCCTTTACAGAACAACAACAGGAGGCACCCGATGCGCTGGAAAAATCGACCGCAAGGCTCCAATTGGGGCGACTTTGGCGCGGATGATGAGCTCGGCAGGCTCAACCTGCTGACCCCGGAGAAGGTAATGCAGGGTGTGGCTGAAGTACGTGAAGGCCGCAGCTTCTGCCTCAGTCTGCCGCTGGACATGCCGGGCGGCAATGCACTCAATCGCTTTCGCCATCCGCCGCGCTTCTTTACCTCCGGACGCGAAGGCAAGCTCAACTACAACTTTGAGCTGAACCGCCTGAATCCTGCATTTACCGATGTGGTCAGCGATGATGCTGTGCTGCTGTATACCCAGTACTCCACGCAATGGGATGCCTTGTCGCATGTCGGCGGTCGCTTTGACGCTGATGGGGACGGCGTGGCCGAGCCGCTTTATTACAACGGTTGGCGTGCCGGTGAGCATGTGCAGGGCCCGGCCGGCCACGACAATGCGCTCGAGGGGGTGAAGGCGACGCGCCTGGGTATCGAGAAGATGGCGGCCACAGCGGTCAGCGGGCGAGCGGTGCTGATAGATCTTGAGCGCCACTATGGCCGCGAACGGGTGCTGGTCGATCACGCCCGGCTGATGGCCATCTGCGCTGCCGACGGTATCGAAATCGAGCCAGGCGACATGGTGTGCCTCTACACCGGTTTTGCCGACCTGATTCTGGAGATGCAGGGTAACCCCGATGCGCAGCGGCTGGAGACCAGCTGCGCCGTGCTGGATGGCCGCGACCCGGCGTTGTTGCAATGGATCACCGATAGTGGGCTGAGTGTGTTGATTGCCGACAATTACGCGGTGGAGGCTTATCCCGCACGCGCAGGAGAGGGCTGCTGTGCTGCGCTGCCATTACATGAGCACTGCCTGTTCAAGCTAGGTATCCATCTGGGCGAGCTGTGGTACCTGAGCGAATTGGCACGCTATCTGCGCGCAACCGGGCGCTCGCGATTTCTGCTCACGGCACCGCCACTGCGCCTGCCTGGGGCAGTGGGTTCGCCAGTCTCACCGGTTGCACTGGTCTAACGCTAATGCGGTGCACCTTAGTGGTGCGCTGCGATGCAAAATCCTGCATGAGCCACGCATCGTCGGCGTCTGCCATCTGCCGGTTGCGGTTCTGCAGGTCTCTGAAATTCGACTAATGGCACTTTAATGTTGTTTTGTGTGTCGTGGTGGTGCATATCTTGCTAATGCCTCTTTATCCAAGTGATTTTAGAGGTTACGGCCATGGCGTCTTTACGTAGCGATGAAATGAACCTGTCAGCCGCCGAGCGCGGCTGGCTGCCCTGGACGGCCGCCACCGGCAAGCTCACCATGGGCTGGGCCTGCTGGGTCAACAACAACCGCTACGGGCAGTTGGAGTCGATCTTCAACAGCCTGGCGGCCACGCGAGTGCGCTTGTTACAGCAGTGGTGCGAGAACCAGTGGAATGCGCTACAGAGCATCGGCCACAGCCTGGGCGCCGATCTCACCGGGGTCACCCAGGACCAGCTGCAGGGACTGCGCAGCAAACTGCCGGATGCCTCCGAACTCCTGCTGCTGGATGAAAATGGTCTGGTGCGTGCCAGTAGTGCCGGCCAGATCAGTGGTCTGGTGATGGATGCCCAGGCCATTCGGGCTGGCCTGCAGCACCGTTTTCTGCACGGCCCTTACGTCGACCCGCGCACCCAGACTCTGGGCCCATCCACGTCCAGCTTTCACGACGCCGTAACCTTGATGTTCTACCTGCCATTGCACGATGCCGACGGCGCGTTGCTGGGGTGTCTCTGCGCGCGGATTCCCAACGATGTGCTGGGTGACCTGATTCAGCGCGAAGCAGGGCATATTTATCAGGAATCCGGCGACAACTACATCTTCATGGTCGAATCGCGGTTCAACCCGTCCATCGAGCCAGGTCGCGCCCTCTCACGCTCGCGCTTCGAGGACAGCACCTTCAGTCATGGTGATAATCTCAAGAGCGGCATCGCCACTCGCTGGGGCGCGGTCAGTGTGCGCGAGCACACCGAGTTCGAGGTGCGCTTTAC
>Ga0105357_10000599_pt1 | contig 19209 bp, 13 predicted proteins | sample GOMGulsemesocosm_4_FD_83660 | JGI IMG/M metagenome (GOLD analysis project Ga0105357, IMG submission 83660) | Methane-oxidizing microbial communities from mesocosms in the Gulf of Mexico - GOM15B Gulf of Mexico | ecosystem: Environmental > Aquatic > Marine > Cold seeps | place: USA: Gulf of...
TTAGATAGCAACTACTTTATTTGCACATGGGCCTTTCTGGCCTTGGCCAACTTCGAATTCAACAGCCTGACCGTCATTCAATGTTGCGTATCCGCCACCGGCTTGAATTTCTGAATGATGAACAAACAAATCTTTGCTGCCGTCTTCAGGTGTAATAAAACCGAAGCCTTTATCGGCATTGAACCACTTAACTGTACCTTTACTCATTTTCTTTACTCTTGATTGTTGGTGAAATTTAAAAATTATACCCAAATTCACCAGTTCGGATATAACACTAAAATTTGTGTTTCTGATGAAGCTTAAAATCAAACGTCATCTTTTACTCTTTAATATCTCAAGGTGGATATTATCATCAACTTAAAGACCTTGGATATGCATTCAGTTGCAATTTTTTGCTCAAAAACAGCTTAATGTCGTTTTTAACGAATTAAGCGACGTTTTTACGATAGCTTAAGCCAACAAATTCGGCGCTAGCACTTCAAAAAGCATAAACATTAACACTTCGAGAAACCCTAACAGCATATTATGTCACGAATTCGATAATAATATAACGTAAAAAACAACGTAAGCCGTAATTATCCCTGCAACTGACTGTGCGTTTTGTGACCGCCGTCTACTTTATAACGCTAATTAAAAGCTTTTGCATGGCCTATATCAGACCACTCAACAACACAGCTTATGCGAAAATACATAAAAAGCAACTCTAGTCGCCCCTATAAACAATAATAACCCCAGCCCCCACAAACAATTTTGGGGAAACACCCAATATTATGTCGAGCACGATGCCAACTTGCTTGATGATGGTTTTTACATTCTGCCGGCCAGCAAGCAGGTCGATACATTTAACCCAAGTTACTCGATCCAGGCCTATGAAAAACAAAAAGTATCAAATGAAACACAAAACCACCACCCAATAACAGCGAAAATATGAACGTAACACGCTGTTTTATATAACATTTCTATAGAAATAGTGACGAGACTCACAACATCCTGGTACCTTGCCGATTACCCCAAGACTTCAAGCTACAAGCCGCAAAAGCCGAACGGATACTGCCAATACCCGCCTTGTGTCGTCACGAAAAACGACGATGCAAACCATCCTACGCCCACTAACGAACCGAACAGTTTACAAACGACTTAGGTTTATTAATTTTGTGTGACAAACAACTTACGCTCAAATAACATTCAGATTTAGACTGTGAAAAAGCTCAAAGCTGGGTGCTATTTAGTTGATCCGGGTGATTTATGTTCGTTGTGCACACTCAGCCCTAGAGCCAGCCAGCAATAACAATTGCTGATATTGGTTTCATATAAACCATCGACTAAACAGTCTTTAGCGAGCCATAGCCCTCAGTACAAACTTGATTAAGTTTAGAGTGCGCCATAAATACACAAATAACACTCACCTCTCTTTTAGCGCCCGATATATAAAAACTTGCCTATGCGAGGGCATTCCCTGCTGAGAATTCTGTTGGCGTTTTACTTCAATAATACGGTCGCCCACTCCTCCCAAATACTACCTGACTTCAATTGCGCTAGAGCTCGGTTACGTCTAGCACAAACTAAAAGCTACTGAGACCTAGATCAGGGGGAGCGTCATCGCCTTCTCTGCGAGAACTTACTCCCAAAGCTCTTGATAAATTTCTTCCATTTCTTTTAGGCTTGGCACTCTCGGGTTGTTCCCTGGCGAGCCTGAGTCCTGCGCCTGCTCGGCCATAATACTAACCTTTTCCATAAAGCTGTCCCGAGAAATACCAAACGCCTCTGGGCTTGGGACCTGCAGCTTGGCATTTATGGCGCTAAGCCACCGCAATAGAGTGTCGTTTGCTTTAGCATTGCTTGTGTCTGCAGGGGCTAGTTTCATGGCTTTGGCGCAGTCGGCGTAACGTTGCTCGGCAGCAGGAATCGAAAAGCGTGTAACGGCTGGCAGGAGCATCGCATTGCTTAAACCATGCGGGACATGAAAATGTGCTCCTATCGGCCGACTCATACCATGCACCAATGCAACTGATGCATTAGAGAAGGCAACACCTGCAAGGTGAGAACCCACCATCAACGCTTCACGCGCTAAGCGGTTATCGCCATCGAGATAGACCGCCTCCAAATTCGGTGCGATAAGCGCCATTGCGGCCAAGGCTTGCTGGTCACTGTAGGCGTTCGCTTTAGCCGACACATAAGCTTCGATGGCATGAGTTAGCGCATCGATACCGGTATCTGCAGTCACACGTGGCGGCACCGATAATGACAATTCATAATCAACGATAGCTGCCATCGGCATAAAGGCTAAACCTCTGCAGAGCATTTTTTCATCACTACTGGCATCAGTAATAATCGTAAATTGAGTCGCCTCAGAGCCGGTGCCGGCGGTCGTGGGTATAGCAATTAGCGGCAAGGCAGGCTCGTCTACTTGACGAGGAACTTTGTAGTCGCGCATTGCGCCGCCGTATTTAGCCAACACCGCCACGGCCTTAGCGCTGTCTATAGCGCTGCCACCACCAACGGCGACGATACCATCGAAGTTACCCGCCCTCACCGCAGCTACCGCATCCTGTATCGAATCTTCAGTTGGCTCCGGCATCACCTTGGTCGTCAGATCGGTAAGGGGGCTGAAGCTAACGCCTGCTGCCGCCAACAAGTCAGCTAAGCGATTGACGACACCTAACTGCTGTAATATCCCATCGCAAATGAGGTAGGGTTTTTGACAGTTTAAAGATGCCAATAGCTGAGGCAATTTCTCCAGTGACCCTGCGCCGATTTCCACCAGGCGAGGCAATACAATTGTGTGAGTCATAGCTTTGCTTCTTGTTGATGTTTTGATTCGATTACGGCCAAGCCACTGCGGCCATTGATCCTTAAGAATAGCCTCACGAAGAAACCGCGCATAGTGTCGAATCATACACAAAGCTGGCACTTTAAGGTTTTGCCCCCTCTGTGAGCGCCATTCGGTTTTCTCCAATTTTCATAAGAGCTTGCGCAGCGATCAAAATACTGTATATTTAAACAGTAGATTAAAGAGGAGAGATCACATGGCAGTTGTAGCAGTTTGGAAGTGCGACAGAGACGGAAAGATGTTTGAAAATAAAAGAGATGCCGAAGAACACGACAAAATGCTGGAGCTGGCGGCGAACATCACCACTTTGCTCGAGACTCACATCGAGGGTATTGATGAACGCACAAGTGAAGCTATAGGAATTTTATTGGCCGAACGCCGAGAAGACCTAGCCAAAGCTTGCAAAGGTAAACCATCAGTTTTGCTAGAAACGCCAAGCTCAGATAGCGAAGCCCAAAGCAATGCGAATGAAGACAATGTTACACCTCTGACAGCGTCTATTTAGGTACTCCCCTACCTACAAGCACCTTTAATTTCAACTGAATTTAAAGATGCTTGGTGAAGACGTTGTCATTTTGTACCCGCCAATCCCATTGGCGGGTACGTTTTTTATTATTCGAATTTTTTGTTATTGATTATTATTGATTGATGTACTTATTTTACAGCGACGTCACTTACATCGAAGCTGTAGGTCACCTTAGTATTTTCTGTAAATAAAACCTATATACCTAGCCTCAACATATCGCCTATGGGCGCTCCTATCAAATCACCATTTTTGCTCTGAACAGAATGACTAAAATTCACATTCAATTTTTGTCGCCGGCCTTATCCTCGACAAAGTCCTTAGCAACCGCCGTGTGACTAGCAGCTTTATCCTGCAAGTTTTCAGCTGGGATTCTTGCCTCTGCTCCATTAGATCTCTCTAGCATCTTTTTGGCCTCTCGCAAGCCAGACATATAGGCTCCGTGCACCGTCGCCGGAAAACGAGTACTCGTGGCCTCCCCTGCAAAAAACAGTTTCTCTGCAACAGTATCGGCTAAATCTTTGCGATGCTCAGGCCTGCCACCTTGGCGTAAAAAACTATAAGAGCCTCGGCTATAAGGATCCGAATGCCAGCGGCTAATAAGGTAGCTGGTCGGTTCAGGAACATCATCACCGTAGGCGCTGCGTAACACAAGCATGGCGTCTTCGATAATTTCCGCGTCGCTAAACGCTTCCAGTTTCTGCCCAAACTCGGCTGCATTAAATGCAAGGAGGTAAGGCCGACCAAAGTCTTGGGCAAGGCTTAGCCACTCAGAAAAACGCCCTTTATCTTCGCCGACAAAATTGATTGAACTAACGTCGTCCCAAAAGACCTCAGGAAATTCTAGCCACACTTTATTCAAGACGCCCATGCCAATATGCGCCATGGCTTGTTGTTTTTTCGTTGGTAATTCAGGGATAAATTTAATGTCACCAGATTGCAACACTCCCAGCGGTACGGTTACTAGAACCTTATCGGCTACCCACCGCTTCAACCGGCTTTTCACAACAACTTTAGAATTAACATTTGAGCTCGAGTAATCAATCGACGTTATCGCCTGGTTTAATTCGATCGTCAGCCCTTTTGACAAAATCGATAAAATTTCGCCGAAGCCCTGGCGCAACATAACATCTTGGCCTTGATATTCCTCACCGTCATCCAAAGCCTGTACCGATAAAGCCGCCGCGTCAGCCGCCCACTCTTGCTCATACATCGAATTAATAAATGCCTGATGCAACTGATCACTCACAAAACTCAAGTCGCCCGTCTTCTGGGCATCATCCATCAGCATTTGCAAACTGGCATTTGGCTCAGTGCTTTGGTACCGCTGCGCGTACTGATCAATTACGCCCAACCATCGATCCCGCAGTTCAGCAATGTCCTCTATAACTTCGCCGGCATCATCATAACTAACATTGTGATTCCAATCGGTTGGCGCTAGTAAACTCAAACCCTCTTTACGAGCCAAAGGGACCAAGGGGTTGTTTTCCAAACCATGTAACCAACTGGCGCCCATTTCCAACAACACTGATTTATGGCGCACACTCCAAGTCCGACCACCCAACCTATCCCGCGCCTCAAGAACAAGCACCGACTTACCTTGCTTCTGCAGTTCGGCCGCCGCACTAATGCCAGCAACCCCAGCCCCGACGACAATTACATCGATGCTTTGCACAATTTCTTTCTCGCTTAAACTCTGCTCAGATGAATGAGCCGGGACACAAAAAGTCACCAGCACCATTAAGGACGATAATATGATGAAGTGATTCATAAAACGTTGAAATTGGAGGGCAAAGGTATAGATGTTACATAGAGCAACATCCACAGGATGAAGCCCTACCGATCTACTCAAAGAGAGAGGCGGGCTAACAGCCAAGCGACATGTGGTATTAAATTTAGCCATATAAAGCAGCCCTACACTAGCTTATCTATAGGCCTTCAAACTTTGCGCGTTGCGAGGCGTATCCACGCACTTTAAAAGACGGCAGCGGTAAAAAATGCAGATATCTTTTTCTGGAAGTAGGCTACGGTCATAAAAGCTAGCGAGAAGGCAATTCTTTAACGGAATATTATCCAGCTATCAGACCAAGAACAAGTGATTAAGTGCCCCAATCAAAATCCAGCGAGGCGCTCAAATAGCCAAAAGCTTGCCAAGCAGCCGACTAGGGCGCCATTAGTTTTTTGCAGCAGTACATTTCTTTCGTCACTCAAACGGATAAGCTTTTGAGCAAGCACAAAGATCAATGCAGCGGCACCCACGAACAATAACTGCCCGACCTCTACTCCGACATTGAAAAACAACAACGCCGCCGGCAGCTCTGTTTGCGGTAAACCGATATCCTGAAGCACTGCCGCAAAGCCAAAACCATGCAGCAAGCCAAAACTCATCGATACCAACACCGGTTTCTGCCAGGTCAGACTATCACGCCGATTTAGTATCAATTCGCGAGCTAAGAAAACGATACTTAAGGCAATCACGGCCTCAATCGCCGGTACCGGCAAAGCCACCCACCCTAAAGCCGCAGCAACCAACGTAAAGGAATGAGCGATGGTGAACCCGCTAACCGTTATAACAATAGTTTTAAAGCGGCCCGCTATAAACAACAAACACGCTAAAAATAGCAGATGGTCGTAACCTTTTAATATATGTTCCACCCCCAGAATCGTGTAATCCTCTGCGACTTGGCTAAACGTTTCTTCAGCAGGTATCTGCCAGCGACTCTCTTTCGGGCCAAGCCTAGCGGTATGTATTTGGCCGTTTAATAATTCCAGACGAATCAAGGTAGAGATTGATGGGTTCATTAGCGGGAAAACGACATTAAGCGCTTCTCCACTTAATACCGACGCACATTCATAATGCCTCAGCGGTGCCTTCAAACTCTTACTAGCACCCGCCGGTATTTTACACATCGACGGTAACTCAACATGTGGGCGGTTGAACTCAGGCACCGAGCTAGGCACCCGCTCTATAACCTTGAAGAAACCTGCCCTCTGCTCAGTGATATCGACATAAAATGGACGGCTCTCATGGGCCTGACCAGTACCGGCGATGGAGCTGAGGAATAAGCCCAGCCATGCAAGCAAAGTATGGCGCCCTAATTTTAGCTTAATCATTGCTCGGTCTGGCCATTCAATAGATCTAAATACCGGCTATCTCCGCGCAAGGGATAACGCTTACGAACTTCGAGCAATGCCTTTGACTTCTCTTCCTGCATTTTTAAACGTCGGTAGTCATCGATAACACGGCCCCGCACCTCTTCGAGGCTTGGATAGTAGGCCGGCTTACGTTTACTAATCAATACCAGATGCTTGCCGTGTTGTGAGTCAAAAGGCCCCAACCAGCGAGCACCACCAATAGAACTCTCATCAGCGTCGAACAATGCTTGCGTAAAGCTGGGACCAAAATGCGCAGCAACATAATCATAGGTACGTTCGACATAATTCAGGTGATATAAAAAACGTTCGCCGTATTCCGAAGCCCCTGCAAAGGGTACCTTGTCAGCGATTAGCTTGGGCAATAAACTTACCGATTTCTCTTTTGCATCACTATCATTTGAAAAATAAATATGAGTAAAACTAATATAAGGCTCTACTCGATAGTCATCTTTATTTTTATCCATAAAGCTCTGCAACTGCACATCATCAACGACCTGCTGATCGAACGATGAAGACTGTAAAACAAAATCCATTTTCTGTACTAAACGACGTTTGATAATATAGTCGTCACGGTTCAACTCTAACGACATTGCTTCTTTATATAGAAGCTCTTCTTCGACAAAGTCTTCTAGCAATTGTTTTTGCTGCAGTTTATCCATTGCGGCCCATCTTTTACGCGCCAGCTCCGGCTCAAATGCTTTGCTACGGTACTGTATAAACGTCAACAGGCTTTCATCATTAAGATAAATAGCTTTATCATCTGCCTGCGGATTTATTTTGTAATAAAGTATAAATAAGGCAAACCCCACCAGAAGAAAGTACAACAAGGGTTCTTTGAAAAGCTTGATCATATAGTTACAACCTAATTAAAACACAGCAATATATTTGGCATCAGGGCTTAGACGCTAAATTTAAACTCGTATTTAACGCTAAAATGTTGTCAGCCGACGCGAGTAAACATTCAGCTGAGCTCCGCAGTATAGGGCTAAAGTAGGCGGAGAAGTTACCCGCAACTCAACATTAAAGCACAGTTTTCTGATGTCAAACACTAGAAAACTGTGCTTAGCCCTCAAGGCGATAGGGAGCCGAGCCGGGCAGAAGAGTATTCCTAGCTTAAAATATCACGGGGTATACCAGATTGGAGAACTGTAGGCTCGCTCTTGGATACTAGTAGCATGGTCTTCAGGATGCTTAACCTTCATCGCGACTGCATCATATAAAGTGTGCCTTGGTGTTGGAATTTCTAACACTCGGACATAATAGAATGCGCGTTGGTCTGCGTTAAACTCTGGGTCCTTCCACATCACCAACAATTCTTTTGCGCCAACGCTATTCTTATAGCTGCTTTTTTCTACATCAACGTTATTTTTAACAGCGGCAACACTGCCATCCCCTTTAACCTTACGCTCACTGGACACCGCTAAATTGAACACCTTTTCTTGGGGCTTACCGTCAGAGTCTAAATAGCCTTTAACCATCTGCACCCGGTCTAGCAATGCGCCCTTAGGGTCCATAACGGCCTGAACCAAAAATGATGGAACCTTACCTTTAGGCGCAGAGGTTAAGTCGCTGCCCATAGGAACGCCCTTAGCATAACCGGGAACAGCCACGTCTTTAGCCTTAATGTCAGAACGTTTAAACCTCCAACCACCAAACATACGCAAACCAATTCGACTGCCTGTGGTGGCATAAACTTCTTTGCGTTTAAAAGCCTTAAAAATTTCCTCGCGTGTATTATCTTTTGCCCACACAGCCGCCAGCCCAGAAGCAGAAAAATCCCAGCCTTTTACACTGGTGGTAGTTTCTTGGTCATAAGATTCCGGCTTGCCGAAAATGCTCACCTTACCAGCAAAGTTATCTTCTTCCGCGCCAGCCTGACCAGTATGCGCATCGCTTGATCCAATTAGACCGAATTTATAGGGGTTTACACCAACCTCTTGCTCTATGCTCAAACCACGCTTGAGAGCAGAGCGTATATAATCGCCAGCCTTAATTGGCGTAGGGCCGGTAGATTTCGCACTGAGTAAATGGCGGTAGGTTTCGAAATTTGAAAATTCATCCTTGGGCGACAGCACTGGGTGAGTTTCAGAATCACCTTTAATTTGGGTCGCTTCGGCTACTGGCTCCCAGCGCATTCTCGTGCGTGCGTAGTTAGCGCTAATGGGGCGACCCTGGCTATCTACCTGATCAAACATCAAACCGCCACTAATATTGGAATTATGGGGTATCGATACAAAATCAGTGTTTTGTGTCTTACTGGTTTGCTCAAGCCACTGCCACAAACCCTCTGGGCTGTCATCGTCTAAGGCACTGAAAGGTAAAAACTCAGACGCCTTATTGCCACTTTGAGGTGTGAATATAACTCGGTGTAAATTATTCCCACCAGACGTCGATGTCCATTCCCAACCCACCATGGCCGTAAACTCGCCAGGCCTATTATAATGATCCGCTATTGAAGTAGTCTCTTGCCAAACACTGCGTCGAATCTTGGGTGTATTAAACTCTGGCACTCCTCGCTTTGCATTGAGGTTTCCCAAAAACTCTGCGAACACATCAGCTCCGCGCCCAGCCTTGATCATTTTGATAAAGCGCTGGCCTGTTTCGGTACCGGCTAGATCTTTATCACCTTTAAACAAACGATATGGTACCCCCATCATTTCTGCATGATCCGCTATCACCAAAAAATCCAAAGGTGTGTCGATCTGCACCCTCGCGCCGGTTGTCGCATTCACGATAGGCAAACCTTGAGCGTATCGGTAAGCAGAGTGAGGGTCTGCATTTCGGTTCCCTAAAAAATAGGCGTCGGGTGAAAACGATGTATGTAAATGCGTATCGCCCCAATAGAGCTTCGTCGCCGAACTACCTTGCTGATCATCAGCGGCATTCGCCGCGGCCATACTGAGTAAAGATATCGTTAAACCAAGTGTGATATTTTTTTTCATTTTTATATCCATTGCTCCAATCATCACATTAAGATTTTGTAATGATTGCTATCTATTTATTATTCTAATGCCCCCAAATTGCATACACGATAGCTCTCTACAGGCGCTCAAATAACACAGAGTTTACGGGGTGTACCAAATAGGCGAAGTGTAGGCACGCTCTTGTAATTCAACACGGCCCGCTTGCGGCTCCGTTCTTAATGCCACCTTGTCGAAGGTCGTGTGTCGCGGCGTTGCTATTTCCAGCACCCGAGCGTAGTAAAACGCTCGCTGCTGTGGGTCAAAGTCAGGGTCGACCCATAGAGTTTGTAATTGACTGGCACCGGTAGAGTTTTCGTAGCGAGCTGTTTTACCATCAACAGTACTCTCTAAAGCAACCATATTGTTTTTGAGAGCTCGGTCATTTGATGCAGCGATGTTGTACACCCGCTCCTTGGCTACGCCACTAGCATCCAGATAACCCTTTACGATCTGGATCCGATCTAGATTGGCACCCACAGGATCCTTGCTGGCCTGAATAATAAACCGCGGCGCCTTCCCTTTAGGAGCCTGGCTTAAATCACCGCCCATGGGCACGCCCTTTTTATAACCTATTTTGGAAAATTTCTTTGCGCTGGCGTCTTTGCTTTTAAACTTCCAACCACCAAACATACGCACTTTAATTCGGGGGCCGGTGGTCGCATAGACCTCTCTACGCTTAAACGCATTCATAATTGAGCTGCGGCTATTCTCTTCAGCCCATACCGCAGCCAAGCCAGAAGCACTCATATCCCAGCCTGACGCTCCCTTCTTGCCGACCCTAAATATACTCTTAGTCCCAGGGGTACCGTCCAACGCCATCTTGCCATGGAAATTGCTTTCCTCGGCTGACGCCAGCCCAGAGTGGGAATCCGTCGATCCAATCACACCAAACTTGAATGGATTTACGCCGAGCTTTTGCTCTTGCTCCAAACCACGCTTCAATGCAGCACGAATATAGGAGCCAGCATTTACCGGCGCGGTCTTATCAACATCAGGACGTGTATCGATCAAATACCGATAGGTTTCAAAATCAGCAAACTCGTCGTTGGGCGACAGCAAAGGGTGTGTTTCTGAATCACCTTTTATCTGCGTCATCTCAGCCACCGGCTCCCAGCGCATTCGAGTCCGAGCATACTGGGCTGTTAACGGCCGCCCCTCTGAGTCGACATCGTTAAACATCTCCCCTTTTGAAATATTTGGGTTGTGGGGTATTGAGATCATATCCACCCCGTATTGGGAGGATGTTTTGTCCATCCATGCCCACAGGTCTTCGGCTTTCCAACTATCGATCGAACTAAACGGCAAAAACTGCTTTGCCTGAGCCTCGCTTGCATCTGTCATGACAATGCGATGCAAGTTTGCACCAGCATTCATACTCGACCACTCCCAACCCACAATGGCGGTAAACTTACCGGGTTGGTTATGCTTTTCCGTGGCCGCCAAAATCTCTTGCCACATGGTGTTACGTATTTCAGCCGAATTTAATTCGTTCATACCAGCGGCTCGCTCAGCGCTGTTGGCGCCAGCCACCAGCTCACCAAACACGTCGGCAGCGCGGCCTTCCTTCATCCACTTCATGTATTTCTGCGCAATCGGGATGTCAGCCAGAACCTTGTCACCACGGCCTAAGCCCCGAACGACGCCCATCAACTCGGCGTGATCAGCCACGACCAAGAAATCAAGCGGGGTGTCTATTTGCACTCGCCCACGGTGGTAGGGATGAATAACCGGATAGCCTTTGGCGTAGCGGTAAGCAGTGTCTGGGTCGGCGCTGCGATTGCGAAACAGGTAGGCATCAAACGAGTAACTACTGTGTAAATGAGTATCACCCCACAGCAAGGTTTTATCTGCATCAGCCTGGGCAAGCGAAGTGCAAGCTGCAAGCCCCGTAACAATAGAAAGTACACCCTTATAAACTGGCTTCATTATTGATCTCCGGTTTTTATTATCACTCGTCATTTGATAAGCCAAAACACGTTTAAAGTGTTTGGGGAACCTCTGATCAAGTCCCGCCCGCCTCTGGTATACAGAGCGGTGGAGCAGCAAGGCAATGAATACAGGCGGGCTGGTTGCCCGGCGAAATTTATTAACACCGCTGCTGCATTGCTCTGTATGCCCCAAAGGGCGGGACTTAATCAGAGGTCCCTTAGGCCTCCCGAGCCGCTTTATTCGCGTAAATTGACCTAGCAGCATAACTGAATGTGCATCCGAACCAATGACACATAGGTTGCATTAGGAGAGATTAATAAATTCAAATTGCCATAATTCGCCATAGTTGCTCCCAAAATCGTCCTTATCTCGTCAGCTGGCTGCCAGAACTTGCTTGTTTAATGGAATACATCAACCACACAGATACATAAGTAACAGCAACTCTATAGAGGCAGATATGAAGACAACAACTACCGGTAAACTTGAATTAACCCATGCGGCCAAAACCACCAAACAAAACCCTGAACTCCAAGCACTGAAGGCGATGACAAGTGCGCACTCGGGTAAAACCGCAAAATTATTGATCGGCGGCATACTGCTATCCAGCCTAAGTTCAGGTGTTGGTGCGCAAGCTGTCGACCATTCCTTAGTTGCCCCTAACATGAGCAACACCACCTCTGATGGGGTTCTGGCGAATAGCCTCTCCATAAATTCGCAGGGCAATCACAAGCCAGAAGCTTCAACCAAGCAAGGGTCGGCGGGAAAGCAAGGTGTTAGCTTTATTGCTAGCACTGTAGCAGGAGCGATGATCGCCGGGCCGATAGGCATGATAGTTGGCGCTGTTAGCGGCGCTTATATTGGAGAAAAAATTAAACAAGCAGACTCATTGGAGCAAAATGCTATGTCTCTTAGCCAATCTGAAGCGACCGTGTTTGACTTACAGCAACAGCTTCAGCATGCCAAACAACGAATGGCACAATACCAACGCATACAAAAACACGACTCCGAAAGCGAAAACAATAACACCGTTGCCTGGCAACAGCTGGAGTTCCAAGTTCTTTTCAGTACTGGATCCGATCAGTTAAACGCCCACGGCGAAAGAAGATTACAAGATCTCGCAGATTTTCTTAACAATAACCCTGAGCTACAACTGCAACTCGACGGCCATACCGACCCACGAGGCACTGATGAATACAATAATGTTCTCTCTAACTATCGAGCTGCCAATGTTCAACAAATTCTTATAGCACAAGGCGTTGATGCCGGCCGCATCCACCACCGGGGCCACGGCTCTAGGTTTGCTCAAGCTCAATCAGCACCAGATTACCCGTCTGATCGCCGAGTGGCCATTTCGATATTTAAAGCCAACACAAAACAGCTGGCATCAAATTAAATTCAACAACCCCATCCATAAAAATACCTTAGCTATATCAATTCAGCGGCAACCGCTATAAACGACCAATAGGCAGTTTATAGCGGCCCATACCTAACGCCCCGCCATGAACCCCTTCCATCCATTGGAATTTTACAGTTATAATTTTTCCTTTTTGTTATATCCCTGTGAACTTTAAAACCTACACTAAGTTCATATGCTTTGTGGCCTATTCAAGGTTTAGCGCTTACAGGAATTAACGACATGCCTAATAATTGTAGCGATAACCATCGCCAGTCACCGCGGGCGAACGCACCTAGCCCGACCAAACGTTACTTGGCGACAATAGCCGCGACGCTCTCATTGTTAGGCCTAACGCAAAACAGTCTGGCTGATAAAACACTGCAAAGTTCGGCGCTGCAGCCCAACGTCCTTGAGGTTTACACATCCCAAGGTTGCAGCAGCTGCCCCCCCGCTGAAGCCTGGCTAGGACACTTCAAGGATGACCCCGGCCTGTGGACAAAGATAATACCTATGAATTTTCATGTGGATTACTGGGACTACTTAGGGTGGAAGGACCCCTATGCTTCCGCCCAGTTCTCTCAGCGTCAACGTCAATACCATCATGCGGGAAAGAGCCGAGTAGTTGCCACTCCCGGATTCATGCTCAACGGTGAAAGTTGGAACGGCTGGTTTCGAAAGCACAAGGTTCCGCTCGAGGGTATTGCGAGCAAGCAAAACCTTACGGTATCCCTTGGGACAGAGGTCGCTAAATTCTCTCTACAACTACCAGAAAAACTAAAAATTAATTCAAGTAAGTTACGCGCTCACATTGCTATTTTGGGCTTCGACCAAGTAACCACCATAAAAGCTGGAGAAAATAGAAATAAAAACCTACCTCATGATTTTGTCGTCATGGGATACGACATAAAACGAATGAAGGATAGCTCTGGCTCGGCACTTGCCGAACTAACAATACCCAAAAGTAAACATCGCTCCAAGAGAAAAGCCATTGTGGCCTGGGTATCTTCAGGAAAGGACCCCAGCCCCATACAAATCGTTGCCGACTGGTTATGAGTTATATACGAATTTAATATCTATGGAATAAATGTATATGAAGCAGATACATTTGAATCGATCAGCTAAGCGCTGACATATACAACAAGAAAAGAAGTAATAGCTCCTTTGAGAATAGGCACGGGGAAAAAATCACATGCCCATGTCTATGCCTATGCCTATGCCTATTAAAAACTTATGATAGAGTTTCGGATTCCACCAAGGTGACCACAAACCTCAATGGCCCATCAACGCCTAAGGATGAGAACGGGTAGCACGTCACCAACAATAACTGCCGGGGAAGGATCTGCATATGATCACGTTCTATATGATGTATCGCTGTCTTGCTGACTCGAAAAGACTTCCAGTGCCCATCAGCCGCCTGCATGTCGATAACATCATCAAGCTGTAAGTGTTTGAGAAATTTAAAATGTGTATCTCGATGGCCAGCAACAACGCCCTGTAATTTATCAACAACGCCACTCGCTCCTCTGACGTTTCCTGCTTCAATGACTTTCCCAGGACCAAATGCCAAGCTATTGCCCTTGGCTCCAGCCAAAACGTATTGGTCGATATTACCTCGGGTAAATTTAAGACGCGCTACAGGCCAGGTATCCGCCCAAGGCCAAGGTTTGTTTATGCCGCCATCCACCAACTGCCCCTGCCAAGCCTGAGCTATCAAATGTTGGGCCAAGATGGCTTTCATATGAATCCAAATCCCCTTGCCTCCCATAAACAATGCAAGGCAAAGTAAAGCGATTACCACCAATCCTCGTGCAGTAAATTGATGCCCTTTAACACTTAAAATATAGGCTACGTTCATTACACTGACACCCTGTCGCGTGAAAACAATTTAACAAACTGCCAAGGCCGCATAACAAAATAGGCGAGCAGCAGCAAAAACAGCGAAGTCAACAGCAATAAGTCCACTCCAGTCGCCGTTTTCGGATACACTTTTATAGTTGATCCCTTTGGTATTAAATTGGCCACTTTTACCTGAGGATTTTTAGACTTTCCTTTCTTTAAATAGTGTTTTTCTACGCGCTCTTCAACCGCAACAAAACTCGTAAACGGAGACATCAACTGATGCCGCAAAGCAACCTCAAGAACATCTTTTCTGACATCAGCTATCGCTCGGCCTTTTATTTTTTGATTCAACAGCGCTGAAATTTTTTCCCGCGCCCACAAACTAGCGACACCGTTATGTTCGGCAGGTGTGCCCTGGGCCAGGGTAATTCTTTGCTGCCACATAGCACCACCGATTGATCCTGTTACGGTTACTTCCCCTGATAACATTTTTGCGGAATTATTATCCGTTAACTTCGCGCTCACCGTTAATGGCTCACCCCAATATAAGTCGGGAATATTCTCAGGCCACATTTGTACTTTTAATTCAGCCGGCCATTCAACATTCACATCCGTGAGAACTGGGCTTTCTAAGCGTCGAAACAGAATTTCCATCTTTGCACCGAGCTCTCGTAGATTGCCGATACTGGTATGGCTACCGCGTCCAAATTTGGCTGCCTGAGACATAAAATAGCCATTTGGCGCTGAACCAATCCCCACAGTGAACAACCGGCCTTCGCCGAGCTTGCTGTCGACTAGCTCAAACAATTCAGCCTCATTAGAAACACTGCCGTCAGTAATAAACACTATTTGCTTCACAAACCCTTCAGGTGTATCAGCAGTCAATGCAACATTAAGCGCTGGAGCCATATTAGTCCCTCCCGACGCTTCCAAGTTCTCGACGAAACCCAAAGCCTGGCGACGCTCCAATTTATTCACACCAACACTGCTAGGCGAATACAGGCTGTAATTCGAATTAAACTCAATGATATTAAAGCGATCCTCAAGCCCCAATCGCCCTACAGCCATTGATAATGCTGCCTTAGCTTGACGGATGGACTCGCCACCCATAGACCCTGACGTATCGATAATAAAAATAAGTTCACGGGGTATGTTTACCGGAACATTTAACGGCGGCATCAACATTAACAAGGCATACTCTTCTTGGCCTAATGTTTCTCGGAACATTGCTGCCGTGGGTTTCACTCCAACATCCAGCTGCCAACGCAGGACAAAATCTCGATCCATCGCCTCGTGGCCTGCAGTCAAAGAAATAGACTGTTGACGGCCTAAATTTTCAGATTTAATGCGATGAGATTCACTATGAATACCCAGTAGCGGCAAACCAGCATTCAATAATATGGCCAATGACATGGTGTTCGTCTCGGGGCTAGACTCATCACCCTCATCCACCGTGAAATTTTTAAACTGCCCTAACGTCCATTGGTTATCTAGAAACGTCTTAGCCTTATTGCCGGAGACTGCGTCCGTTTCAGTTTCATCGTTAGTTTTTCGATCTTGCTTTATAAGCTGAGCTTTCGTAAATGTTGAGGGCCACCCATCCACGCCAAGAGAAATTGCATCTTCTTGCTTAGTATTGGGACTTGCCTGGAGCTGTGCTGATGGCTGGTATCTCGGCGTTATTGTCGTCGGCAAACGCAGTTCGAAGTCTAGACTACCATGGTTGTTTTTAACTTCGATTTTCTGCAACACCGTCAACTCAACCACAACAGTTTCACCGGGACCAATATTGGCCAATGACTGCCGAAAGACGTTTGGCCTTAACTGCTCGGTCAGCCCCGCTCTCTGCCCTTTTGCCTTCGCCGCTTTAAAGATTCTCTTCGCCTCGGCCTTTTCTTTAATTCTACCGACAATTTTTCGATCACCAATCTGAATTGACATCGCCTTCACCGCAGAACTTTCCTGCAGAGGAAAGCGGTACACTCCGTCGAGCCTCTCCTTTCCGGGGTTGCGGAAAGTTTGTTTCATTATTATTTCCGCAATCAAACCATTAACACGAATATCAAAATCAGTCTGTAGATGCAAAGCCGCTGATGAACGCCCCGCTGAGCGCAGCTCCAACTCCCCGCCTCTTAGCTCTGGCGCACCAAACTCCTGCCTTGGCTGCCAAAGATATTGCTCGTTACTTCCAGCGCCAGCCATCTGAGCCATTGTCACCGGGCTCACGCCAAGCACCCAAGCCACAACAAAGCCAATGAACCATAGGCGCGATCGGCTATAGACCTTGGGTCGCAGACCAGATACATCTTGTCGATAGCGCGCAGGACACTTTTTAGAACCATGTTTAGCCAGCTGGCAGTGAAATTTCATATTTAGCCCTCAATAGTTTTGATTGACTACATTTAAACTAATGAGACGGACATATTTGTAGATTGACTATGGCAAAGAGCAGAGCAATTATGATGAATAATGGCAGGCCGACAATTTGTTACAATTCTCTATAAAATGGACATCAATCATTTGACCTGTTTTGAAATGTTATCGATAAAGGCCGAAGATCAAAAACCTAATCTGAAATTGCGCCGACTATGCGCCACTGCACACAAAGGATTCACAATGCCCCGGCACATTGCCATAGTAGAAGATGAACTGACCATCGCCGCAAACTACTGCGAAGCCCTCACAAGACAAGGCTTTAAAGTGCAGCACTATATCGATAGGCCCTCTGCATTAACGGGGTTTAGCAATACCCTGCCCGACCTTGCCATCATCGACGTGGGTTTGGGCGAAGAGATAGAAGGCGGTTTCGACCTGTGCCGTCAACTCCGCGAAATGGCGCCAAAGCTGCCGATTATCTTTTTAACGGCTAGAGACAGCGAACTCGATATGATCAGTGGTTTAAGGCTCGGAGCTGACGACTACCTGACCAAAGATATTAGCCAGGCTCATATGCTGGCTAGAATTATTGCCTTATTTCGCCGCGTGGATGCCATGCGAGTTGATCACGACCACAGTCAAGACACCGTAATTGAGCGCGATGAATTACAGCTCAACTTGGACCGCATGAACGCGCTTTGGAAAAGCCAAGACCTCGACCTTACCATCACCGAGCTTTGGATGCTGCATGCCCTAGTGAAAAACCCTGGTCATGTTAAAAATCGACAGCAACTGATGGATGCTGCCAACGTTGTGCTGGATGACAACACCATCACGTCGCATATCAAGCGCATACGTAAAAAGTTTGTTCTTATCGATCCAGAGTTTGACAAAATATCGACCGCTTACGGCATGGGCTATCGCTGGCAATCCAACAACAAAACTAACGTATGAAGCTATCCAAACAATTGTTGGTCATAAGTTTGTTAACCCTCGTGATTCCATGGGCAGGGTATTTACACCTGCAAGAAATCGATGAGCTGCTACGCAAAAGCCAGAGCCAAGTCTTAATGGCAACAGCCAAAGCCACAGCGGCACGAATCAGCAGCGAACCAGAGTTGGTCGGTCGATTCAAGAATACGAACCCTAACAGCCATTCTTCTTTTTATGCCGCCGACCTACCTCAGGCTATTGTTGTCGATGGTTACGATGAAGACTGGCGGCCTCAGAATGTATTTAGCTACTCTTTTACCGATATTTTTGGGGAGAGTGAAAATACAGTAGATACCACATCCGCGCCCACCTTGTCGGTGCAACTCGGAGTGCGGCGCCGACTGATACCGACTTTTGAAAATCGTCGTTATATTCACAACACCCCCCTGCAAGACACCCTTTACATTGTGGCCAAGGTCAACAAGGCAAATATCAGCTATCACCACCCTGGAAAAAGCGACGCCCTCAACGGTGACCATTTACGCTTAAGGTTTACCGACAAAGATGGCTCGGAAAAAAATGTATCGATCGGCGCAAGCGCACCAGGCCAAGCCCAAGTACGTCAAATTAATTCAACCGACGACAAGCCGTCAGGCGCGTTGAAGAACGAGCTAACAGAGCATCGCATCAACGGCGTATGGAGGGAGACAAACTCGGGTTACCAAATAGAGCTATCAATGCCGCTCCAGCTCGCTCTAAATGGCCTTAGCTTAAACGCCATCCTCCCTACGCTCGAACACAGCGGCAACGACGCGGATGCAATAGAACCCACATGGGCTGGTAATCTGCACTGGGATAGCACGCCACCCATGCTCAACACTCAAAACCCCGAACTAAAACAGCTGCTGCAAGTTTTCATCGGCGATGCATCAAGCCTTGCCTTAAGCAACCAACAAGCGCAACTAATGGCCATCGCAGCCCCCCAAGAACCCGCCGACTATACGACTGGGCTACACCCCTTTAAAGCGTGGTTTTATCGCTTCATATTGCAAACAACCCAGCTAAGGCAAAGAGACCCAAGTATTGTCACTGGTACATTCAACGGCCACGCTATCGATCAAGCAATTCTCGGCACCCCATCAGCAGGCTGGCACCAAGAGGGCCAACAGCTTTGGCTGCGGGTTGTTACTCCAATAATTCCAGACAGCGGTTCGCGTGAAGGCCAAATTGTCGGCCTAGTCATCGCCGAACAAAATAACGACAA
>Ga0105357_10000601_pt1 | contig 19198 bp, 19 predicted proteins | sample GOMGulsemesocosm_4_FD_83660 | JGI IMG/M metagenome (GOLD analysis project Ga0105357, IMG submission 83660) | Methane-oxidizing microbial communities from mesocosms in the Gulf of Mexico - GOM15B Gulf of Mexico | ecosystem: Environmental > Aquatic > Marine > Cold seeps | place: USA: Gulf of...
CATGGAATGGGCACTCGACCTCATCACCATCTTGGTAGCCATCGGTTAACATCGCCATGCCATGTGTACATAAATTGTCGGTGACAAAATACTCATCTTCAAACACATAAACTGCTAGTGCTGGGAAACCATCTGGTGCTACAGAAATAGGTGCTTCGTCTTTAACCTCTTCTGTTTTACATAAAATTATATTGCTCATAGTTTTAGCTCTTTATTTATTCATTAATAAAAAATATTTCTTATGATCACAGACCATAATATTCAGTACCGGCGGCAAGCCGCCGGTTATTCACTTTGCTCTGCTTAAGCTTAATAAAAACGATCGTAGTGGATTTGATCAAATGGAACTTTGTACTCCATCATCAACATACGCGTTAACGCATCAGTCATCGGAGGTGGGCCACAAAAATAGAATTCGTGCTCTGGCAACTTATCACCCAGCGTCTTGCCTAATAATTCGTGAATAAAACCAATATCTCCATCCCAACCAGCGGCTTCAGCGGCTTCTTTATCTGATACTGCATTGAAATTCTGAACCCTGCCTTTTAAATCTGCATCTGCCTCAATCAGTGCAGGAGGGCAGATATCCTTCGGAGCACGGCCTCCATAGAACAAATAGATATTTCTATCATTCAGGCGAGAATCTTTCGCCGCTGCTTTAATAATTGACATTTCAGGTGACAAACCAGAACCACCACCAACACAAACAATATCTCTAGGAATTTCAGGTCTCAAATACGCCAAGCCATAAGGCCCATCAATCACAATTTCAGCACCTACTTCGTATTCTTCAAATAGAACCCCGGTTGCGCTGCCACCTGGCATCTTTTTGATAATAAAATGCCATTCGCCTTCTTCATTAGGCAAGTTACACATTGAGTAACCACGTGAGCCGGTAATGCCAGGGAAGTCTAATAAGGCGAACTGTCCTGCCTCAAAACGCGCTGCGTGTTCTGTTTTGAAACGAAATTCAGCCATGTCATCGGTCAACATATTTATTTCATATAAAACGGCTACAGACTTAATTGGCTTATGCACGGGCATCGCCTCAGGGCTTAAACGAACCTTTATTTCACAGTCTTCGGTTGGAATGCACTGACAGCTTAATTTACGTCCTTTTTTGATATCACGAGGGGATAGTCCAGGCGCCCCTTCCCAAATATCGTCCACATTACCGTCCAACACTTCAATCTTACAACAACCGCAACCACCCGAATTGCATTCGTAAGGCATACCTAGTCCAGCGCGCAATGCAGCACGTAAAATCGTATCGCCTTCCTCACACTGAAACTCAAACTCCTGCTCGCTTATCTTTACGTTAAAACTTGTCATGCAACCCCTTTTATTCAAATACCATTAATTAATAATAAGGTTATTATATTCAACCTAAACAAACAAGCTGTGTTTTAAATCAAATTTGAGGACCGTTAATCCTATGAGTACCCGTTTTTTTAATCAACAAACGTTTGATTTTCTCCAGCAATTATCCAATAACAATAACAGGCCTTGGTTTAATGAGCGCAAGCCCCTGTATGAAGACACTGTTCGGCTACCGGCGCTCGATTTTATTGACGCCATGGAGCCTAATATCAAATCGCTCTCACAGCACTTTACCGCCGTTCCAAAAAAAACAGGCGGATCGCTGATGCGAATCTATCGCGATGCGCGTTTTAGCAAGGATAAAACACCCTATAAAACCAATATTGGCATTCAGTTTAGACACGTTGCCGGCAAAGACGTACACGCACCGGGGTTCTATCTACATATCGCCCCTGACGAGTGCTTTGTAGGTGCCGGCATTTGGCGCCCCGACAGCAAAGCCCTCAGCAACATCAGAGAAATGATCAGCGACAGCCCAAACGGTTGGAAAAACATCACACGCAATAAAACCTTCAGTCGTTACTACACGCTTGCTGGCGATTCGTTGAAAACCTACCCGCGTGGTTATGCGAAAGATCACCCAATGATTGACGATTTAAAACGAAAAGACTTTATTGCGATCCACCCATTAAGCCGTGATGAAGTGTTAAGCCCCGATCTTGTAAAAACGATTCATCACCGCTTTAAGATTGCCAGTGAGCTGATGGATTACCTTTGCAACGCACTGGAATTGCCTTACTAAAGTATTTTGTTGAATGCCATTGACCTTCGACAACACTGCTTATCTGGTTAAGTTCCTTTTAAGGGACGCAAAAAAAGAAGCTCCCAGAGCCGCATTAAATGCCCCATAGACTCCTATGGGGAAAACTCAATACTTACAAACCCAGCTTATCGGCAATAAAGTCCGCGTCCTTATCACCTCGACCCGATAGGTTGACCAAAATTGACTCGCTAGGGCTCATCCTTGTCGACCTTTTCATCGCATAGGCCACTGCGTGCGCACTTTCTAAGGCAGGAATGATCCCCTCAACGCGAGACAAGGTCATAAACGCATCAACACATTCATCATCATCTACTGCAATGTATTCCACACGACCTAGGTCTTTTAACAAGCAATGCTGCGGGCCTACGCCGGGGTAATCTAGGCCTGAAGCAATAGAATAAACCGGCAACGGCTCACCCGACTCATCTTGTAGGTTGTAACACTCAAACCCATGCAGAGCCCCTTTAACGCCCTTACTCATGGTCGCCGCATGGTCACCCGTCTCTAATCCACGCCCCGCCGGCTCTACCCCAACCATTTCCACTGATTCGTCATCCAAAAATGCTGTGAACAGCCCTATCGCATTTGAGCCACCACCCACACAGGCTGTTATCACATCCGGTAGTTTTCCTTGTTGTTCAAGAAACTGCGCTCGGGCTTCTTCGCCAACGATACTTTGAAAGTCACGCACCATCATCGGAAATGGGTGCGGCCCCACCACCGAACCAATCGCATAAATAAAATTAACGGGGTCCTTTAAGTATTCTTCAAATGCGCTATCTACCGCATCCTTCAACGTTTTTGTGCCACGGCTCACTGGAATCAGCTTACAACCTAGAATTTTCATCTTGGTAACATTTGGGTGTTCTTTAGCGATATCCACTTCACCCATATGGATTTCACAATCAATACCGACTAAGGCACAGGCGGTCGCAAGCGCAACCCCATGTTGACCCGCCCCTGTTTCGGCCAACACCTTGGTTTTCCCCATGTGTTTAGCCAACAGCGCCTCACCGAGGCAATGGTTAATTTTATGCGCACCCGTATGGTTTAGATCTTCACGCTTAAGGAAAATTTTAGCGCCGCCCAATTGCTCACTTAACCGCTTGGCATAGTAGATAGGGCTAGGACGGCCAACATAATTGGCATACAGATCATTTAACTCATCTTGGAATTCCTTCGTTTGCGAGATCTCTAAATAAGCGTCTTTTATCTCATCCATTATCAACACTAGTTCCGGGGGTATAATTTGACCACCGTATTCACCGAAATAACCTCGCTCGTCTGGCATTGGAATATCTTGCATCACGTTAAGTTCCTTGTCGTTTAGTTTGCTGGTTAAATTTATTATTAATCAATAACCCCGTCAACGGCTACCCCAAAAATAGCCACAAAAGTAGCCACCCTTGATTTAAATCATGGCACAAAGTGGAAATAAGTGAGAAAGTTAGTCAACACAATAACTATTGGTAAAAAAAGTGTCTACAGCAACCCAAGCAGAAAACAAACAAGGCACTATGTACGACTGGATTGGCGGCGAAGAGGGTGTTCGCAGGCTCGTCGAACGGTTTTACGAATTAATGGACCAAGAAGCTCAAGCGAAAACCGTACGAGCCATGCATAAAGAAGACTTATCCGATATTCGTGCTGGTTTATTTGACTACTTATCCGGCTGGTTAGGCGGCCCACCATTGTTTATTATGAAACATGGAAGCCCTTGCATCAGCAGTCAACACAAACCCTTTAAAATTGACCAACAAGCCGCCGATGCTTGGATGCATTGCATGAATAAAGCCATGATAGATGTTGATATTGAAGAGAAATATCGCGAGATGTTAACCCCTGCATTTCAACGTATGTGTGACACCCTGTTAAATTCTTAAGAATCAGGAAAAGCCATTTGCTTAAAACTCGAACGCGTGATCAATTGCGATCAAGCGGTAATTCCCTCTACTTTATCGATGCCTTTTTATTGCAAATTTCCACTCTAAGCAATCCAACATAAAGCAAAACCCAGCGACTCTCCGCGTGCATAGAATCACTGGGCAAAGGGCCTAAATAACTTTTGAGTACTGCGTGTTTTTTTGAGCTAAATGCGCGTCAAACACCATACAGATATTTCGAATTAACATTCTCCCAATCGGCTTAACACGTACGCCTTCTTGCCTACATTCCAGCAAGCCATCTACCGCCATTGTTTTCAGCTGCTCGATTTCTTTGGAAAAATATTGATGGCTATCAATGGCATAGCGTTTATTAACCGCCGTAAAGTCAACTTCAAAATGGCAGATTAACTCATTAATAACCATCCGTCTTATTTGATCATCTAGGCTTAACACATAGCCCTTTTGAATTGGCAATGAGCCTTTTTCAACGATTGTTTGGTAGGACTCTAGATCCTTGGCATTTTGCACGTAAGCATCCGCTACCCGACCTATAGAGCTCACACCAAAGCCAATCAAATCACAATCGGCATGTGTCGAATAACCTTGGAAGTTACGATATAACTCTCCACGTTGTTGCGCGATCACTAGGTCATCACTTGGTTTCGCATAATGATCCATACCGACATAAACATAACCTGCCGATATAAGTCGCTGCGTCGTCATCTGCAAGATCTCCAGCTTACTGGCTGCACTGGGCAAGTCTGGTTCATTTATTTGCCGCTGCACCTTAAATAGGGCCGGCATATGTGCATAGTTAAAAATAGATAAGCGGTCTGGCTCAACCGCAAGCACCTTATCCAAGGTTTTTTCAAACGATGCGACTGTTTGCAATGGTAGGCCATAAATTAGATCCATACTAACCGACTTAAAACCCTCTGAACGAGCCGCGTCTAATACAGCAAACGTTTCCTCTTCAGACTGAATACGGTTCACTGCTTTTTGCACAGCGCTATCAAAATCCTGCACGCCGAGACTGATACGGTTAAACCCAAGCTCTCTAAGCTCGGCTATTATCTTTGCGTTTGCTTCACGAGGATCAATTTCGATCGAATACTCGCCGCTATCATCCGTATGCAAGTTAAAATGTTGTCGCGTAACCGCCATCAGTTGGCGCATTTGCTCAGTACTTAAAAAAGTAGGTGTGCCGCCTCCCCAGTGCAACTGATCTACTATCCGTGACGAATCAAACAACTCGGCCTGATGGGCTACTTCTTTGAACAAACTCTTTAAGTATGTGTCAGCATGCCGCCTGTTTTTAGTAATTATTTTGTTACAGGCGCAATAAAAACATACCGTATCGCAAAACGGTATATGAAAATATAACGAAAGCGGGCCGCCTCTATTATTAGACAGCTCAATCTGCTGCCAATAATCGGCTTCTTTAAACGACTCCGTGAAATTTGGCGCAGTAGGATAAGAGGTGTAACGCGGCCCAGACCTGTCATACCGGCTGATTAATTCAACATCAAACTGTAACCCTTGCTCCACAAGCTTTCCCCAATATCAACAAATGATTTAATTGAACCATACAACAAAAAAGGGCGCACTTAAAAGTGCGCCCTTGATCAATCAAATATGACTACAATCAAATATCGATGTTCATACCATAACCTGTTGCTTCAGGCTTATGACCAAAGATATCACCCGTGTAGTGTTCCTGTTCACGCATCGCTGTGCGAGCGCCATGGCCTAACTCTAGAAGCCAACCTGATGGCGTTGCAAAATAGAAGGTGTACGCTTGGTCATTAGAGTGCTTGCCTAATTGCATCGCAACGTCAATACCTCTGCTACGAGCCGTGTCATGTGCAATGCCTAAATCATCAAGCTCTGTGTATTCCAACATCATATGGTTAATTTTTTTATCCATTGGGCCAAGACCAAATGCCAATGAATGTTGGCGATCATTACAATGCATAAAGACCGGTTTAGCGATGATGCCGTTTGGCAGTTTGATTTTATATTCTACCGAACCAACAAGTCCCAACATTGAATAGAAGTCATACGTCGCTTCATCATCCAGTGAACGAATAATAAAATGACCAATACCTTGGTTACCCGTTAAAAACTTACCGTACATAGGTCGGCCAGGGTGAAAAGGCTTCATCACGTCCATTTGAGGACTGTAGAAAATTTCTGTCGGGTTACCTGATGGATCTTCAAGTTTTAACAAGCCTAATACAAAGCGCTCTTCACATTCTTCTTCTGAAGCAACACGAAACTCAACACCGTTATCTTTCAAGTGTTGCTGCATTGCCTTAAATTCTTCAAAACCACGTACTCTCCAACCCGCATATGCCAAATCATCTTCGTTTGATTGGTGAATCGTAAAACGGTGGTGCTGACCATCCATTCTTAGGTAGAAACGGTCATCACGATCGCCTTCTTCAATTTCAAGTCCGACACATTCTGTTGCAAACTTACGCCACGCATCAAGATCCGTCACGTTAAAACCCATGTAACCTAATTCTGTTACTTTAGACATTTTTTAAATCCTCTTTTCTAGTTTAATTAATATCAATACAATTCAAATTTAAAAGAATATGTATAAATTCTTATCTTCCGTTACTCTGGCATCCAACGTAATTTTTCTACGCGCAAGCTGGTAACCATTATCTACCTTACGTAATACATCTCGCCGGCAGCCTACGTGCTCAGAATGCTCTAATTGCGCACGATTCCTGATGATAGCAAAATTACTCAAAACAACAAATTCATCTGCTTTATCTGTATGGAAAGCCTCGACATTGGTAATTAAATATCGAATTGATGACGGTGGATTTTCCATCCAAACCGTGCCTGTACCCAATCGATCCACGCGCTGCTTCACCTCATCATAGTCATCGTTAAAAATAGCCATATCGTTTGGTGTGGGCTCTTGCCGTTTGTCTTTAACGTAGCGCCGCTCAACAACGGGCATCCAATAATGAATATCCCTTGCCACCATGCTCTCTAACCAAGCGCTAAAATCACCATTTTGTAACAGCGTTGCTTCTTGGTAATAATGCTGAGTCACGTCATAGTGCAATTGCATCGACACCCGTTCTTGCGCTTCTATAGTATGCATATTACTGTTCTCCTGCTTTCGCTTTAGCCGCAAGCCGGTCTTTCCAGTAGTCTTTATTGGGAAAGCAATCCGCCCACTGCGAGTCTTTGGCGCGAATCGCGTCCCAACTCTCTGCCGACATGATTTCTTGATAAAAACGGTAAAACCCTCGATACGACGTTTCGCCGACAAAGCTTGAGCCTACAATACCTGGGTAATCCGGATGCGGACCTTCGTAACCCACGCCCATACGCGAATCCATTGTATTGGATCGTGTATAACGGCCTTGATTATTGTGTGTGGCGTTAACCATATTGTCGCCATCATCACTTTCTAGCGTACCGGCTGTGCCAAAACTTCTCGCCGCCTCCTTAACAATTTCTCTTTTGGTCTCGTCATCCATGTCTTTATGCACAATAACCCACGACCAAACTTCAATCTCATGTGGGCCTCTAGGGTGCCATACTTTAAAAATATTGGTGCCATACAAGAAAGAACAATTTGGGAAGGTCGTGCAATTCCAATGACCGTTATATAAAGCAGCCCTTGGCCCACCCATTTTTTCAGCCACCCCGGGTGTTGTTTCTTGCATAAACTTGGCATACCCATCACGTTTTTTATGAATAGCAATCGCTGCGTTATCAATAACTCCAAAGCCATGGCCATGGCGCATTGTTACTTGGATACCTAAGTCATCAAACGGCATATCAGCACGATTCCCTGCCAAGCCACCCAACTCACCGCCTAACATTTCTAGCGCAGAGGCATGCGTCCACCCGACGTGGTAACCATCACCCACAAAATTCTCTGCGGGTACTTTCCAGTTACATTTAAGGATTGATTTCATCGGTGGCCCAATCAGTTCAACACCATCGCCAGCACCCACCATCCAAGTATCTAAGTACCAGCCCCAGTCACCTAAGAAATCGGCGAGTGGAGGTGCGCTTTCGTCAAAACAACCAAACACAAAACCACGGTAGCTTTCTACACGAACCGAAGGCAAGCCCATTGCTGACATGTCTATATCATCGTGATAACACTTCTCTTTTAACGGCACATCAACTAGCGCCCCATCTGTACCATATACCCAGCCATGGTAGTTACAAACAAATGACCTTGTATTACCACTATCCGCACTACAAACACTATTGCCTCGGTGCGTACAGGAGTTAACAAACGCTTTTAATGAGCCGTCTGTGTGCCTGACCACGATCACACCGTCTTCACCCATTTTTGTACTGAAAAAATCGCCCGGCTTTTCAAGCTGGCTTTCATGCGCTAAAAATAACCAACAACGACCAAAAATTCGCTCTAATTCACGATCATAAATATCTTGATCCCAAAACACCTGTTTGGACTGAGTGGATTTATCAAGATCCACCAGTTTATCCATATCAATCATCTCTCACCTCATTAAAGTATTTTATCAATCCGCCATTATTTGACGGTAACCCTTCCAAAACCCACGCACTGCATTTTCATCCATTCCCATTGGTGACACCATATCTCTGACATCGGTTCCACCCATCTCGATCAGTGACTTCTCACTTTCATCGCGGTGCACGCCTTGCTGCACTATTTCTACGGCTTCGCCATCCTCCATAGAAATAAACCCTGCAGGGCCCACCAAATTTATATTACGCAGACGGTGGGTGGTCATCGCCTCATCATCGTCTTCATAGCCAAAATATGTCCAAACCAATTCTGTTTCATTAACCGATTTAGGTAATACTTGGCGAGTCGCTAAGGTATTTTGTATTTGCTGTAAGACCACCGATGGGAATAACGACTGAATACTCAGGGCAACACGATCATCCCTTTCTGGAATAAAGTCCAAAACTCGAGTGTCTTGCAATTGATGAGTTCCCGTCATCTCCCTATTGGCTTCACTTTGATACTCAGTGTAATCAACATCACCTTTCGGGGCTGAAACATTAAAGTAGTTATGGCAACCAACACTATCAGTTATCCCTATACTTTCTTGACCTTGGCGATAGATCCCAAATGTTGGATAGAACAGGTGCAGTAACCCACCGTGGTAGCTATCCCTACTATTTTCAGAATAGGCTTTCCAGTTGCCCTGCATAAATTGACGTGCATAACCGATCACTTTTATCGGCTTGTGCATAATACGATTAATATTTGCACACATTTTTTCACCTAAGAAGCTCGCCAGTTCGGGCGCTGCTTCATCAAAGCTAGCAAACACCATCTGCGCTATGGTTTGCACTCGCAATTGACGCAATCCATGCTGCTGCATATCAAAATCTTTAGTGTAGCCGCCTTGCCCCTTCAAGCCTCGACGGAAAGGAACGCCTTTGAGGTCACCCTTGGCATCATAGGCCCACTGATGATAAACGCAGGTAAACACACCATCGTCAGAGTGCCCATGCCGTTCTCGGCACACTAATGCGCCCTTATGGGCACAGCGATTAACCCACGCATTTAACTTTCCATCTTCGCCACGCGTTAATACAATGGGCGTATCGCCAATGAACGTGGATTTATAATCGCCGGCATTCGGCACCTCAACATCAAGCCCGATATAACACCAGATGGGGCCGCGATAGAGGTTTTCTTGCTCTAGCTTATAGATGCCTTCATCCAAATACACCGAATAGGGCGCATGGTTGCCCTCCGAATCGATCTTATTTAGCTCCGCTTGTGATCCCATCTGGTAACCTCGCTTTATTCAAAAAAGCCCTGTTCAGCGGCTAAATTCCCGGTCAATTTGATCGCTTCTAACATCATCGTATGATCTGCCTTACCCGTTCCAACTAAATCATATGCGGTGCCATGGGCAACAGACATATGCAAATACGGCGGCCCCATAATCAACGCGCAGTTACCAGAAAAGCCCCATGTTTTTACTGCAATATGACCTTGATCGTGGAACATCGCCAACACCACGTCGTATTTACCTTCTATACATTGGCGAAAAACCGAATCCGGCGGAAGCGGCCCATCTACATTGATGCCGAGTTGCTTTGCAGTTTCTACACCGGGGCGTATTTCTTCATCTTCTTCTTTGCCGCTAGCGTGTGGATTTAACCCAGCCACCGCAATTCTTGGCTTGCTGATACCCCAACTAATGAGTGCATCATTTAACTGGCTGATCGCTTTACTGACTAACTCCGCGGTAATTAATTCGCACACCTGACGAAGAGGCAAGTGATCCGTTAAATGCATGACCCTTAACGGCCCGCTGATTAGAAACAAATAGCTGTGCCCTGGCTCCATGTTAATAACCTTATCAAGCACACCAGCCATTTTCATCGACACTGAACTTATCGGTGCCATAACGCTGGCATCGACCTCACCAGCACGGGCCAACGCGTCCATTTCATCTAACCAATCAGCACTAATTTGGCCACAAGACGCATTATCTATTCCCATTTGAAAGCTGTTCATATCAAATTTGCCCGAATCAATAATATCGATAATGGCGGGGTCATCATTAAGATCACTGACAGATGATATTTTATTCACCCTCAACTCTAACTCACAAACCTTAACGGCCTGCTCCATTACCTCGACACTGCCTACCAACACCGGTTTGCAGTATTGGTGTAATTCACCGGTCGCCCAAGACTTCGCCGTCACTTCGGGGCCAATTCCAGCTGGATCCCCTATCATTGTTGCTACAATTGGTTTTTTACTCATTTTTAAGATAACCCTGATACTTGTCTAAAAAAAATTACAATTCCAAATATTAGCATAGCATTATCTTTGAATCATTTGCCATTAATAAATGACCCAAGTCACTTCCTTTTAAGTCAGCCCCGCTTTAGCCAATAAAAACAAAATAAGCGGTTGCCTTAGTCCTAGATCGTGCGCTAACCTCTGTAGTCAATAACATCAAAGTATACTCATTCAAGACTTTAGGAGAATTTTATGTCTACACCCATACCTTTTGAATCCCTATTAGAAATTGATGGCGTTGTTGGTGCTGTCCGTTGGCGTGAAACTGTCGCAGGGAAGGGCGCAGTCACCCCACCCTTTCTAACCGAATTTATTGGCGGCATTAGTGAAGATCGTGCCGAACGTCTTATGGCGCACTCAGAAGCGGCTGGCTTAGCTGTGATGGGCATAAGTCAGCTCAGTTATCATCGCGCCTCACAAGACCCAACGGTTGTTTACCCCCTAGACGGCTATTATGTACATAGCATGCGAGGCTCTGTAGTTTGTACCATCAACCGCGTTTCCGTTCTGCTAGATAACGCTATCAGTGTAAATGTCCAAGACCTTATTTCTAAAATGATTCTGGTTGATAATCGCCCCAGTTCATAATAAACCGCTAGTTTCAAACGTATCAAAAAAAGGCCTCTTCATATGAAGAGGCCTTTTTTTGATCATAATCATTTCCTTATATAACTAAGCCCGTATACTCAACGGTGTAATTCATCCCAAACATCTTAACGAGGAGACCCCATGGCAAGCAATGCACTAACCCTTGAGTTAAAAAGTGAAATAGACGCACTTTTAAATGAATATGCTCAATGCATTGATAATGACGAACTTGAAAGTTGGCCCGATTTCTTTACTGACGAGTGCTTATACCGCGTCATCCCTAGAGAAAATCATGAAGTGGGTCTGCCAACGGCCGTTATGTGGTGTGATAGCCGCGGCATGTTACAAGATCGCATTACCGCTTTGCGTCACGCTAACGTATATCAAGTGCAATGGTACCGTCATATCATCAGCAATCCCGTTATCACAACAGAAGATGGCGAAACATTTAATGTTCAATCTAATTATGCCGTGTTTAAGACCTGTAATGATGGTGAAAGCACCGTCTATAACGTTGGCCGCTATGTCGATGTTATCGTTCGAGTGAATGGCGCTTTAAAGTTTAAAGAAAGAACTGCTATCTATGATACTCACCGCATTACCACATTAATGGTTATCCCCATTTAAGATAGGAGCAAGATAATGAATGCCATAACACCCGAACATTTAAAATGGCCCGCAAATGCTGGTTGCACTGCTGTGCCTTATTCCGTTTTTAATAACCAAGAAGTCTACGACCTAGAACAAGCAAAGCTTTATAACGGTAAAACGTGGAATTTCTTAGCCGCCGAGGCTGAACTCCCGGAAAAAGGCAGCTTTAAATCAACTTATATTGGCGACACCCCAGTAGTGGTTACCCGCGGGCAAGATGATGAAGTTTACGCCTGGGTTAATCGTTGCGCGCACCGTGGCGCAGAGATTTGCCGCGAACGTCACGGCAAATCTGAAGATGGCGTATATACTTGCGTGTACCATCAATGGGCCTATGATGCAAAAGGTGAGCTACGTGGCGTACCCTTTCAACGTGGGCTTGCCGGCAAAGGTGGCATGCCAAAAGATTTTGATAAAAAACAACATGGCTTACGTAAAGTTCGTGTGGTGAATTACCACGGTGCTATTTTTGGCACCTTTAGTAATGAAACGCCTGATATCGAAGAATATATGGGCGAAGATGTGGCGTATCACTTCAAGCGCCTCATGCACAAGCCCATCGAAATACTAGGTACAACGCGTCAGCATATTGCTGGAAACTGGAAGTTTTACTCAGAAAATACTAAAGATCCATATCACGCGAGTTTATTACACCTATTTCATGCGACCTTTGGCTTATACCGTTCGTCTCAAAAAGGCGCATCTATTGTCAACAACGACTTCCATTCCGTTCTTTGGGCCAGCAGCGGCACCGAAGATGAAAACGCCTTGGATGACATGAAAAAGGACAAACTCAGAACACTTCAAACTGGTGAATATAAGTTACGAGACGCGTCTCTACTAGCGGGTACCCAAGAATTTGATGATGGCATTACCTTAGTTATTTTGTCATTATTTCCTTCGTTGGTTTTACAGCAAATTCAAAACACCTTGGCGTTTCGTCAAATCTTGCCGAAAGGTAAAGATGAGTTTGAATTAGTCTGGACCTACTTTGGTTATAAAGATGATACTGAAGAGCTACGTAATTACCGCCTAAAACAATTCAATCTTATTGGACCAGGTGGACTTATTTCTATGGAAGACGGCGAATCCACAGAATTGTGTCAAAATGCCATCATCCGAGACGGCGAATACACTAATGTTATTCAGATGGCTGGCACCGAACCTAGTGGCGATGACCACCTAGTGACCGAAGGTTTGATTCGTGGTTTATGGCAAGGCTATCAAAAAATAATGGATTTTTAACGCCTCTTCACCATCCTAAAACAAAAAGACCCTAGCTTTTAAACTAGGGTCTTTTTGCATCTCTTAAAAAACCTTTTAACTCTCGTTAATTATAGTTTACAGTGAGCTATAAGTAATCAGACACACCTTCATCAATGCCAATACAAACGACTAAATCAAACTGTGCCGATTGCATACTTGCAAAGAAATGTGTCCCGTCAGGGATGCCAGCCGAAAAGTTATTCCGATTTGAAAATATCGTTCAGACCAACCTCCCCTATAAAGCAGGTGACACCTTGTTTGAACAGCACAATAAAGCCGGTTACCTATATATAGTTAAAACAGGCTCATTTAAAACTAAAATGATCTCACCTCAAGGTACTGAGCACATTCATAACTTCTTTTTACCCGGTGAATTTATCGGTTTAGACAGCCTCGCGTTTGGAGTCACGCTTAATAGCGCTGACGCACTTGAAAATAGCTTGGCTTGTAAGATTAACTACCCTCAACTTCGTACGATAAGAAAGGAATTTCCTAGCCTGTCTGATTTTTCGGTTAAGTTATATAGCTCAGCACTGGCGGCGATGAGTCAAGTACAAAACATCATTGCTCTGCAAGCCGCTTCATCCCGATTAGCTGCTTTTTTAATTTTTTACCATAGCCGTATTAATAAATATGGCTCACAAAACAACAGCTTTCAATTGCCAATGGCTCGACAAGATATTGCAAACCATCTTGGTCTTGCGGTTGAAACCGTCAGCCGATCCTTCTCCAAATTAATTGATTCGGGATGCATTCATAAAGAGGGCCACAATATCAAAATTATTGATCATGCAATGCTTCAACAACACGCCAATACCTCTACGCGCTAACCAGTTTAGTGACTAATATCAAATTCTCATCGAATAGATATAGGTTGCCAAAAAAAAATTATATATAGTATTTTTACTACAATTTTACAGGGGGAAACATGACGCAAGAATCTAACAATAACGCCACTCTAGAGTGGCCTGCTAAATATAATGAAGTGCCTAAAGAAGTTTTTGAACGAGCAGACTTATGGCCGCTTGAACTTGAGAAAATATTCTATGGTGATGAGTGGCATCCCATTGTTCACCAAAGCGAGATCCCAAATATTGGTGATTTCAAAGCTGCTGATTTAGGCGACATACCTGTTTTTGCGGTACGTGGCCAAGACAATAAAATACGTATTTTTCAAAACTCTTGTACCCACCGTGGCACAACACTTGTTACTGAAAGCATAGGTAATAAAACCGAATTTGAGTGCCCGTACCATCGCTGGCTGTTCAACCCTGAAGGCGAGTTAGTTGGCTGCCCAAACAGCCGTGAATATGCCCCTGGCTTTGATAAAAAGAACTTTGGCCTAGCGACCTTTCGTACTGAGGAATATAACGGTCTTTACTTCATTACAATGAGCGACACAGTTGCTCCGCTAAGAGAATACCTTGGCGAAGATTTCTATGAGCCACTTGGCCGTATTCTAGGTGGTGACGGACGGATGAAGTTTGTCGGTTATCAAAAAGTTTATTATAACTGTAACTGGAAAGCCTATTGCGATAATGATGGCTACCACGCGCCGCTACTTCACCTAGCCTTTAAAATGCTAAATTGGCAGGGCGGTAAGGGTGTACAAAACGTATCTGAAAATGGTCATTTATCATTTGAATCTGAACTTAAAATCCCTGACGACATTACGGCCTTAAAGGACCCTTCCATTCTTGACTTTAAAGGCACTGAAACCAGTACCGGCTCTATTGTGCAGATGCAATTTCCCGTCACTGTTTACTCTAAACACATGGATATGTTGAATATTCGTTATGCATACCCAAAAGGTCCAAAGGGTATAGAAGTACATTACGCTTATTTCACTCATGAAGATGACGATGACGAAATGGTCGCACACAGAATACGTCAATCCAGTAACTTATTAGGCCCCTGTGGTCTTATCAGTATGGAAGATGCCTCTGTTTTCTCTCGTATTGATAAGGGCAATAAAACGCCCGGCATGGCGATTTTCCAAAAGGGTGTAAAAGACGAGTACAAATTAGAACTTCAGGTTGGACAAAATGATGAGTCTGGTAATTTACCAAGGTGGGAACATTATAGAAAAACCATGGGCTTTAAGAGGGCGACATCATGAGTGAAATTGAACCAAGTGTTATTTTTAGTATTGAAAATTTAAACCGTGATTACATCTGCTCATTGGACAAATTGGACATGCATAAGTGGCTCGCTTGCTTTAATAAGCAGGGAACTTATACATTAATTTCAAATGAAAACGAGCGCAATGGCTTCCCCATTGGCTTTATGCTAGATGATAAATATGAGCGTCTACAGGATAGAGTAAAGCAAGTCACAGAAATTCAAGAAGACTCTACTGAACATTATCAAACAAGGCATATGACTCAATTAACGTCTATCACGTCTTTAGGAAATAATCGTTACCAAGCAGACTATAATTTCTCGACTTTTTATACTCAAAACCTTATTGAAACAACTGATATCTTATGCGTTGGCCGCTATGAGGACATTGTCTTAATAGAAAACGGCTCTGCCAGCTTTATTCAACGTAAAGCCGTTATCGACACCAATGTACTACCTCGCTATATAGCTTACCCTATATAACAAGCCAATAAAAAAGCCCGCTAGTCGCGGGCTTTTTTATTGCATTACGTCTGACTTACTCTGGACGCACTCCAATACCAATACCACCATCAGAATTAATAATACTACCCGTGATGTAGCCACTATTTTTATCCGAAGCCAATAACAGATAAATACCGGCGTGTGCTTCAGGTTCTGAAATAAAGCCCAACGGTGTCATACTACTAATTATTTTATCCACATCCGGTATTTCACTCAATTTCGCTTCGGCTTGACCCGCTACCGCACTGCCACCCAAACTGGTCATGGTTCCGCCAGGTGCAACACCATTAACTCTAATATCGGGTGCCACTTCATGGGCTAATTGCTTGATCATACCAATAACCGCATGTTTTGAAGCAACATAGATTGGCCCACCACCGCCTGTATAAAAGCTAGAACTCGATGCAGTGAAAACCATATTCCCTTTCGTCTTTCTCAATTCAGGTAACGCGGCCTTCGCCCCCAATAAATACCCCTTTACATTGACGGCAAAAACTTCATCACAAATACCTTCCACCTTATCGTCTTCTTGAGCTTCAAGCGGCACCATATAGTCCCAAATACCCGCATTACCAATAAATGTATCTAACTGGCCAAAACACTCAATTGTTTTAGCAACCGCCGCTTTATTATCTGCGAACGAACGAACATCGCCGGTAATACCTACCACCTTACCGTCAAACTTCGCTTCAAGAGCATCGACTCCTTCTTGAGACCTATCCATAACGCATACGCGAGCCCCTTCTTCTACAAAACGCTCCACAACCGCCAAGCCTATACCCGACCCACCACCTGTAATCAGCACTACTTTACTATCCAACCATCCCATAAAAATTGCCTTATTTTATTTATAATCTAAAGAAAAAAGTTCATATTGCTATCAAGCACCACACTATCATCCAATGTCATCGAACGGGTGAGTAATTTATAGCCTTCAGCTGATTTTATCCAGGTATCTTCACGTCCAACAGTAATGCGCTTCCTATCTGAGTCTAATCGACTTCTATGTAATTCAACAATTGAATATACCTTAAACTGATCTTTCTCATCGGTCTCAAACACCTCTACGTTACTAATAATGTGACGTGATGCATTCATTGGGTTCTCAGCCCAGACAAAACCTGTACTGTAGCGTCCAACCCTAACTTTGAGTGACTCCATATCATCCTTAAATATAGGTGTTTTAGCGGGTGCTCGTTGCCCAGACTTATCTTCCCTAAAACGCCTCTGCGGCATATCCATACAGTAGTAAATATCGTCAGATAATATAGTATTTAACCAATCATCATATCGTTCAGCACTTAGAATACGAGCCTCTTGGAATAAGTGTTTTTGTAGGTCTAAATAAATATCATTTTTTGCATGTACTAAGTTCATTACTTACCCTCCGTAGCTTGTGCCTCTTCTAGGCTATTATAAAAGGGAATATCCGCCCAACTATCAGCTTTCATCATTTCTAGCCAGCGCCGGTACACATAGCGCTGATTTTGCTCACAGACCAGCCCTTCACTAATCACTCCAGGCATTTCTTCTCGGCTATGTTCACCACCAAGCGCCATATTGGTGTACACATCCATTTGCCCCGTTCTCCAACCGCGTGATTGCTCGGTAGCCGCCTGCAGGTTATCTCCATCGTCATTGTCGAACATACCAGCTGGACCAAACGTTCGGCTAACATTATCAAGAATGACTTGTTTGAGCTCATCCGACATTTCTTTGTCTACCATCGCCCAAGTCCACATTTCAAACTTTCCGGGGCCTTTGGGGTGGTAAACACGAAACCAATTAAGACCAGGCAAAAATTGCAAGTTGGGGAATACAGTCATATTGACTTGTGAACCCCACATCTTTTCACCACGAAACTTGCCTAAGCGCTCAACAACCGTTGCTCTGTTCGCATCTAGATAATCCCAGGCTTTCTGATATTCATTGTAAAAAGCATAGCCTGACTTACCGTCTAAAGCCGCCAGTACTGTGTGCCCATTCAATCCAGCAACAGATACCGCCGCAGCGTTGTCAACCTCACTATTACCGACAGACAAGCCAGCTATACCTGATTCTGCTGTAACCGTCATAGCTCCTGCATGCGCCCAGCCCAAATGGTAGCCATCACCTGATACATTCTCTACTGCAAGCTTCCAATTGACCGGTAACTCCACTTTCATTGCTGTACCAATAAGTTCTGTTCCTTCAGGCATCGCGTCCAACCAAACATCCATATACCACTTCATTTCACCTAGAGAATCTTCTAGGCTTGGCGCTTGTTCGTCAAAGGTAGCAAATATTAAGCCTTTATAACTGGCAATTTGCGCGACCTCAACCATGCCAAATTTAGATTTATCTAAATCATTACCATAAGCAGCTTCTTCAAGTGGTACACCGGTTAACTCCCCACTAAAATTAAAACTCCAGCCGTGGTAATTACAAACAAATGTTTTACTGTTTCCATGGTCGGCCTTACATAAACGATTACCACGGTGTGTGCACGTATTCAAAAAAGCTTTTACACTCTTATCTTTCTGCCTAACCACCAACACTTCATCCTCCCCCATAAAGGTACGAATGAAATCACCCGGTTTTTCAAGCTGACACTCATGGGCTAAAAACAGCCAACTGCGGCCAAATATCTTCTCCATCTCTTGCTCATAAATATCAGCATCTGAATAGATAAGCCGTTTCTGACGGCCCGTTTTAAAATCTATTAAATCATCTAACTTTTCCATCTCTCTTCCTCTATTAATTTAATTATTTAATTATTTAACAACATACTCATATATGGCATTCACTTCGTCTGCTGATAGCTTATTACCCCATGCCGGCATTGAACCCTTTCCATTGATAACTGAATCGTTAAACCGTGCCTTATCATTTTTAGGGAACGTACGAAGATCAAACGTTGTGCCCGCGGTTTTCATTTCTACACCATGGCAGTGCGAGCAAGCCTGCTCATAGAGCTCCGCACCGTGCTTTACGAGATCAGACCATTCTGCTTTATTGGCCACCGTTGAATCTATTTGATGCTCTTCTGGCGGCCGATTAGTTTCAGCATGAATAGTGCTATGGTCTGCGCCTTCAGCCAATTCAAACACCCAAATGGAACCGCCGGGGTTAACATTTTTTAGATCTATATCACCTGAAAAATTGGTGTATACCCCGCCGATTCCACTGGCTACAGCAATATACTGCTTACCGTCAATTTGATAAGTAATCGGCGGCGCAATAATCCCTGAGCCG
>Ga0105357_10000602_pt1 | contig 19161 bp, 16 predicted proteins | sample GOMGulsemesocosm_4_FD_83660 | JGI IMG/M metagenome (GOLD analysis project Ga0105357, IMG submission 83660) | Methane-oxidizing microbial communities from mesocosms in the Gulf of Mexico - GOM15B Gulf of Mexico | ecosystem: Environmental > Aquatic > Marine > Cold seeps | place: USA: Gulf of...
CGGCACCAGCGCCATGTAGGAATAGGCGGCTACCGCAATAGGTCCCAGCAGGTCCGGCGCCAGTTTGGAGGTCACGAAGATCGAGGTTGGCCCGTCCGCGCCGCCGATAATGGCGATAGAAGCAGCCTCTTTCATGGTGAACTCGAATCCCGGGATACCCGCTGAAGTGAGCGCCAGCGCACCCAACAAGGTACCAAAGATGCCGAACTGGGCGGCAGCGCCCAGAAGCAGAGTGCGCGGATTGGCCAGCATGGGGCCAAAGTCCGTCATCGCCCCCACGCCCATGAAGATCAGCAGCGGGAAAACACTGGTAGGCAGACCTACTTCATAGATCAGGTGCAGAATGCCCGAGCCCTGTGCCATGTTGGCCACCGGTAGATTGGCCAAGATACCGCCGAAGCCGATCGGAATCAGCAGCAGCGGCTCAAAGCCCTTGCGGATGGCCAGGTAGATCAGACCAAAGCACACCACGATCATCACCGCCTGTCCCCAGGCCATATGATAGATACCTGTGGTTTGCCACAGTTGGAGGAGCTTATCCATTGATATCCCCTTAACCGATGGTCAGCAAGGTATCGCCGACCGCAACCGCGTCGCCAACCTTGATGTCGATGGAGACCACAGTGCCGCCGCGAACCGCGCGCACTTCGGTTTCCATTTTCATGGCTTCGAGGATCATCACCACTTCACCCTCGTCGACCTGATCACCCACGTTGACCAGCACCTTGAAGATGTTGCCGGACAACGGCGCGCCCTGTGCCTCGCCCTCACCCACCGGAGCTGATGCAGCAGCCGGTGCTGCCGCGCTTTCACCAATCGGCTTGATTCCGGCGATATCACCACCCTCGGTAACCTGAACAACATACTCCTTGCCATTGACGCTGACAGTGTAGGCTTCAGGACCTGCGCCCTTGGCCGCAGCAGGTAGCTCGTTGCCTGTGGGGACTGGCTCGAAGGCATCCGGGTTACCGCGGTTCTCCAGGAACTTGAGGCCGATCTGCGGGAACAATGCATAGGTCAGCACGTCGTCGATTTCATTGTCGGCAAGCTTGATGCCCTTCTCACTGGCCAGCCCTTTCAGTTCGGCGGTCAGCTTGTCCATCTCGGCTTCAAGCAAATCTGCCGGACGGCAGGTAATGGCTTCAGCACCGTCCAGCACACGTGCTTGCAGCTCGGCATTGAAAGGAGCAGGTGCCGCGCCATATTCACCCTTGAGGATGCCGGCGGTTTCCTTGGTGATCGACTTGTAGCGCTCACCGGTCAACACGTTGATGACCGCTTGTGTGCCCACAATCTGCGAGGTTGGCGTAACCAGCGGAATGAAGCCCAGGTCCTCGCGCACGCGCGGAATTTCGGCCAGCACATCATCAAACTTGTCGCTGGCGCCCTGCTCTTTCAGCTGGCTTTCCATGTTGGTCAGCATGCCGCCGGGCACCTGAGCAACCAGAATGCGTGAATCAACCCCCTTGAGGTTGCCTTCAAACTTGGCGTATTTCTTCCGCACTTCACGGAAGTAGGCAGCAACTTCTTCCAGCAGTTCGAGGTTCAGACCAGTGTCTCGTTCGGTTCCCTGGAAGATAGCCACCACAGACTCGGTCGGTGAGTGACCGTAGGTCATCGACATGGAGGAAATGGCCGTATCCACATTGTCGATACCGGCTTCAGCGGCCTTCATGTTCGCTGCAGTCGACAGGCCCGCGGTAGCGTGGCATTGCATGTGCACCGGGATGCTCAGCGTGCTCTTCAACTGGGTGACCAGATCAAACGCCACATAGGGGTTCAGAATGCCAGCCATGTCCTTGATGGCGATGGAGTCGGCCCCCATGTCCTCGATCTGCTTGGCTAGATCCACCCACATCTGCAGCGTATGCACCGGGCTGGTGGTGTAGGAAATCGTGCCCTGAGCATGCTTGCCCTGCGCCTTAACGGCTTTGAGCGCGGTCTCGAGGTTACGCGGATCGTTCATCGCGTCGAATACGCGGAATACGTCTACGCCGTTGACCGCAGCACGCTCGACAAACTTTTCTACCACGTCGTCGGCGTAATGGCGATAACCAAGCAGATTCTGACCGCGCAGCAGCATCTGCTGACGGGTATTGGGCATAGCCTGCTTCAACGCGCGAATACGCTCCCATGGATCTTCGCCGAGATAACGAATGCAGGAATCAAAAGTCGCCCCGCCCCAGGATTCAACGGACCAGAAGCCAACCTGATCGAGCTTGCCCGCAATCGGCAGCATGTCGTCAAGTCGCATACGGGTAGCCAGAATGGATTGATGTGCATCGCGCAGGATCACATCGGTAATGCCCAAGGGCTTTTTGCTATCGGTCATAGTGGTATGGCCTTTATAGTTTTAATGGTGAAAACCGCGAAAGGGGTGTCAGGAACTGCGACGCGAACGATGCTGCTTGATAGCAGCGCCGATGGCGGCCACAACATCCGGGTCAACACTGGCAGGGGCTGCACTGGGCTTACGTGCTGTCTTTTTCGGCGCGGGCAGCGCTTCAGGAAAATAACGCGACAAGATGAAGGACATCACGCTGGTACAGGCAACCAGCAGAATCAGAAACCCGAAAACGGATCCCATCCCAAGGAACATCAGTTCCACTCCTTCGGCAACCATGTTGGTCGGTTCCATTTTTTCTCCTGCAGCTCTGGGCATGGGTTGAGGCCATGCTGCTTATAGTTAGTTGAAAAACATCGTGGGCGCCGTTACTAATTGACGGTCGTCAGGCGGCCTTCCCACACGGAAAAACGGCTCAATGTATCCTGATGTGACATTTTTGGCAATCAAGGCGACACCGCCCGTGCGGGCCGTCACAACCTCACAGGAGAAAGAGCGTCGCCAGTCCGAGAAAGATGAAGAACCCGCCACTATCGGTGATAGCGGTGATCAGCACACTTGAGCCCAGCGCGGGATCTCCACCCAGGCGCAGCCGAATCAAGGGGATGAATACCCCCATACAGGCAGCGAGCAACATATTCAGGGTCATCGCCGACATCAATACAATGGCCAGCGGCACACTACCGTAGAGCGCGAAGGCTATACCCGCCAGCACCACCCCCCAGAACACCCCATTGATCAGCGCGACACTCGCCTCCTTGCGTAGCAGACGCTTGCCATGTGCGACCTGCACCTGTCCGGTGGCAACGCCGCGTACAATCATGGTGATGGTCTGGTTACCGGAGTTTCCGCCAATGCCGGCAACAATCGGCATCAGCGCTGCCAGCGCCACCAGTTGCTCAATGGCATTCTCGAACAGCCCGATGACCCGCGATGCAATCAACGCGGTACACAGATTGACGGCCAGCCACGCCCAGCGGTTGCGCACCGACTTCCAGACCGAGGCAAAGATATCCTCCTCTTCGCGCAGACCCGCCGCGTTGAGCACCTCAGCTTCACTTTCCTCACGGATATAGTCGACCATCTCATCGATCGTCAGACGGCCGCACAGGCGCCCTACCGCGTCCACAACCGGCGCCGATACGAGGTCGTAGCGCTCGAAAGCCTGCGCGGCCTCACCGGCATCGTCGGCGGGGTCGAATACCACTGGGTCGTCCGCCATGACATCTATGACCATGTCGTCTGGCGAGCCGACCAGCAACTTCTTGATCGGCAGCACGCCCTTCAGCAGACCTCCATTGTCTACCACAAAGAGTTTGTCGGTATGATCAGGCAGCGCATCGAAACGCCGCAGATAACGGCTGACCACTTCCAGGCTGACATCATCACGGATGGTGATCATGTCAAAGTCCATCAGCGCACCAACCTGATCCTCATCATACGAGAGTGCCGATTTCAGGCGGTCACGCTGTTGCGCGTCCAGGGTATCCATCAGCTCGCGCACGACATCGCGCGGCAAGTCCGGCGCCAGGTCTGCCAGCTCATCAGCATCCAGACTATTGGCAGCCGCGATGATCTCGTGGCTGTCCATGTCAGCGATCAGCGTTTCACGCACCGCATCAGAGACTTCGAGGAGAATTTCGCCGTCGCGCTCGACCTTGACCAGTTGCCACACGGCAAGGCGCTCGGCGAGCGGCAGCGATTCAAGAATATAGGCGACGTCCGCAGGATGCAGTTCGTCCAATTTGCGCTGCAGCTTGACCAGGTTCTGTTGGTGCACCAGGTGCTCAACCAACTCCTGATGCTGCCCTTCCTGCTTGTGTACCAGCCCCTCTACCAGACGCTGGCGACTCAAAAGCTCCTGCACTTGCTCAAGGCGATCCTGCAGGCTTTCGGGAGACTTTCGGTTGAGATCCGGCATAGCAGCATTCCTGGCAGGCCCGAGCACGGGGTTCAGCACAAGCGGATCACACAGATCGCGCCGACAACATGCGCTCCAGCCTAGCAGGCTTTGCTGGCGCACTCAGCTGTACTTTTGTGACAGCAAAAAAAAACCCACTGAAATCAGTGGGTTTTCTGTTTGGTGCACTCGGGAGGATTCGAACCTCCGACCGCTCGGTTCGTAGCCGAGTACTCTATCCAGCTGAGCTACGAGTGCATTGTGGGTGCGAATTATAGGCTGTTTTTCCAACCTGTCAAACATTTTTTTCTTTAAATTTCAGAAACTAACGCTTGACAACCTATAAGCCACAAAGTGGCGGAGAGGGCGGGATTCGAACCCGCGATACCCTTTTGAGGTATACTCCCTTAGCAGGGGAGCGCCTTCGGCCACTCGGCCACCTCTCCGTAACACGCGCAGAATATTAACTGCGCGCTTTGCTTAATGCAAGGAAAAACCCAATAAAATTAGTTATTTGGTTCTTCGTCTTTTTCTTTCTGAATACGTTGGTAAATCTCTTCACGGTGCACGGCCACTTCTTTCGGGGCGTTCACGCCGATTCGTACCTGGTTGCCCTTGACACCCAGAACGGTCACGGTCACTTCATCACCTACCATCAGGGTTTCACCAACCCGTCGAGTGAGTATCAGCATTCCTTTTCTCCTTGCTCATGATCAGGACACAACAGTCTGCAAAAAACCGGCTTGCTGCCTCCGGCCCTGAAGGGTCACAGGCGGACACGGCAGCCAGAGACCGTGCCCTTGCACGCAGACCGCTAACGGGCTGCGAGAATCAGGTAAACATCAGGCCTCTTGCGCACTATCCGCATCAAGGCCAAAGGCGGAGTGCAACGAACGCACTGCCAGCTCCAGATATTTCTCGTCGATCACAACCGAAACCTTTATTTCGGAGGTGGAAATCATCTGAATATTGATACTGTCATTGGCCAACGCCTCAAACATGCTGCTGGCGACTCCCGCGTGTGAGCGCATGCCCACACCGACGATAGAGACCTTGGCAATCTTGTCGTCGGCAGCCACTTCACGTGCACCAATACTGGCAGCGGTTTCCTTCAGAATAGCCTCTGCCTTGCGGAAGTCATTGCGATGCACGGTAAAAGTGAAATCGGTGGTGTTATCCTGCGATACGTTCTGCACGATCATATCGACTTCGATGTTGGCGGCGCTGATCGGCCCCAGGATCTTGAAGGCCACACCAGGGGTGTCCGGCACGCCACGAATGGTAAGCTTGGCTTCGTCACGGTTGAATGCAATGCCGGAGATGACGGGTTGTTCCATCGACACATTTTCCTCAAGGGTAATAAGAGTACCGGGGCCTTCTTTGAAACTGTGCAGCACCCGCAGGGGGACGTTGTACTTGCCAGCGAATTCGACCGAACGAATCTGCAACACTTTTGAACCCAGGCTAGCCATTTCCAACATTTCTTCGAAGGTAATCTTGTCCAGGCGGCGAGCACTTTCAACCACTCGCGGGTCCGTGGTGTAGACACCATCCACGTCAGTATAGATTTGACATTCATCCGCCTTCAGTGCGGCAGCCAGCGCCACACCTGTGGTGTCCGAGCCACCGCGACCCAGGGTCGTGATGGCGCCGTTTTCATCCACACCCTGAAAGCCAGCCACAATAACCACGCGACCTGCAGCCAACTCGGCGCGCAAGCGATCGTCATCGATCTGCTGTATGCGCGCCTTGCCGTGGGAACTGTCGGTAACAATGCGCACCTGCGACCCGGTAAAGGAGACCGCTGGCACACCCGCTGCTTTCAAGGCCATGGCCAGCAGGCCAATTGTGACCTGCTCGCCCGTTGAGACGATGACATCCATCTCGCGCGCATCCGGCTCAGGTTGAATCTGCTTGGCCAGATCAATCAGACGGTTGGTCTCGCCACTCATGGCCGATACCACTACCACCAGATCATGCCCGTTGGTTTTGAAGCCTTTGATTTTCTCGGCGACCTGCATGATGCGTTCAACGCTGCCAACCGAGGTACCACCAAACTTCTGGACAATAAGCGCCATTTTGCTACGTCAATCCTCACCCGGAGATCGGCTAGCCGACCATTACCTGGCACCTGGTTAAGGTGCCTCCACAATCATCTGCCGTAACAGCAGACCTTATTGCTGGCCAACCCAGTTGACCGCATCCGTCAGCGCCTGATCCAGCGCCGCGACATCAGTTCCGCCACCCTGCGCCATGTCAGGGCGACCACCGCCCTTGCCGCCTACCGCTTGTGCGGTAGTGCGGATCCAATCGCCGGCCTTGACCTGACCCGCAAGGTCTTTAGTGACACCCGCCACCAGCACGACCTTACCGTCAGCTTCACCACCCAGCAAAATAGCGGCGGATCCCAATTTGTTCTTCAACTGGTCGACCAGCGCCATCAGGCCCTTGCCGTCCATCCCATCAACCCGCTTGACCAGGACGGTACGGCCACCAACCTGCTGCGCCTCTGCCGCCATGTCGCTACCCGCAGCGCTGGCTGCCTTGGCTTTGAGCTGCTCCACGTCTTTTTCCAGCTGACGAGTACGTTCGACCAGCGCAGACAACTTGTCGATCACCGTGTCGCGCCCCCCCTTCACCAGCTGAGCTGCTTCGCGCAAGCGCTCTTCGGTCTGGGCAACAAACGCCAGTGCGCCCTGCCCGGTCACCGCTTCGATACGGCGTACGCCGGAGGCAATGCCACTTTCAGCCAGGATCTTGAACAGGCCGATGTCGCCGGTGCGTTGCACGTGAGTGCCCCCGCAAAGTTCAACAGAAAACCCGCCGCCCATGGTCAGTACGCGCACTTCGTCGCCGTACTTTTCACCAAATAACGCCATTGCGCCCTTTTGCTTGGCGGTCTCGATATCTGTGACTTCAATATCGACGGCAGAGTTCTGCCGGATTTGTTCATTAACCAGATTTTCCAGCTCGCGCAGCTGTTCAGGCTTGATGGCCTCGTAATGGCTGAAGTCAAAACGCAGGCGCTGACTGTCGACCAGAGAACCTTTTTGTTGAACGTGATCGCCCAATACCTGACGCAGTGCCGCATGCAGCAGGTGAGTGGCCGAATGGTTCAGTGCAGTCGCTTGGCGAACGCTATCGTCGACCCTCGCCTGCACTGTCACGCCGCTACTGAGAGCGCCCTGCAACACCTTGCCGTGATGCAGGTGCGCATTGCCGGCCTTGGTCGTATCGCTGACCTCAAAGCGCATACCATCGAGCTCAAGGTAACCGGTGTCGCCGACCTGGCCACCCGACTCGGCGTAGAACGGGGTCTGATCCAGCACGACCACGCCACTCTCGCCTTCGCTCAGCTGCTCAACGGCCTGACCGTCGCGATACAGCCCGACCACAGTGCCCTGTCCTTGTGTGCCAGCGTAACCCTGGAAGCGGGTTTGCGCGTCGACCTTGACCAGACTGTTGTAATCCAGACCGAACTGACTGGCCGAACGGGCGCGCTCGCGCTGTGCTTCCATAGCGGCCTCGAACCCGGCTTCGTCGATGGTCAGCTCACGCTCACGGGCAATATCGCCGGTCAAATCCACCGGAAAGCCGTAGGTATCGTACAGTTTGAATACCACCTCACCGGGAATTTCGCTGCCCTGCAGTTCTGCCAAGTCCTGCTCGAGGATCTTCAACCCCTGATCCAGCGTTTTGGCGAACTGCTCTTCTTCGGTTTTCAACACACGCTCGATATGTGCTTGCTGGGCCTTCAGCTCAGGGAAGGCGGCCCCCATCTCGGCGACCAATGCGGCTACGATCTGATGGAAGAACACACCCTTGGCGCCCAGCTTGTTACCGTGCCGGCAGGCGCGACGGATGATGCGTCGCAGCACATAGCCGCGGCCCTCGTTCGACGGCAGCACGCCATCAGCGATCAGGAAGCTGCAGGAGCGAATATGATCCGCTACCACTTTCAACGACGCGGCGTTGTCCTGCGCGCAGCCAATCGCCGTGGCAGAAGCTTCAAGCAGACTCTGGAACAGGTCGATTTCATAGTTGGAATGCACATGCTGCAACACCGCGCTGATGCGCTCCAGCCCCATGCCGGTATCCACACTGGGCGCCGGCAGCGGATGCATCACGCCATCGGCAGTGCGGTTGAACTGCATGAAAACGTTGTTCCAGATCTCGATGTAACGGTCACCGTCTTCCTCCGGACTGCCCGGCGGGCCGCCCCAGATGTCGGCGCCATGATCGAAGAAAATCTCGGTACAGGGTCCGCACGGACCGGTATCGCCCATGGCCCAGAAGTTATCTGACGCGTAAGGGGCGCCCTTGTTGTCACCAATACGCACCATGCGCTCAGCCGGCACACCGACTTCCTTGGTCCAGATGTCATACGCCTCGTCGTCACTGGCGTACACGGTGACCCAGAGCTTTTCCTGCGGAAGGCCAAGCCATGCGCTAGAGGTCAGAAACTCCCAGGCGTAATGAATGGCATCGCGCTTGAAATAGTCGCCAAAGCTGAAGTTGCCGAGCATCTCGAAAAACGTGTGGTGACGCGCGGTATAACCCACATTTTCCAGGTCGTTATGCTTGCCACCGGCACGCACGCATTTCTGGCTGCTGGTCGCGCGGGTGTAGGCGCGCCTCTCCAGGCCCAGGAAGCAGTCCTTGAACTGGTTCATGCCCGCGTTGGTGAACAACAGCGTTGGATCGTTCGCCGGAATCAGCGAACTGGAGGCAACACGGCTATGCCCCTTTTCTTCAAAGAAACGGAGGAAGGCTTCACGGATTTCTGCGCTTTTCATAAGTCCCTTACCAAAAACTGGTCGGCCTGCTGCAGATCGGGGGGTGCTTCGCGGTCTGTGCCACGTGAGAGGGTGATTACCCGGAGAGCTGCTGAAGCTAGGCAAAGAGCGGCATTATATAGGCATCAGCCCACAGGATGCATTATCTGTACGGTTGATATTCTCTATGTTCACCATAGACGATCTGGACAGGTTGGTCGCGTTCGGTTCAACCCTGCAGGGCCACTGCACGCACCGGGGTGCCGGCACGCAGCTTCAGCAACTCGGCAGAGGCTGCCGACACCACCAGCGTACCGGCAGCCACCCGCGCTGGCGCGGCGATCATACGGCTGCTGTCACGCAGCCGGTTATAGATCAGATGGGTAACCGCCTCATCTCCGGGGGTACCCACCGCCAGCAGAAGAGTGCGGCTATCGCGAATGGCGCGCACCTGGCTGTGCTGCGCCTCCAGAGTCGCGCCGCCATCAAAGATATCGACGTAGCCCTGGTAGCACATACCCTCCTCCTCCAACACCGCACGCCCAGCCTCTGAATCAGGGTGCACCTGGCCAATAGCGGCACGCGCAGCCTCACTGAGAAAGCAGGCATAGAGAGGAAACTTGGGCATCATTTCGGCGATGAACGCCTTGTTGCCGATACCTGTAAGATAATCGGCTCGAGCGAAATCCATCCGAAAAAAGTGCTGTCCCAGGCTGTCCCAGAATGGCGAGCGCCCTGCGCTGTCCGAGCGACCACGCATTTCGACGATCACCCGCGCGGAAAAATCCTGCGGACAATCGGCCATAAACATGAAGCGTGCCTTCGACAATAGCCGCGGGCTATCACCCTGCCGATAGGCCGGATCAAGAAAATACGAGCAAAGCGCCGTCGCTCCGGTCATATCGTTGACCAGAAACAGCGTCGGCTGCTGACGGTAGACACCCAGCTCGCGGCTGGCTGCGACGGTCAGCCCCATGCGATAGCTGTACCAGGGCTCACGCATGCCGGCAGCGCCCAGCATGCCACTGGTCCCTACTACCTGACCTTCGGCGGTTTCCAGCACGAACAGGTAGTCGGCGTCCGCCTGCGCTGCCTGACCGCGAAAGCTCTGTTCAACACGCTGCAAACGCTCCGCCAGACGGTCCTCGCTGGCCGGTAACGTCGTCAGACCCGAACCCGCGCTTGCCGCCAACGCCAACAGAGCATCCAGATCGTGCATTCCCGCCGCGCGCACCAGCATCTCTCAGTTCCCCCTGACCATACGCAGCTGATCACCGTCACCCACACACAAATGGGCAGCCAGTTCGGCGCTAAGAACGACTGGCTGCCCCGGCTGCCAGTCGAGTTGCAACGCGCAGGCACGGAAGTCACAGACGCGGGTATTGGCCACCAGCCACAACTCACTCCCGGCCACCGCCTCGCCAATCTGCACCTGCGCCAGCGCACTGTTGCGCACAGTCGCTAGCAGTGCAGTCTTGGCATGCACCACAGGGCCACCATCAAAGATATCGACGTAATTGTCGGTTTCAAAACCTTCGCTCATCAGGATATCGAACACATCCTGCACCGACGGATTGACCTGCCCGATCACCTCCTGCGCTTCGTCCGAGAGCATGGGCACATAGATCGGGTAACCCGGCATCAATTCCGCCAGAAAACTGCGCCCGCGCTCGCTGCCGATACGCTCGGCCTCGGAATAGCTAACCGCAAAAAAATGACGCCCTACGGCATCCCAGAACGGAGCATTGCCCTCGCCATCACTGACCCCGACGACCTCGACCGAAGTGGACTCAGCGAAACGCTGCGGGTGGCTGGCCATAAACAGCAGTCGACCACGCGCCGTCAGCTGCATAGCCGCCGGGTCGGTCTGGCTTGCGGCCAAGTGAAAACCGGCAAGCAGGCTGTGACCGGTCAGGTCGTGACAGAGCGATAGTACATGGATGCGGTTATGCAGCCCCAGCTCACGCGAGGCGTGCACAAACATCTCATTGCGAAAAGTGTAAAACGGCGTTCGAAAACCGGAAGCAGCAATGATCCCGCTGCAGCCGACCAGATCGCCGCTAAGGGTATCTTCCAGCACGAAGAAGTACCTTTCCTCACCGCTAAAGGTTACTTCATCAGCCATAGACGCCTGCGAGGCGGAAAGAATCTCCTCAAGGCGCTCACGATTGGACGGCAACGAGGTGACGCCGACCGGGCTGGCGGTCGCCAGTCGTTCGATCTGCGGCAAATCGCTGCGTTTGGCCAATCGCAAGATCAACATCGTCTACTCTCCGTGAACTAACCGACCAGCCGCTGCAGCGCTTTACGCAGCCGCAGCATGCCTTCGATGATATCGACCTCATCAATGATCAGACTGGGTGCCAGGCGCATCACATCCGGTCCAGCCTGCAGCACCAGCAATCCCTCTTCCTGCGCCAGGACCTGGATATCCTTGGCCTTGCCGCGCCACTGCTCGGCCATCACCGCGCCCAGCAGCAGGCCTCGCCCGCGAATACTGGAAAATACGCCAAACTCGCTAGCCATGGCCTCAAGCTCGGCAACCAGCAGGGCATTGCGCTGCACTACACCGTCCAGCACCTCAGGGGTATTTACGATTTCCAGCACCCGACCGGCGACAGCACAGGCAAGCGGGTTACCGCCATAGGTACTGCCGTGCGTACCAACCGCCAAGTGTTCAGCTATTGCGGCGGTGGTCAGCATCGCCGATACCGGAAAACCGCCACCCAGACTTTTCGCGCTGGTAAGAATGTCCGGTGCAACACCACTGTGCATATAAGCAAACAACTTGCCAGTCCGACCCATGCCACTCTGGACCTCATCAAACACCAGCAACGCGTTGTATTTGTCGCACAGCGCCCGCACCTGGCGCAGGTAATCATCACTGGCCGGAATCACGCCGCCCTCACCTTGCACCGGCTCCAGCACCACAGCGCAGGTGCGCTCCGAGATCATCGCTTCCAGCGCGCCGATGTCCTGATAGGGAACATGACTGATACCCTCCAAGGCCGGGCCAAAACCTTCAGAGTACTTGGGCTGCCCCCCCACACTGACGGTGAACAACGAGCGACCGTGAAAACTGTTGCTGCAGGCAATGATCTGATGCTTCTGCGCGCCGTGCAGGTTGTGCGCCCAGCGCCGCGCCAGTTTAAAAGCGGCTTCATTGGCCTCGGCGCCGGAGTTGGCGAAGAAGACCTTGTCGGCGAAAGTCGCCTTGACCAGTTTGTCGGCCAACACCAGTGCCGGCTCATTGGTCATGATGTTGGAGACGTGCCACAGGCGGCCAGCCTGTTCGGTCAGAGCCTCAATCAAAGCGGGGTGCGCGTGACCCAGTGCATTGACAGCGATGCCACCAGCCAGATCAACATACTCTCGGCCTCGCTGATCCCACAGGCGCGAACCGGCACCACACACGGGCACCATGTTCACCGGCGCGTAATTGGGCACCATAACCCGATCAAAATCAGACCGACCGATCTCTGCTGACACTGTCATCTCCTTTCTCTATATATGGGCGCGCCATCAGTGACGCGCGTTACATTCTTCAGTCACCCGGCGCCAACAGCAGGGTGTCAGGTCTATTTCCCCGCACCTTCAGCGGCCTGCTGCGCGCGGCGATGATTGCGATCCTCTCGCGGTGTGACGCCAAAGCAGTTGCGATAGGCACTGGAAAAGTGCGGCCCCGATGAAAAACCACAAGACAGGCCGATCTGAATGATCGACTTGCTGGTCTGTAACAGCATCTGCCGCGCCCGGTTCAGGCGCAGCTCCAAGTAATACTGCGAGGGTACGCTGTTGAGATACTGCTTGAAAATGCGCTCAAGCTGACGGCGCGAGACACACACGTGGCGAGCAATTTCATCGGTAGTAAGCGGTTCCTCGATGTTGGACTCCATCAAAATCACCGCCTGCGTCAGCTTCGGATGACTGCTGCCCAGTCGGTTACGCAGCGGCATGCGCTGGCGCTCACTGCCATCTCGAATGCGCTCGACCACCAGGTCCTCGGCCACTAACGCGGCCAGATCATGGCCCTGCTCCTGCGCTACCATGGTCAGAAAAAGGTCCGTGGTAGCGTGGCCGCCACTGCTGGAACCCAGCAGGTCCTTCAGCTCAAAAAGGTGAGTGGTGGCTTCCACCTGCGGGAAACGTTCCCGAAACTCATCCAGCATGCGCCAGTGTACGGCGCAGCGGTGCTGATCCAGCAACCCCGCCTGAGCCAACGCCGCGGCGCCGGCCTCCAGTCCACCGAGCAAGACACCAGACGCTGCCACAGCACGCAATTGCGCCAGCAAGTCCGCCGACAGCAAATCAACCGCCGACAACTGATCGGCCACCAGCCATAACTGCGCCAAACCCTCGATCTTCGCGTGCCAAGGCGTCGCTGCCAGACCAAGACCATCCTCAGACTGCAGCGCAACCTCATCCAGGGTGTAATTTTCAGCTGCGTAACATTGCTGCTCGGCCATGCGATTGGCCGACAGCAGCACCGACAACGCAGGCATCACTGCACCTGGATGCGTACCGGGCAGCAGCACAAAACCGACCCGACGGACGTCAGTCGCCATGGCAAAGCCTGCTGATAAGCTGAAACCCGCGCATTGGGTCTTCGCGATCCTGTCTACTGTTGATCCAGGCATTGTGCCACAGGGCCACGCACCTGACACAGTCCGCAAGCAGCAAAAATCGCACACACAAAAAAGGCGTGCACATGGCACGCCTTGGCAACGTAGCCGGCCTGCTGGCCGGCTGTCATTGCGGTGTTACTTGTAGGCTTCGAACAGGCCGGTTGCACCCATGCCGCCGCCAACACACATGGTAACCACACCGTAACGCTTGCCGCGACGCTGCAGCTCACGTACCAGATGGCCAACCTGACGGGAACCGGTCATACCGAACGGGTGACCGATGGAGATAGAGCCACCGTTGACGTTGTACTTCTCGTTGTCGATCTTGAGGAAGTCACGGGCGTACAGACACTGGGAAGCGAAGGCTTCGTTCAGCTCCCACAGGTCGATATCTTCAACAGTCAGACCGCGTGACTTGAGCAGCTTAGGCACCGAGTAAACCGGGCCAATACCCATTTCGTCGGGCTCGCAACCAGCCACCGCAAAGCCACGGAAATAGGCCAGGGGCTTCAGACCCAGTTCCAGCGCTTTGTCGAGGCTCATCAGCAGGGTCATGGACGCGCCGTCAGACAGTTGGGACGCGTTACCGGCCGTCACGGAACCGTCTTCGGCAAATACCGGCTTGAGGCTGTTCAGACCTTCCAGCGTCGTCTCCGGACGATTGCACTCGTCACGGTCTACTACACCATCCACCACGCTGACTTCGCCAGTGGCCTTGTCCTGAACCTGGTACTTGACGTTCATCGGCACGATTTCGTCATCGAACAGCCCTTCAGCCTGGGCACGTGCAGTGCGCTGCTGGCTCTGCAGCGCGTACTCATCCTGCTGCTCGCGGGTCACGTTGTAACGGCGCGCGACGATTTCGGCAGTTTGACCCATAGGGTAGTAGATACCCGGGAAGTCTTTTTCCAGAATCGGGTTGACGAAGTTGTCAGTGTTGCGGCTCTTGGCCGTCATGGTGATGGACTCGACACCGCCGGCAACGATCGCATCGGAGCAGCCGGACGCAATCTGGTTGGCCGCGATGGCAATGGATTGCAGACCGGAGGAGCAGTAACGGTTCAGCGTCATGCCCGCTACGTCGATACCCATCTTGGACAGCACGGCAACGTTACGACCGATGTTGTGGCCCTGGGCACCTTCATTGGAGCCGGCACCGACGATGCAGTCGTCGATAATCTTTGGGTCAATACCGGTGCGTTCGATCAGCGCGTTGACGCAATGCGCCGCCATATCATCCGGGCGGGTAATGTTGAACTTGCCACGGAATGACTTGGCCAGACCGGTCCGTACACTGTCGACAATAACGACGTCACGCATGCTTGTAACCTCACATCAGCAGGGGGTGTAGCGAATATGGACTGCCAGGCAGGCCGAATATTCATGAAGAAAGGCTGCACGCGACATCTGTCGCGGCTACCAGAGGCGGACAAGCATAATGACCCAAGGGGCTGGGGTAAATACAATAGACCAGCGTGATGAAGCGCCATTGAACGTGCGGCGCCTAACCCGCCAGTCGCGACCGGCCGGTCAGGCCCGGGGCGCCGACTCAGCCCTGCTGAAGCCGGCGCGCGGCCAACTTGAACATTTCCTGATAGATGACCTGCGGATCAGCACGCTTTTGCTCCAGCGCCAGGCGCCCGCGCTCATGCGGCAGGATCATGAACCGGTCTGCCTCGCTTTCACGGTAGGTAATATCCGCAACGTCAGCGGCACTGATTGGAGAGCTCTCCAGCAACTTGGCCATGTCGTTTTTCGATTGGTGATCCGGCCCGTGGTAAGAGGCCAGCAAGTTGGTTTGAAAGAACGAAGGGCAAACCACACTGACCTTGACGCCCAGGGGTTGCAGCTCTGCCAGCAGGCTTTCCGACAAGGCCACCACGCCCGCCTTGGCGACGTTATAGTTGCTCATGCCAGGGGTCTGGATGTGCGCAGCCATAGACGCAATATTGATGATCCGGCCACTCCCCTGGGCCAGCAGCAGCGGCATGAAGGCCTTGCATCCTTTGACCACGCCGATCAGGTTGATGCCGATCTGGAAATCCCAGTCTTCCAGACTCAGGTCCCAGAACATCCCGCCTGAGGCGACGCCCGCATTGTTGATCAACACATCCACGCCGCCAAAACGCTCCTCGCAGCTCTGCGCCAGCGCCGCCAGTTGGCTGAAGTCGCGTACATCGCAGCGCTGGCTAAAACTCCAGCCACCGGCATCCGCCACCAGTTGACGAGTTTCCTTCAATCCGTCGTCGTTGATATCGGCCAGCGCCAGACGCGCACCCTCTCGGGCGTAACGCAGCGCCAGCTCGCGTCCCAGCCCACTGCCGGCGCCGGTAATAACGACCCGTTGTCCTGTTGATTGCATGAAAACCCCTTAACTATCGAATACCGCTGTTTTTGTTGTTCTGTTCACGGCGAGCTGTTGGCTCGTGGCCTCAGTCTAGCGACAAGCGAAGGGACAGGAAGGGGTTAAAGCACGTTATAAACGGCATGAATCAAGCACACTACACGACTGCGTGATGGTCCACATACTGCATTGCGAAACACCTCAGCCTGTAGGGTAGTTGCGCGCATAAAGCGCAGGCCCCATGGCTTTGATCTGCGCTTCAATCAACGCATCGAAAGGCGCAAGCAATTGATCGACCGGCAAGGCGGGCTCAAGAATGCGCAGCGCCTCGACGCCTGCCTCGATACTCGACAATGCGCCAGGCTGCGGTACCTTGCGTAGTCGATAACGACTACGCAGCGAATCGGGCAGACTGACCCGCGGCAACGCCTGCAAGAGCGGATTCAGGTGCATTAATTTGCGCGCCTTGCGCCAGGTACCATCGAGCAACACCAGACGCCGCGGCCTTGCATCCTGGCGCTGCACGCTCAGCAGTGGCACGTCAGGGCCGGGAAACAGCAGCTCGGTGCGCCACGCCGGGTCTTGCAGAACGGCAATCCACTGCGGGTGATCAGCGAGAGATTCGGCGACCAGCAGTTCAGCCCGTGGCAGACCAAGCGCCAGCAGCCTGGCCGTATTCAGGGCATGCCCCTGCTCGGAGGGGTGCTGCACGATAAGCAGCCGGGTCTCGCAGACAATACTGGGAATCAGCGCACACAGACAATACTGCGCCGGACGCAGACAACGCTCGCAACGCGCGCGAGCAACAGGTTGGCTGGAGCTGGACATAATGAGCCGAGGTTGTGCACTGAGCGCTCATTATGCCTCAACTTATGGCAGCCGGCCTCAGCGCTTGCTCTTGGTTTTCTGAATGTCTTTCCAGATGAACAGACCGACACCACCGAAAAAAGCCAGTATCAGGCCAACTGTAATCAAACCTGCTATCACCGCTGCATCAATGTACATGGGGCACCTCCTGCGTTATCCATGTACACAGGTTATGGCCAAGCCCGAATGGAAATATTGATCGGCATCAACGAAACCACAATCAGCAAGCCGGCCCATCAATCCTCGCTTACATATCAGCGCGGCTTCTTCTTGCGTTTCTTGCTTTTCTGGCTGGTGGCCTTGCGGTTGGCCAGAGGAAACGCCTTGGCAAAGGCGCTGCGCATGGCCTCCAGCTTGGCGTCGTGAATATCGTGGATACGCTCACGTCGAGCTTCGGCGAGATCGACTACTACAGCGGAATCGGATTTATCAGACATGCATTACACCTCTGACGGGAGGCCTCACAACTGTGCGGGTGGCGCACATGGGTTGATCCATGTGCGCAGCCTATCACCGCATCAGACTTCTATGTCAACCAGCAACCCCTTCTCCGGCAGATCAAAATTACGCTCCTCCGGCGCCTGCTCCTGACGCGTAAAGCGTCGACGCTTACGCCGGCGCTCCGGCCAGCGCCCCTTGTCGCGCTGGCGGCGCTCAACCGGCGCAGCCGTCGTTTGATCTACCGGTGTCGATTCGCGCGTCGGCTCCACCTGCCGCTTGAATTTGACCGGGTCATGCTGTGCCCCTGCCGGGGGAATCCCTGGAATCAGCATATTCAGTAGCCTCGTGAGAACCGCTTCGACACCCTGTCAGCAGCCCTATTGCAAAATTGTCTACACTGTATCGACTGCAAAGAGCGCGCCTTTACTGCAACTATTGTGATGCGCAACACATAATTGGATGTTTTTTGACCAGATGTAAAGCCGATTAAGGCCCGACGCAGGCGAAACCCGAGGTTTCTGCAGGCGGGCTGATCGGGTAAGATGTGCGCCCTTTTTTTCGCACGGTCAGGAGAGAGGCATGGCAGGTTTTATCCCGGGACAACGCTGGGTTAGTGACAGCGAATCGGAACTGGGACTGGGCACAGTCCTCTCTCAAGACGACCGGCTGGTGGTAGTACTCTATCCCGCCAGCGGCGAGACTCGTCATTACGCATTACGCAATGCGCCACTGACCCGGGTGCGATTCAGCCCCGGCGACAGCATCAGCCACCACGAGGGCTGGAGCATCACCGTCAACGATGTTGGTGAAGAGAATGGCCTGCTGGTCTACACCGGCCTGCGCGAAGATGGCAGCGAGACGACCTTCGCAGAAACCATGCTCGACAACTTCATTCAGTTCCGCCTGGCCAGCGACCGCCTGTTCGCCAGCCAGATCGACGCGTTGCCCTGGTTCAGCCTGCGCCATGAGAGCCTGCGGCACTTCTGCCGTGTACAGCGCTCGCCGCTGCTCGGGCTCGCGGGGGTACGTACCCAGCCGATTGGCCACCAGTTGCACATCGCCCGCGATGTAGCCGACCGCATGGCTCCACGGGTATTGCTGGCTGACGAGGTGGGTCTGGGTAAAACCATCGAAGCCGGCCTGGTGCTGCACCGCCAGATTCAGACCGGGCGCATTCGCCGGGTACTGATCGTGGTGCCGGAGAACCTGCAGCACCAGTGGCTGGTAGAAATGCGCCGTCGCTTCAACCTGCAGTTTGCCCTGTTTAATCCCGACCGCTGCGAAGGCGCCGAGGATAATCCGTTCGAGGAAGAGCAGCTCGCACTGATCTCTCTGGAATACCTGTTGGAAAACGACAAGGTCAGCGATTACCTGCAGCAAACCGACTGGGACATGCTGGTAGTTGATGAAGCGCACCACCTGGTCTGGGACGAAGACAAACCCAGCCCCGAGTACCAACTGGTCGAAAGCCTGGCGCGGCAGATCCCCGCCGTGCTGCTGCTCACCGCCACGCCCGAACAGCTGGGCCAAGCCAGCCATTTTGCCCGCCTGCGCCTGCTCGACCCGGACCGCTTCCACAGCCTGCCCGAGTTCATCGCCGAAGCCGAGCGCTATCAGCCGGTCGCCGATGCAGTACAGCACCTACTGGAAGCCGACCAACTGACCGACGCCGATCACAGCGCCATTGTCGACTGGCTGGGCAATGGCGCCGAGGCGCAGTTGGCTGCACTGAGCCAGCCCGGTACCGCAGCGGACGAGGCGCGCGACAGCCTGGTGCGTCAACTGCTTGATCGGCACGGCACCGGTCGCGTGCTGTATCGCAACACCCGCGCTGCCATCTCGGACTTCCCCGAGCGTCAGCTACA
>Ga0105357_10000611_pt1 | contig 19052 bp, 15 predicted proteins | sample GOMGulsemesocosm_4_FD_83660 | JGI IMG/M metagenome (GOLD analysis project Ga0105357, IMG submission 83660) | Methane-oxidizing microbial communities from mesocosms in the Gulf of Mexico - GOM15B Gulf of Mexico | ecosystem: Environmental > Aquatic > Marine > Cold seeps | place: USA: Gulf of...
ATGGAGATATGGAGATATGGAGATATGGAGATATGGAGATATGGAGATATGGAGATATGGAAGCTTAGGATGTGCTTTGTTGTTACCGTCAACAACAAAAGTATAACGAAGAAATTCTAAACTCTACGGCTAGCACTTTCTTATTTTTCTGGCTCGATAACTGTGAATCATGATCTAAGAAGGTACTGTCGAAATGTAGGTTTACGCACTCTCGTCTCAAACAATCCAGCGCAGCCTTTCTTGCATTGAATAAAAATCACAATTACGGAAGGGTTCTATTTGATGGTATTGGAATTGGAATTGGTGGGGCATGGGTATGGGTATCGAGCATAAGCTCTGACCTTTATTAAAGTCAGAGCTTATAAATGAGAACCCTATTCGCACTTGCCGTTTCAGGCGGGCAAGCATTCACGCAGCTTAACTATAAGGTCTTGGCAGCAAAAGTATCACAAGCTTTTATATCGCCGGTTTTCAGCCCGGTCGAAAACCAACGAATGCGTTGCTCAGCCGAGCCGTGAGTGAAAGCATCGGGCACAACATATCCTTGTGCTTGCTTTTGTAGGGTGTCATCGCCAATAGCGCTGGCTGCCTTAAGCGCCTCCTGCACATCACCCGCTTCAATGACCTGTCTCTGCTTATCAATGTGATGAGCCCAGATGCCGGCGTAACAATCTGCCTGCAATTCTACTCGTACTTGCAAGGCATTCCCTTCTGTTTTACTTAACGAGCTTTTAGCTTGATGAGTTTTATTCAGCGTTCCAAAAACGTTCTGCACATGGTGACCCACCTCATGAGCAATCACATAGGCTTGAGCAAAGTCACCGGGAGCACCATGACGCTTAGCCAATTCATCGAAAAATCCGAGGTCTAGGTATAATTTATTATCGCCAGGGCAGTAAAATGGCCCTGTTGCCGAACTTGCTGCACCGCAAGCGCTGCTCACACCATTGCGGAATAATCGTAACTTAGGCTCGGGATACACCTTATTAAAATTACTTTTAAACATTGCCCCCCAGACGTCTTCGGTCTGGCCGAGAACCGCGGTCGCAAAATCTGCACGTTGATTATCTTCCTGAGTATTTTCGACTTTGGCGGGGCTAAAATTTTGGCTCCCCTGCTGCAACAAATTAAGAGGGTTGAAACCTAAAAAATACGCGACTGCCCCCACGGCTAATACAATTCGGCCTATTTTTGTTCCGATCAACATCCGTACAATCGGCAGCATCGTCATCAACGAACCACCACCCAACCTACTGGGGCCAGCTTCAGATCGACCATCTTCTACGTTAGAGCTACGACGGCTATTTTGCCATTTCATTGGGCTTTCTCATTGTGTTATTTATTCGCGCCACGATAACTGATGGCTGCTTTAATGACGTCATTGTTTCCCATCGCCTTAACTGAATCAAGGCGAGCACCACAACGGCGCTTGAGTTAAACTAAGGCGTAGCGGTTATTATGCAGTTAGTAACTATATCCAACCTTAATGAACGAGATAATTCATGAGCAGCTTCGGGACTCTATACACCGTCTCAGCGCCATCCGGCGCGGGTAAAACCAGCTTAGTTAAAGCCCTTATCGACAATACCGATGGCATCAAGGTATCGGTATCTCACACCACCCGAGCAATTCGCCCCGGCGAAGTCGATGGTGTGAACTACCACTTTGTTGAATTAGAACAATTCCAAGCAATGCTTGGGGATAGCGCTTTTCTGGAACAGGCCGAGGTATTTGGCAACTTCTATGGCACATCCCAAACCTGGGTTGAAGACACCCTAGCGTCAGGTCTTGATGTCATCCTCGAGATTGACTGGCAAGGTGCCCAGCAGGTAAAAACCTTAATGCCGCACACTCGCGGTATTTATATACTCCCACCTAGCCAAGCTGCGCTGCAAGATCGCCTCACCGGCCGCGGGCAAGATGACAGCAGTATTATCGATGCCCGCATGGCCGAAGCAGTGAGTGAGATGACTCACTATGTCGAGGCAGACTTTGTCATTATCAATGATGATTTCAACGTCGCTTTGGACGAACTTAGCAGCGTAATTAAAGCCGAACGATTGGGACAACAAAAACAACAACAACGTCATACCGACTTGTTGAAAGCCTTACTTGCCTGAACTGAGTTAAGCATAAAGCACGAGCCGCCACTTACACCCCAAAGTTGGCGCCCGAACGCTCAAACTGATGAATTTAACAACAGTTGGGCCTAGGATAAAACTAAGCACTCGAGTTTGGCTACAGGCCTTGTCCTGCTTGGTTAAAATGCGTACACTTAGCGCCCTTTTATTTCCGCCAAGCCTTTGAATCTACGCGCTTTTGCGCTATAACTAAGACCTTGGTGGAAATGTTGCCGGCTTAACCGGTAAACCCTCGGGCATTTAGCTCGAGCATTACAACACCGCTTTCAAAATATAGGATTTTAACATGGCCCGTATCACCGTTGAAGATTGCCTCAACCACGTAGACAACCGTTTCGAATTGGTTAGAGTTGGCAGCAAGCGCGCTCGCCAAATTGCAACTCAAGGCAAAGAGCCTATGGTTGATCCATTGAATGATAAACCAACCGTTATTGCCCTGCGCGAGATCGAAATGGGCTTGATCGATGCAACTACATTTCTGAAAGAAACAGAAGAGGAAGATAACGAGCCTATGGTTATCATCCCTCAGGAACCTAGCCTCGACTTCTAAATCGCGGTTTTGCTACTGAGTATGTACCGGTGCTAGCGACCCATCGCTAGCACTCTTTCAGAGCCTACATTCCTGCCGTTCTCAGCGCTCAGGATAGGGAGCCTAACTTGCAAACTATTGAGTCTCTCAGTAACCGACTCTCTTCTTATCTAGATCCAGACCAGATCAATTTAGTTCGGCGCGCCTACTATTATGCCGAGCAAGCCCATGACGGCCAAACTCGTCGTAGCGGCGAGCCCTATGTTACTCACCCCTTAGCCGTAGCCTGCATCCTCAGCTCCATGCATATGGACCACCAAAGCCTCATGGCCGCCATGCTGCATGATGTAATCGAAGACACTGGTATTCCCAAACACGCTCTGGAGAACCAATTTGGCGAAACCGTCGCGGAGCTCGTCGATGGCGTCAGTAAATTAACTCAAATTGAGTTTGAGTCCCAGGAAGAAAAACAAGCCGAGAACTTCCAAAAAATGGCCCTCGCTATGGCCAACGATATCCGAGTGATACTCGTCAAGCTAGCCGACCGTCTACACAATATGCGAACGCTAGGGGCCTTAGCGCCACCCAAAATGCGTCGCATTGCTGGCGAAACCCTCGAAATCTACGCCCCGATTGCCCACCGCTTGGGCATGAATGATATGCGTATAGAGTTTGAGAACCGTGGTTTCTCAGCGATGTATCCGCTGCGAGCACGACGCCTGCAAGCTGCATTACAAACCGCCAGAGGCAACCGTAAAGAGCTGGTCGAGAACATCCAAAGTGCCATTGAGAATCGCCTAGAAAAAGAAGATATAGCATCGCTGGTTCTAGGCCGAGAAAAGCATCTTTACAGTATTTACCAGAAGATGCGCGCTAAGAAGAAGTCATTTCGCGAAATTATGGACGTTTACGCGTTCAGGATTATCGTTGAAGATGTTGACACTTGCTACCGTGTGCTGGGCATTATGCACAATCTTTACAAGCCCGTTGTCAGTGAGTTTAAAGACTATACCGCCATCCCTAAAGCCAACGGCTATCAGTCTCTACACACCGTATTAGTGGGTATGCACGGCGTGCCCATCGAAGTCCAGATTCGCACCAAAGAAATGGATGAGCTTGCCAATACCGGCATTGCTGCCCACTGGCTATATAAAGCCGATGAAGATGGCCCCGCGAGTAACCAAGCTAGGGCCCGTCAATGGGTTCAGGGTTTATTAGAAATTCAACAACAGGCCGGCGACTCGCTGGAGTTTATCGAAAACGTAAAAATCGATCTATTCCCCGACGAGGTTTACGTCTTCACCCCCAAAGGCAAGATCATCAGCTTACCTGCTGGCGCGACAGCGATAGATTTTGCCTACCTTGTGCATACTGACGTTGGTCACCGCTGCGTCGCGTGTCGTATTAACGAACGACTAGCACCCCTTTCTCAGCCACTCAAAAGCGGCGAGAAAATAAAGATTATTACTGCAGCTGGCGCCCAGCCTAACCCTGCCTGGCTCAATTTTACAACTTCAGGTAAAGCCAGAAGCGCCATTCGCCACTTTTTGAAAAACCAGCGTCACCACGAATCTGTGGAGCTTGGCGAGCGGCTATTGTCACGAACCTTGAGCAATATGAACTTGCAGCTCGATAAACTCAGTGGTGAGCAAATAGAGCTGCTGCTCAAAGAAACACATATGCCCACAATGGAAACTCTGCTGGAAGATATAGGCTTAGGGAACCGCGTACCTCAAGCAGTTGCCAATATCCTTCAGCAACAAGGCGATGAGGTGAAATCAACCCCGATTCATTCACCTTTGATGATCGATACCGGCGAAGGCTTGATGATTAGCTTCGCACGCTGTTGTCGGCCAATTCCTGGTGACCCTATCCTCGGCCATTTGAGCGCAGGTAAAGGCTTGGTAGTCCACCAAGAAACCTGCAACAATATCGTTGAACTGCGCAACTCCCCCGAAAAAATTAGTTTGGTAAACTGGGCACCGACTGTCAGCGGTGAATTTTTGGTCGACATTAAAGTTGAAGTAGAATCTGAACGCGGTATTATCGCCAGCTTAGCCAATCGAATGGCCGAAGCTGGGGCCCATATCGAGCGCATTAACGTCGATGAGCGAGATGCCCACAACAGTGTCATCGAACTCTGCATCGGCGTCCAAAACCGTATTCATCTAGCCAACATTATTCGGCGGGTGAGAAACATGCGCTCAGTTATAAAACTGACTCGCAGCAAAAATTAAACATATCCTCGCAGCTTATCTGCGGGCATCGAAAATACAGAGAAAAAGATATGCCAAATCGATCCATCGTCGAAACCGCCAATGCACCGTCTGCTATAGGCACATACTCCCAGGCCGTAAAAGTAAATAACACGGTTTATTTATCGGGACAAATTCCGCTCATTCCAGAAACTATGGTTTTGGTAAGTGACGATTTTGAAGCTCAAGCTCATCAGGTATTTAAAAACCTAAGCGCAGTTTGTACTGCGGCTGGCGGCACTATTCAAGATATCGTGAAATTGAATATTTATCTGACTGACCTCGGTAATTTTCCGATCGTTAACGACGTCATGTCCCAATACTTCGAGCAACCCTACCCCGCTCGCGCAGCGATTGGCATCAACCAACTACCAAAAGACTCCAAGATCGAGGCTGATGGCATTTTAGTGGTTTAATTCAAAAGCTATGTGGCAACACAAGCTGTTGCCGCATAGCTTTACTTTATCTAAGTGCATTAACACTATTAACAGATTGCTCCCTGACTAAACATCAGCCACTGTTATCGTCGATATGATCATCTGCGCAGCATGATTGTCTCAGGCCCCTCCCATAAAAATCCACCCGTACCCCCCAACCGTCCCTTGGTTTTCGTAACCACCCTATTACGGTATAGTGGCGTTTAAAATACAGGGCCATAAAAGATACCGACTCTAAAATATAGACCCTTAAACAGTTAGGCGGTGCCGCTGCAGCGAGCTAAAACCGCATTACATGAACTGTTATCATAATAACAATACAAAGGGGTACCGAGATGCTTAAGATAGCGGCTGTTTTCTGTAGCTTGACGTTTGTATTTTGGCTCAACTCCGCGCAGGCCAACCCATCAATAACGCCCTTAAAACCTGGCTACGGCTATCTACTAGTTGCCGTTGAGGCTTATGGCCTTGCGCCTAGTAAAATTTTACTCAAGGGTAATAAATTTTTAGCCTCAACCAGCGTTGCTGATCTAAAACTCGGGAACAACTACCAGCTTATTGCCTTGCCCGCCGGCGAGTACACTTACAATCAAGTTTACAATCACCAACAAATTAATAATGAAACCTATTGGGATATTTTGAATCATAACTACAGCATTCAAGTTCAAGCTGATGCTATATCCTATGGCGGACATTTAGTATCCAGCATCGATGAAAGCTACGCCGAATTTCTTTTTCGCAATAGATCAAGCCAAGCCTGGGCCTATATTAAGCAATGCTGTAGTCAGCTGCTAAAAACCACTACATTTGACTACACCGGGCACTATCCTGATCCCTTCTTAGAAATTTTAAAGTCATCGACCGCCGAGCAAAACCCATAATGCTTTCACTACTCATAAAGCGATTATTTTTATTATTTTACATTTGTCTCACGGCCTTTAGTAGTGGAGCCACAACGCCCGAGCAAGAAACCGCTTACGTTCACGCTCAGTCTATTTTTCGAAGTTCACAATTCACCCTAGTCAGCACCAACACACTAGGCGACCACATAAGTTACATTGAGCGTTTAGATGTTGGCCAGCGTTTAATGCTGCTTAATTTAAAAACCAACAAATTGCAGGTTTTAATTGAAGACGAGCTCAACACTATTGTTAATTATCACTGGGTCGATGACGACACTTTGGTTCTTGCCAGAAAACACCAAAACTTCAGCCAGTCACTATGGCAAGTCAATATTAACTACATTGATGATAATTTAGAGAACATTTACGAGCGTCGATTAGTCGATGATGCATACGTAATAGACACGCTGCCTCACAGGCATGATCGAGTGATGATCAAGAATTACAGCGCTGAAAAATCCTACATCTATGTGCTCAATCTCAACGCTAGAAATATAGGCGGCCAACTGCGAAATAAGTACAAACTGAATCGCCTAGCACCCGATGCGGACTCTTGGCTCAGCGACAAAAAAGGTGATTTACGGATCGGTTATCGGTCGAACAAAAACGGCAAGAATGAGGCTTGGTATAAAGCCAAGGGTAAAAAGAAATGGCAGCTAATTTGGTCTGACAAGCAAGACACTAACTTCATCCCTGTACTATTAAGGTCTGACTCAGAAAAACTCTATGTACTGAGTAACCACAACAGGAACTTCACCGAGTTATTAGTTTTTGATCTTCAAAGTAAACAGTTCACCAATTCTATATTGAAAATAGATGGTTACGACGTGGAAACCGTCGAGCTCAATAAAAGCAGCACGGATATTTTATACGCTTCGTATACAGAGAATGGTAACTACCGACGACATTACTTTACCGAACTCGACTCTTATCTCGGCGAAACATTGAACCGCAAGGTGAAAACCGAAAATATTTGGGTCGTGGATAGCAGCTTAAATAATGAAACGATTATCGCCTTAAAACGAAACAGTCAAAACCCCGGAACTTTTTACCTTTTTGACACCAAAAGTTGGAAGCTGAGCGAGTTGATGATGACCCAGCCATGGCTTGATGCTTTCACTTTAGGGTCAGAACAAAGTATTCAATCAACTTCTAGCGATGGCTTAAAAATCGAAAGCTATCTTACTTTACCGGCAAATTATAAAGACGTTACTCCACCTTTGATTGTCATGCCTCACGGTGGCCCCATATCAGTTCGTTCCTATCTCGACTACGACCCCCACGTGCAGTATTTAGCAACGCTTGGTTATGCCGTACTGCGTCCGAACTATCGCGGCTCATCTGGCTATGGCCAGGCATTTAAGTTGGCAGCTAAAAGGCAATGGGGAAAATTAATCGAAGACGACATTGAATCTGCTGTATCGGAAGTTATCAAATCTGGATTGATAAACTCCGAAAAAATTTGTATCTATGGCAGCAGTTATGGTGGTTATTCAGCATTAATGGGGGCTATCCGCTCACCCGATATATTCAAATGCGCGGCATCTTATGTTGGTGTTACCGATATCAGTTTAATGTACACCAATGACGCTCATGCCTTCGGCCAACACGTTTTAGATTGGCGCAAAGACTACGTTGGCGACCCACACTCTCAACAGCAAGAGCTCATGCGACAATCTCCGGTGTACCAAGCTAAAAGCTTAAATGTACCGGTATTTTTAGCTCAAGGTGGTCGAGATCAAATAGTTGATAAAGAACATTTTTACCGAATGAAATGGGCCTTGAAAGATAAAAAATCGATAGTAGAAACCTTAATGATCCCCGAAGAAGGTCACGGCTTTGGCTTACTTTCAAGCTACTACCTACTCTACGCTAAGTTAGATCACTTTTTCCGAGTGGCTCTAGATCTGCCTCCCCCGAAAGTTTTACAGGCTCAATAGTTTCTGGGCTCAACGGTATAGGTATGTCTTTACGATCTGACGGGCTTATACCAAAATGCTTTTTGTAGGCTCGGGAAAAACTGGCTGACTCGCTATAGGCCACCGCCGTGGCCACTGCCGCTATGCGCTCTCCAGACAACAAAAGCTGCCGAGCCATATCCATACGCCTTGCCAGCACTAGCTGTCGAAAACTCACGCCCTCCGACGCCAAAATTCGTCGCAAGCTACGCTCGCTGGTTTTTAAATCAGCTGCGGCATCACTGAAACTCAACGCCCATGGCGTGCTGCCGAGCCGGTTTTTTATGCGGCTGCTCATGCTCTGCTCTTTTTGCAAGCGATCTGACAAGAGCTGGCAATAATTCTGATTGATAAGTCGGTTCTTTTTATTCGCATATGGCAGAGGCTCAGCGATAATATCCAGCGGCAGAACCATGATATTTTTTGCTTGCTTGTACTCTATTGGACAGCCAAAAAACGCCTCCAAGTTCGCATCAACTTCCGTTTTATCGCACTGTAAACCAATGCGAATTGCCACTAGCTTATTCGAGCCTTGTCGATCCAGTAAGTCATTGATGGTCTGTAAAATGGCAGCCGGGCCACGTATCTGGCAAAATAAATCACACTCAGCAGGCACCCAACGACTGTCGGTTTCAATCTCTAAACCCACGTCACTAACTTGGGTGAGCAAACTGCTAAAGGACAGACCCAACCAACCATAGCTACCGGCCATCGTCAGTGCTTCACCCAAGGTCTCGCAGGCGAGCATAGCTTGGCCCAACGGCCCCGTCCGCTGCGGCCGATATTGCATGGCATTGGCTAAGGCTAACTTCGATATAGAAGGCCATTGCTGCTGCACATTGCGCAACAGTTGAAGCTCTTGCCAGTTAGCCACCAGAGCCATTGGCTCCTCAAGCTGCGCCGGTAAAATTTGTGTGCCCTGCAAAACACTGACTTCATCAAGCCCCTGCTCATGAGCCTGAGCTAACAAAATTTGCACACCGGTAGTGTCTCGTTTCGCCTGCCAATCAATCATAACCCTGCCATCTCTCATGCTCACTTATGGGAAGCGCCAGATCATAAGGCCCAATTCGGCCCCGCTGTTATTTAACACCAAGCTTACTATATGGCCAAATGTATCAAATTTTTACCGATCACATCATCGCAGAACACAGGGAGTTAGCGCAATATAAAGTACAAAATAATAACTGGAGTCAAGTAATGATCTCAGCACCTGTTGCCGCTACGAACCAAGCTCGTGAATATAAACATATTACGGTCAACCCTTATGCCGCCTCCTTGGGTGCCGAAGTTTTAGATGTCGATGTCGCCAATCTGAGCCCCGCCCAAGTTATTGAAATTAAACAGGCCCTGGCCGATCACCAAGTCGTGTTCTTTCGCGAACAAGATATCAGCGTTGAAGACCAAGAGCGTTTCACACTTAATTTTGGCGAGTACGGTGTTGACCCCTTCGTACCGGGACTCAAAGATCATCCCCATGTGCTGCACCTATTGAAAGAAGCCGATGAAGCCACCGGCTATGTCTTCGGCGGCGCCTGGCACAGCGATTGGTCATTCCAGGAGACGCCTCCAGCGTTTACCATTTTATACGGCAGCGACATTCCCCCGTACGGCGGCGATACCCTCTTTGCCAATTTGTACCAGGCTTATGACAACCTATCCCCCACCATGAAGCAAGTGTGTGAGAGCCTACAGGCCGTGCACAGTGCCGAGCGAGGTTATGGTCCCGCCATGAAGGCTGTGCATGACCTTTATGAAAACATGGAGGTCATTAATAGCGAAGAGGCTCTCAAAACCTATTGCCACCCAATGGTTAGAACCCATCCGGTAACGGGAAAAAAGGCACTGTATATTTCTGAATCTTACACGGTTGGCATTTTAGGAATGCACATGGACGAAGCCAATGTTCTGCTTAATTTTTTAAATCAACAGAATGTAGATCATATGGCAACCGTTCGCTTTCGCTGGAAGAAAGGCTCTATTGCAATGTGGGACAACCGCTGCACCCTGCACAAGCCAATGGGCGACTACCTAGGCATGCGTCGTGAGATGTTCAGGACTACTGTAGGCGGCGAAAAACCTGTGCTCATCAGCGATTAATTTTTATGAGTTAACTATTCGCCATTTAACGTGGGACGCGTGAAATATGCGCCCCACGTTAAACAGGCTTTCATTTCATGAAAGGTTGAAGTTTAAAGTATGTTAGACAACGCCAAAGATACTCTATCGGCCCCTGCCTAAACCACGCCAACCAAACATACGACAGCGCGAGCTGAGCCCCCCACATCGCAAACATAATCACCAATAAATGCCAGCGATCTAACTGGCCATACCAACCCAAACCATAGCCGTAAAAAATACTGGTGCCGATCAAAGATTGAAGTAAATAATTACTCAAGGCCATACGCCCAACATTTGCCAAAAGACCCTGAAAACGAATAAATACAGCTCCCTTACACCACCAGTTCACCCCTGCTATATAGGATATAACCAAAAACACCGTGCCTATTGTATTCATCACAAAACCACCGAATCGTGAAAAATAGCTCTCCATATTAAAGCTATTATAATAGGAAGAAATTAAACCAAAAATAATTATAGGTAGACCAGCCAACAAATAAACCCAAAATGTTTTTCGGTAGGTTTCTACGGAAAAACTGCCTTGCACAAAGCCTACCTTGTACAGAGCGATGCCAAGGCACATCATCGAAAATGCACGGAAGAAACTACTCAGAAGAATAGCAATTTCGAAATCTATTACTGCCTGACCTGATTCAACATCTCCAATACGATACGCGACAATATCGCTATAGTTTCCCTGCATTAGGTCAATATCGTTCTGTAATTGCTCGGGACTAGGGCTAAACGTTTGCAATAGCTCTGTACGATTTTCTTCAGAGTAGGCTGGGTTTAATACATCCAAACCACCACCGTAATAAATCGCAGCAAAGAACAGTACCGCAAACAATACAAATAATATTGCCGGTTTCGACTGGTGCATGGGATAAATAAATAGCGCAATGATGCTATAGAGAATCAGCACATCACCCTCCCATAAAAATACTCCATGGGCCAAGCCAATCAGCAGCAACCATCCATTCCGTAGGTAGTGAAACGCCCACGCTATGCGACCCGTGTTGCTGATTTTTTCAATCAGCAACATTACGCTGGCACCAAACAGTAATGAAAACATACCCATGAATTTCTGATCAGCGAAGACATAAAAAATCGAATAGATCACATCGTTCATAAACCCATCGGCATTCACCGCGTGTGGACTCAAATAAGCCCCGATCGGCATCGACATGCCTACCAAGTTCATGGTCAACAAACCTAATAATGCTACGCCGCGGACGGTATCAATGCTGTCAATTCTACTGTTCATTTTGGACCAGTCCGGCATAACCTTCTTTACAACTTGGGTATTTCAACTGATAACCTGATTGCGTAAGCGCTTTATTACTGCATCGCTTTCCTCCCGACACCTCGGGCAACTCAGTTAATATAGAATGCCCCAGTAACTTTGCGATGGCTTTTTTTACTTCTAATGAGGGAGTAGGGCGGTCATCGCTGGCGATATAAAGCGCCAAGCGTTGTTTTTCATTCATTGAAATAAGGTGAGCTATAAACCCCGCACAATCTTCACTGTGAATTCGGTTGGTCCAGGCATTAGAGGCGTGGGCAAAGTCATCAGTACTTATCTGCTCTTTTAGCTGTTGAATTAATCGCCCCCGGCCTGGGCCGTAGATACCAGAGCAACGCACAATACAATGGGGCAGCTCGCTCCCCTGCAAGAGCTGCTCGGCTTCTAACATCCGCTTACCATTAAATCGTTGCGGCTCGCACGGCGACGACTCATCAACCCATTCTCCGTTAGATTGGTGTAACACTGCAGTACTCGAGACAAATATCAGTAACGGCGGTTTCTCCATAGCTTTACAGATGGACACAACGTTCTGTACCGGCACGACATAGCCAACGCGATACCCCTCATTACTACGAGTCGCGGGCGTCAGCGTCATGACCAATACAGAGAGGTCGGCAATAGCGTCAACCAAGTCATCCCAACCGCTGGAATTTGCTCGTCGCCAATAAGGCACATCTAACTTGGGTGTTCGACTGATGGCGATACATTGATAGTCACTCTTTAAATATTCAAATAATCGAGACCCAATATCACCAAAACCAAGCACACCCACTTTCTCTTCTACCTCAGCCACAGCACACTTCCTTTTATCGGCATTTTGCTCTTCACCTCGTCGAGGCCCGACTCACCTTTACGATGATTTACAGACCTTTTGCGAATTCTATTGACTTTAAACTATTAATAGTTAAATTCTAACTAGAATATATCATCAACAAGGCGCTTTAGCGCCTGACTCTGGGAATAAAACATGACCCTCACCGAACTTCGTTATGTCGTCACCTTAGCCCAGGAAGAACACTTTGGCCGCGCTGCAGAGCGATGCTTTGTATCTCAACCTACGTTGAGCATTGCCGTCAAAAAGCTCGAAACGGAGTTGGAAGTTGCGTTGTTTGAACGAACCAAAACCCGGGTTCACCCAACGCCTCTGGGCGAAAAGATAATCGCCCAAGCGCAAATTGCTCTAGAGCAAACCGCCGCGATCAAAGATATCGCCTCCGCCGGTAAAGACCAGCTCGCTAGCCCGTTAAAAATTGGCGCTATTTTTACCATAGGGCCCTATTTATTCCCCCACTTCATTCCACACCTGCAAACACTGGCGAAGCAAATGCCCTTGTATGTCGAGGAGGGTTACACCGCCACCTTAAGGCGCCGCCTTCGCAATGGCGAGCTCGACGTCATCATTGTTGCATTGCCTTTCACTGAGGCAGATGTTGTGACCCAAGCCCTTTACGAAGAGCCATTCGAAGTCCTCATGCCAGCTAATCACCCACTAGCGGCTAAAGAACAGCTGGAAGCCAGCGATTTGAACGATGAAAACGTTTTACTGCTGGGAGAAGGGCATTGCTTTCGCGAGCAAATCTTCGAAGCCTGCCCAGGCTTACAGACCAAATTCGAAAATGGCGGCGGCATAAGCGAGGGCAGCTCACTCGAAACCATGCGTCATATGGTAGCTTCTGGATTGGGCATCACAGTCTTGCCTCAATCGGCTGCCGGCACCTCTCAATACACTGCAGGGGTGCTGACCACTCGGCCCTTTGCCGAAGCAACCGCAAAAAGGACGGTTGGCTTAGCCTGGCGCGCAAGCTTTCCGCGCCATCAAGCGATTGATGCCCTGCGCAACTCAATCTGTCATGGCAACGGTATTTGTACCATTTTAGATCGTTAGGGTAGGACTGTGAGCTCAAGTAATAGCCCTAGCTTTGAAGACATTAGCGTTACGGCACTCAAAGGCGTCGGCGCACAGCTGGCTGGCAAACTCGAAAAACTGCAAATCCATACCTTGCAGGACCTTCTTTTCCACCTGCCGCTACGCTATATGGATCGCACTCGGATCACGCCCATTGGTGCGCTGCAGCCAGGCGCCAATGTGGTTGTTGAGGGTATCGTTAAAGCCTGCGACGTGGCCTTCGGCCGTAAGCGCAGCTTGATATGTCGCATACAAGATAACACTGGCACCCTCAGTTTGCGGTTTTATCACTTTTCCAGCAGCCAGAAAGCCAAGCTACAAGCTGGGACCCGGGTGAGAGCTTATGGTGAAGCAAGGCGGGGCTCATCTGGGCTCGAGATATATCACCCTGAATATGATGTATTTGAAAACAGCCAGAATGAAACATTAGCCGAGACCTTAACCCCAGTTTATCCCGTTACCGACGGTGTAACTCAGGCCAGATTACGAAAACTGTTTGAACAACTTCTGCCCATGGTCAACGACCATAGCGTGCCGGAATTAATCCCCGAGGCCTTACTCAGCAGGCAGGAGTCATTAGCCCACGCACTTCAGTACCTGCACCAACCGCCGAGCGATGCCTCCGTTGAGCTGCTCATGGATCGGCAACACCCACACCAAAAGCGCCTAGCATTTGAAGAGCTGCTAAGTCACCACCTGAGCCTGCTTAAAGTTCGCGAGCAGGTACAAAGCGCTGGTGCACCGATATTAAGACAAAACACTTTAAGCCAAGATAAATTCCTTGCCAGCCTAAGCTTCACCCCAACCAATGCCCAAAACAGGGTCATGCGGGAAATTACTTACGACCTCAACAAAGATGTCCCCATGCTGCGCCTTGTACAAGGTGACGTTGGTTCGGGAAAAACCTTAGTTGCAGCCGCCGCTGCCTTACAGGCAATCGCCAATGGCTACCAAGCCGCCATCATGGCGCCGACAGAAATCCTAGCCGATCAACATTTACAAAATTTCCGCCATTGGTTTGAGCCCCTGGGTGTAACAGTCGGCTGGCTTAGCGGCAAACAAAAAGCCGCCGATAGACGTCAGCAACTAAGCGATACCGCCAGCGGCAAAAACCAACTTATTGTCGGTACTCACGCGCTATTTCAAGACGAAGTTGTGTTTGCCGACCTTGGCCTTGCGGTCATCGATGAGCAGCATCGCTTTGGCGTACATCAGCGTCTCGCGCTCAGAGCGAAAGGCAAAGTTGACGGGCTGCGGCCACATCAACTCATCATGACCGCCACTCCTATCCCTCGCACCTTGGCTATGAGTGCCTATGCCGACTTGGACATATCTGTTATTGATGAGCTACCGCCAGGGCGAACCCCTGTTAGCACAGCCGTCATTGCCAACAACCGTCGGGCAGAAGTTATCGAAAGAGTTAGGGCTGCATGCCAACAAGGCCGTCAAGCTTACTGGGTTTGTACTATCATTGAAGAGTCGGATGCATTACAAGCCCAAGCTGCAGAAGTCACTGCCGCAGAGCTGACTGAATTACTGACTGAACTAAAGGTTGGTTTAATTCATGGCCGCCTGAAGTCGGCCGAGAAAGAAGCTGTGATGGCTGATTTCAAAGCTGGCAATGTCCAGTTATTGGTGGCGACTACGGTTATTGAAGTCGGCGTCGATGTTGCGAATGCCAGCTTAATGATCATCGAAAACCCCGAACGATTAGGTTTAGCCCAACTGCACCAACTTCGGGGACGAGTAGGGCGGGGCAGTACGGCCAGTCATTGCGTTTTAATGTACGGCACGCCTCTGTCACAACATGGCCGGCAACGGTTAAGCGCCATGCGAGAGACCAGCGATGGCTTTAAGATAGCGGAGCGAGACTTGGAGTTAAGAGGCCCCGGTGAAGTATTGGGCACGAAACAGACCGGAGAAATGCAATTCAAACTGGCGGATTTGCAACGAGATGCTAACTTAATGGTAAGCATAAAGGCCTGCGCCGAAGATATGATGGCCCAGAGACCAGAATTAATTGACCCACTGATAAACCGGTGGCTAGGGCATGCGGAAGAATATGCTCATGTTTGAGAAATAACATGATATATGTATTACATTTTGCCTAATATTGAGTTATATATTGCACTATTCTAACATTTTGCAAATAGAGTCTAACTCAACCAAAGATACTTGTTTAAGGAGAATAGCTTGCCTAGCGTACCCACTAGTGTCAAAGAGCAACTAGACACCCAAAAAATTATTTACCAAGTCGCCAACTCAAATTTCCCACCTGTCGCAGGGCATCGTGTTCGCGCTACTATTTTGCAAGACAGCCTCGGCCAAGTTCAGGCGATCAGCCCAGCTGAAAACTTACTTGATATTCGCTGTATCAATAAAATTCTTGGTCGTGATCTACGGGCGACTAATCAGAAAGAGCGTCAGCCCTTATTCGATAAATATAAGCTACAAACCATTCCCGCTCTGCCTAAGCTCGCTGGGATGCCTACGATTGTTGACGAATCACTGCTCCACTCCGAACATCTATTGCTAGAGTCTGGCACCCAGGGACAAGTTCTATCCATTAAAAAGCCCGACTTCCTTCAGGCCCTTGCTGACACGGATACCGGCGCCATCAGTGTTGCGGTGAAGGTCGACCTAAGCGGCAACGATGAGAAGCACATTCTCAAGTCAGTTAAGCAATTCACCAACCGTAGAATTCAACAGCGCCTGGAAGAAACCCTAGAACTGCCATCGCTGCCCGAGACTGCACAGAGAATTATCAACCTGCGCGTAGACCCCAATGCTGATATCAGCGACCTAGCCGGAATCGTCGAGATGGACCCGAGCTTGGCAGTTCAGGTTGTTAGCTGGGCCAGCTCGCCTTACTACTCGGCGCCTGGAAAAATAAAATCCATTCATGATGCTATTGTTAGAGTCTTAGGCTTCGACATGGTACTGAACCTTGCCCTTGGATTAGCTTTGGGGAAGTCTCTCAGTATGCCGGTCGAAAGCCCTTATGGCAGCACCAGCTATTGGCACCAATCTGTCTTTACAGCGGCTACCGTCGAGTCTCTGGTGACAAAAATCCCAAGGGAACATCGCCCTGGGTTTGGCATGGCTTATTTATCTGGCTTATTAAGTAATTTTGGTACTCTTATTTTGGCTGAGGTATTCCCACCTCATTACGAGGATATCTGTCGCTTGCAAGAGGCTAACCCTCACATCCCTTATCAAGAAATCGATCGTCATGTGCTCGACATCAGTCGTGATCAATTGAGCGGCTGGCTGATGAGCCTTTGGAATATGCCAGAGGAAGTCTCTGAGGCGCTTCGTTATCAGGCCTCCCCCGATGCCGAAAGTGACCATATAGTTTATGCCCAACTTATTAAGGTGGCCCGTAGCCTTTTGGCCAACGAAGGTTTAATTCTGGGGCCTAAAGAAAAACTCGATCCGGCTATACTCAAAGAATTACACTTGCTGCCAGAACAAGCCACCGAAGTTATTGAAAGTATTTCCGAGTCTTCTACCGAGCTTCTCAACATTGTGAAAGAGCTCAGCTAAAGAAAGCGCACGCACATTAGATTTGTCACGGCCCCCAAATTGGACCGTGACAAATCTAAAATTTTTAATTCTCCCGAGTCAATCGTCTCACGCGCCACCTCCCCAAACCCCTCCTGCTATCAACCTTGTACTATTGACGCCTCATTGATCCTGATAATGAGTAATCGCTACTTCTTATAACAAATAGATAATGATAAATTATTACCGTCAGCAAGGTTAAGCTAAATCTAGTAATGGAGTATTACAAACAGCCTGCCCGACAGCACACTCGAAATAATAAATAATGAGCCTGCTCATAGCACACAAGGAAAAAGCTATGCCTAAAGTAACAAAGCGAAAAACCAAAGCTACCACACACAAAGAAATGGACATTAACGTCCCCAGAGGCAACGGGAGAATTGAGTATTTTAAATTAGTACCCGCACTTCCCAAAGCCGGAAAGCCAGCGAAATGGAAAATGACTCACCTTGACCCAGAGGGCGGTAAAGAAAAAATTGTTGATGACATCAACATTATTTTTAATAAAGATTCTGGTTGGTTACAACGTCAGTCCGAACAATGCGTACTGGTTTTCACTATTCATAAATCTCGTTGGAGCTTCGCGATGGGGGGCACCAAAAACTGCATCAAGAGAGCATCAAAATCCCACACAGATATTTTGCACGATATAGAAAGCACAGTAAGCGGCAACGGAAAAGTTCTTACCTTAACGGCTAAAAACCTTGGCCATTCACATGAATATGTAGACTTTTCATTTCTGGCCTCTCACACCGCAAAAGATGGTAAATGCACAATTTACCAATCCAAAGATCCTGGCATGGGCGTCGACAGACCTAAATAGTAATGCCCTTCACTAAAATTCAAAAAAGCATTATTTAGTGTGGCACTCGAGCCCAGTTAGTTTTTTAAACTCTGGGCCGTATTCTTCATGAGTACATAACTCATCAAACCAGGGCAAGCTAAACCAAACCTTACCGATACCTAACGCCAATGAGTTTTCTACCCAAATTATTGCCGACTGATGATTTTTGGCAACCGCATAAACCAAGGCACTTGAATAGGCCACTTCGCTATTATCTCCCGCCAGACGTTGAGATTTTTCGACAGACTTCAAAGCTCGCATAACTTGACCGGTATGAATATAAGCTTGCGCCCTATTTCGCAAATGGCTCCACTTGCTGTCATCTGATTGGGAATCAATTATTTTTTGATAATATCCATGTGCTTTTTCAATATTTCCGAGTAACGCAAAGTTATCCGCGAGATTAAGAATATGCACAGGTTTATTAGGGCTAAGTTTTTCGGCTTTAATGAACAATGGGCTGGCCTCTTCATACTTTCGCTCGAGCATATTTATAAGCCCCATATTCGTGAGATCAACGACCGAAGCTCTGTCTTTAATATGTTTCTGATAAATGTTTCTGGCTAAAATCAATCGCCCATCCGCGAGATATACCATACCCAAGGTGCTTCTGGCTTTCACATTAACAGGGTTCAACTTCAATGCCGACAGCAGATACTTTTCGGCAGTCAACGAATCACCCATCGACCATGAGGCCAAAGCTAAGTTGATGTAACTGGTCTGATTGGGTCGTAACTGAATGGCTTTACGGTAATGTTCTACCGCCGTGACATAATCATTTTCATAGTAAGCAATTAAAGCATAGAGCGATTCTATCTCGAAGGCTTGGGCCCCTAAGGCCTCGATTTTTTTGGCCTGCTCACGGGCCAATTTTTGCTCGCCAGTATTTAAATATAAGTCGAACCAGTTACGGTGCTGTGTAACACTTTCGGGCAGGACGGTATTCGCCGTTAACAACACCCGCTGCAAACGCTCTATTGCGCCCTTTTCTTGGCTATCATGGTAGAGGTCCAATGCAACGTCCGTGTAAAATCGATAAAGTGGTGCGAACCTAGGCGCTTTTAGTTGCAGGGAGTCTAAACGATCTAG
>Ga0105357_10000612_pt1 | contig 19009 bp, 12 predicted proteins | sample GOMGulsemesocosm_4_FD_83660 | JGI IMG/M metagenome (GOLD analysis project Ga0105357, IMG submission 83660) | Methane-oxidizing microbial communities from mesocosms in the Gulf of Mexico - GOM15B Gulf of Mexico | ecosystem: Environmental > Aquatic > Marine > Cold seeps | place: USA: Gulf of...
CATCGCTTGTTTGTTCATTTCTTCCGAAATAAAAACTTGTACATTCAAACTATTTGCAAGAATTCGTGGCTCAAATATGTTAATCGCAGCCTTAAGACCTTTACTAATTTCAGCCGAGCTGGCACCCGCAATTGTTCTACCTGATAAGTCTTTAATTCCGAAATTTAAAACAGACTTAGCCACCTCGGGATAAGCAGATAAATCAACGACTGATTCCATCGAATCTGCATTAAGCAACCAGGAAACATCTCGTAAAACAGATTCTCTCAATCTATGCATTGATAAAACACGTTTGTCCCTAGGCTCTTGCAGACTATGTGGTTCATCATCCGTCAGTCTGTCCAGTAACGAAGGTTGTAGACGTTCTTTTTGTGTTAATTCAGCCATAGTATTTATTTAATCAGTAGTTACTGGATTAAATTTTATTTCTCTAATATCTAGTAAAGCGTAATCATTTTTATCTGTCGTTAACATTCGTTGCCCTAATCCTTTATAGCACTCCGTTGATATTTCCTGCCATTCAGTCTTTCGAGCTAATTGAATTTGCTGATCTGCTGAATTTTCTGAACCTGAATAACGGCTAGGTATAAAACCAAACGCCTCTCCACCGTTTGCCCAGACAAACTGTGCAGGCAACCAGACAAAATCTCTTAAATCTTCGGGTGCTGTTACTTGTATCACCGATAAACGGTGAAACGGTATCCAATAATATTGTCCATTAACAACGGCTTCCAGCATCGGACCAATACGACTATCTGCATCAGCAATCCATTCAAATGCTTCATTATTAATTTCGCCAGAAACTACCGTGACTTTTTCCAGCGCATCCGCACGCATCAATTGTGCAGCTTCTATTTGTCCATCAAGTTCCATTCGTAATGCTTCTAGCATTGATGCAATCCAAGGATCAGGTTCACCAAATATCATCGGCGCTCTTTTGCCTGCAAAAACATCCTTACGTATCCCTTCACATAGTAAAACCTGCTGATACGTTTTCACCATAAACTGAGCCATACTATCCAGGTCTTTTAATACATCAAGTTGGGTTCTGGCTTTATCCCATTCACCTAAAATCACTTGTATTTGAAAAAGTAACACCCTGTTTTTAGCATCTGCTGGATTTGATCTAACTTGTTGCTGCACCGCTTTCAATGCAGAAGCCAAATCACCTGAATTTATTAGTTGTTGAATTTCACTCATTTTTTACATTACTCAGTACATAAAACCTTGATAAAAATCATCAGACGCTAAAAGATCTAGAATAACCATATATCACCTATACCCTAGACCTTTTAAGCTAAAAAACTTACAAATTAAAGTGCTTCATTTTTCTTCAAATCCCAACCTTTAGCATCACCTTTAGATACAGAGCCTGCATCCGTAAAAGTGTTATATTGTTGTTTAAATTTATTGAAATTAAGAGAAATTGACTCAGTTGGTCTTTCACCTCCTGAAGAACAGCTATATGAACTGACAATACATTCCGACAGTGTATAAGTTAAATAAGCTTGTCCTTTCGCATCAGCACCACCTGTTTGAATAAATTCAATAGTTGCATCACCCAGACTTTTACCACATGTCGCTTGCATCATTAAATCAGTTGATGCTTTATCCATTGATTTACTTAGTGTGATTTCAGAAAATGATGGGTTACTAGTTTCACGGTCAGTACCACCACCACTAGCTGTAATCGCACGCCCCACTCCAAGCTGAATAGAATCAATAGTAATCCAATCCTTATGTCCCTCAACTGTAGAATCACCTTTAATTTCTGTAGCAAACTTTAATAAAATCATTTTTTTCTCCTAAATTATAAAAAAATAAAGAACATTACATAATGTTCTAATATATATTCAAACTAACCTTTTTGTGAAGGTAATTTAGATGTTAAGCGAAGTGAAACAGTTAGCCCTTCTAGCTGATAATGCGGTCTAAGAAAGAATTTTGACTGATAATATCCTGGATTACCTTCGATTTCCTCAACCACTACTTCAGCACCCGCTAACGGGCGTCTTGCTTTGTCTTTTTCAGAGGCCACAGCAGGGTTATCTAATACATATTGGCTAATCCATTCATTCAACCACGATTGCATATCTTCACGTTCTTTAAAAGATCCAACCTTATCCCGAACGATACATTTTAAATAATGAGCAAAACGGCAAGTCGCAAACAAGTAGGGTAATCGAGCGGCTAGATTGGCATTAGCTGTTGCATCAGGATCATCATATTCTGCCGGCTGATGCAATGATTGAGCACCAATAAATGCAGCAAAATCTGAATTCTTTTTATGCAATAAAGGCATAAACCCGGCTTTAGCCAATTCAGCTTCACGACGGTCAGTAATGGCTATTTCAGTCGGACATTTCATATCCACACCGCCATCATCTGTTGGAAAAGTATGCACAGGCAATCCTTCTACTGCACCACCTGATTCAATACCTCTAATTTGCGAACACCAACCATATAATTTAAAAGAGCGGTTGATATTAGTAGCCATTGCATAAGCCGCATTAGACCAAGTGTAGTTAGCACTGTTAGCCGCTTCAGTATCTTCTTCAAAATCGAATTCGTCCACTGGATCAGTCGCTGCACCATAAGGTAGACGCGAAAGAAAACGTGGCATAGCCAAGCCTAAATACTTAGAATCATCAGACTCTCTTAACGATCGCCATGAAGCATATTCTGGTGTGGAAAATATTTTGGTTAAATCACGTGGATTAGCTAACTCACTCCAGGAATCCATTTGCAGTGTTGTTGGTGCCAAGCCCGTAATAAACGGCGCATGAGAAGCGGCAGAAATTTTTGAGATTTGGGTTAATAACTCTACATCTTGTGGTGAATGGTCAAAATGATAATCCCCCACTAAACAACCGAAAGGTTCGCCACCAAAGGTACCGTATTCCTCTTCATATAGTTTTTTAAATAAAGGACTTTGATCCCAGGCTGTGCCTTTAAATTTTTTCAGCGTTTTTCCTACTTCTTTTTTAGAAATATTTATCACTCTGATTTTAAGCATTTCATCAGTTTCAGTGTTGTTTACCAAATGATGTAATCCACGCCACGCACCTTCCAATTGTTGAAAATCAGCGTGATGCATTACTAGGTTCACTTGCTCGCTTAATTTTTCATCAATTTTAGCAATTACCGCTTGAATTGAATTTAAAGCATCGTCAGAAACTATCGTTGTATCTTTTAAGACAAATTCAGCCAAGGTAGCGACCGCATTTTCAACTTCTTCTTTTGCCCTTTCAGATTTAGGTTTAAATTCTTTATTTAATAGTGACGAAAAGTCTGACCCTTCTGCAACCTGTTCTTCCGCCTGGACTTCTGCACTTTCTTGTTCTGCCATGATTATTCTCCTTCACCAGTTTCGTCAGTAGCGGGCGCATCATCCTCAGGTTTAGGCGCAGATGCTAATGATTGTAATAAAGCAGGGTCACTAATTGCGTTTGCAATCAATTCTTCAGCACCCGTTTTACCATCCATATAAGTCATTAAATTAGATAACTGTGTTCTGGCATCCAATAACTGTTTTAGTCCATCCACTTTACTGGCAACTGCAGCAGGTGAAAAGTCTTCCATGCTGTCAAAAGTAATATCAACACTTAAATTCCCTTCACCTGTAATAGTATTAGGTACATTAAATGCCGTTCTTGGTTTCATTGATTTCAATCTTTCATCAAAATTATCTACATCAATTTCCAACATCTTTCTTTCGCCAACAGGCGCTAAAGACTCAGCAGGCTTCCCAGACAAATCAGCCATAACCCCCATAACAAAAGGTAATTGAACTTTTTTCTCTGCGCCGTAAAGCTCAACATCGTATTCGATTTGAACTCTAGGGGCTCTATTTCGTGCTATAAACTTTTGACTACTTTCAGCCATTTCCACTCTCCTCTAAATTAAAACAAACTCAAGCTACTCACTGCTATCACTATGTGCTACACCACGCAAAAACTCCACCTGTTCAACACCATTAGGCGCGATATCTTGTAATACCTCAAAAAAGCTCTTTCCAACCAATCCTGTAACCCGTTCTAACATCATCGGTATAGGACTGGATGGCTCATTTTTCTTATAATACTCACTAATTAGATTTAATGCCTTTATAACATCCTGACTACTGTTTATACCTGCAGATCCAGATGTTTTAGCAGGTTTCTTTGAGCTAGGGTCACCATCACTCTCCTCTGCTGTATCTTCCATGTCTACATTGTCAACATCATCCATCCCCAATCTTTCAACTTGATCAGCTACAATGGAATTAATGTCTTTCAACAACACTCTTAACTCAGTAAAACTAGCTGCATTATTTGTCCCTACTTTATCGGTGACAAATGCCTCTAGTTGGTTTAAATTATCTTGGATATTTCTAGCTGCTGTTGCCGTGGCTAACACGGTTTCCGAATCACACTCTTGAAATGCGCCATCAACAGCCGCCATTTGAGGTAATTCCATTTCAGCTTTTTGCTCTTTCTCACTAAGAATGACAGAGCCATTTGCTAATTGAATATCTCGTAAATTAAAGCGCCCTAACCCTTTAGACTCAACTAAAGGGACTTTTTGTAACGGGTGTAAAAAAGTTGAGAAATCACACAATGAAATTAAAACATTAACTCTTTCAGTCGGATCATTGTCATCATCAGGGTCTAATTGTGGGTGTAAATCATCCCAAAACTTTTCCGTAGTTGCTTTTAACAAAGCCATACCATCAGCTAATCCTAGCAAACCATCAATTTCTGTCAATGCCCTTAAATAATACATGCAAACCCGTAGATCACGGGTACGAGCCAATAGCTGCTCTGCTTGTTTTTTTACTTCACGCCAATTAGGTGGTTCTGCTTCGATCACAGAATCCCCCATACTTTGCTCAGCTTTTCCCTGAACTTCCTGTTCCAGAGCAATAAACTCTGCATCATATTCCAGATCATCACCACAAACTTGATCAGGGGTTATTTCTGTTAAAAACTTTTCAATATCTATTGCCACTAAAGTAACTCCTAACAAATTTTAAATCCATCCCTAGAAAAAATGGAATTAAAAGTTAAATTACACTCAATTATAAATACTTAAGATCTTATCCGACTAATACGCATAGCCTATTCTAATAAGCTATGCTGAAATGTGAATAATCAACACATCGTCCACAATATTACCAACCGTACTTTTCTCTCTTCCTTAATTTCTATTACTACTCTTTGTCCAAATGAGCATTTCTCTTTTATACTATCAAGCCCTATGAAATTTCAACCACAATAATACTAATATTATCTCTACCTTTTCGGGTCAATACCGTTTCCAACAATAACTCAACGCTATCGCTATATACATTGTTATTCAATACTAGTTCAATTTCGTCAAAAGTCATCTCTTTATCTAACCCATCACTACTCAATAAAAATATGTCACCCTTTTGAATTTCGATAACTTTGCAATCCAGCTCTAATTCATCAAAAGCACCGACAGCTCTTGTAATAACATTATTTTGCTTTAAACCTGTGCTTAAACTATTCCCTAGCAACAAGCCATCGGGCTCTTCGTCCTGCTCGCAATGATCTTCTGTTAACTGAACAAGCTTTTTATCACGCAAGCGATATAATCGACTATCACCCGCCCATAAATATGCAAAATAATCTTTACCCGCGACTAATGTCACAATAGTACTGCCAATAATTTGCTGGTCAAAATCACTTTCTGCAATCCTTCGTAATTCATTATTGACCGAATGAATTGCTGTTTTAACATTAACTAGAGAAGCTTCCAAATCATTTTCGCCAGCCAGTCCATTTAAGGCATGAATTATTTTTCTACTGGCTAAATCTCCCGCGTGATGCCCCCCCATTCCATCGGCAACAACCCATAAACCTAAATCTGGCCGATCCAGAATCGCATCTTCATTTAATCGTCTTATATTGCCTTTATCCGTTTTTGAGAAAGATCGCCATAAGGATTGCACAGAGCTTCTTTGCTCTGGTGAGGAGAAAATTGCGTTAATTGATAATTCTTCGGCTGGTTTTTCAGTAACTAATAGCAGAGGATTCTCTACCTCAGGATTTGTTTTCTCCAGTACGAAGGCAGGCTCCAGCTGTTCAACAAATTGTTGCCGTAGATTCCAACCTTGCTGCTGAAATTTCCCTGTGATTAAGCCTTTATAAACAGTGTACGCGGGCATGCCTTTTAATACGAGACATCCTGGTTTAATCATCTCTGAACCAACAGTACTCCATAAGCTATAGCCTTCAGCGTAGGAATCTATCAAAAATGAGCTTAGTTGAGGATAGATACCTTCAACTTCTGACACTTCATTATTAAATTCCAGAAAAAATATTGAAGCTGGCGTTGAACAATTTTGACTCAAATCACCATTAACTTGATGAGGCTGCTTAATACTAAAACTACCAATTCCTTGAACCATCCGGTCAAAATCCTCAACTAAAAGATCATTCTGCAATGCGGATAATGCAATTGTTTCAACCTTATAAAACCAATCATTAGCTTCGGTAAACAAATTAATTAAAGAATAATTCTGCGGAACTTTACAGGCTATCGTCAATGGAAAATATCGCCCGACTCTATCAACACTTGGCATAACAATACCTAGCCAGGCATCCTTACCACATAACCCTGGTGACAGAGCAAAACGCCAGATAGGGCTAGTCAAATAATACTTCAACCATTGTTCGGCCAATAATTCTTTACTTGTTGCTAAAGAACTTTGTAACCACGCATCCCATGGTTGTATGAAGTCCTGAGATAACCGCCGGGAAGCAAAATCCCCCAAAGAGGGAAGTTTTCCATAAAAACCCAATTCTAAATTCATTGCTTTGTTTAAATCCTACTTGGGCATTGAAAATTAGTTAATTCAGCAAACGAAAATGGATTTATCACGCTATTTGCACGTAATTCATATTTTGCTGTAAAGCCACTTAATTCAAAAGTGATGATATGAACGTTAGTTGATGATTGAGTCATTTTCATCTTATCCAATAGTTTAAACCAAGCCCATGCCCCTTCTTCTGATCCACTTATTTGCTTTCCTGCTAATGTCTCAAAACCAAAACGTACTAGTCCAGGGCTTGTTCCTGGCCAACTAAAACGAACAGATCTTATTGGTCCATGCCGGTAATTAGTTTGCTGACCTTCAAGGTTTAGCCAGAATTTAGAGGCTTTTGCATCAAGATATATAGGTTTTAATTCAAACTGAACTTTAGGTGCCTGTCCTCCACTTTGAAAAAAAACATTACTAATCTTATTAGCATTTTGGAACTGTTTTAATGTTGATGCTGAAATACCGACGGTCTGGTTATTTTGAGAAATAACCCGCCAGCGTCTTCGTGTAGTATCCACAAATGTTTTCAAATGCGTGTTAAAAAACTGGTCCATAACACCACCTTGTGCAAAGAACTTACCGAAATCCTGTAAAGTTGTTTCCATTCGACTGCTCTTTGAAAAAGGGTAGCGTCCTTGAATACTTGATTTGCATAGTAAGCTAACATCCGTTTGTAATGTTCGGTTAAGTTGAGTCCTAACCCCTCCCATAATCAAACCCTGATTGCCAGAAGCCAATTCTTTTACTAAGGTTTTCATCGGTTCTGGTAAGCGTGCAGATTGGCGTTGCATTTTAGCAATCACTTCGCCACCACCATCACCCTGTTTAGCCATATCAACCGCTGCCGCACCGCTATCTGAGGTACTGCCTAGCTCTGCCATTGTTCCATATAAGGTACTTAAATCAACAATAATTTGATCAATAGGTGCTCCACCAGCACTACTTTTCTTAACCTGCTCATTTAATCTGGAAAAATACTTTTCAACATCTTTCCCTGTTCGGTCAACCACCAATGAGTCTCCACCAGCACTTTTAGCGGTATTCAATAATTTTTGCATTCGTGAACCAGGTTGAATAGCTTTAGCACCTTCTTTTAATTTATCTAAGGCATTCCCCGCATTAACGGCAGCCACTCTAGTTAAGGATGTTTCCCTTTCAACCGCCTCTAACAATCGTCGTAAAGGTGAATCATAACCCGATACAATTTCAAGTATTTCAATAGATTGGTTAAGGTTAGCAGGTTTTCTGATTTTTAAATTTGTTAATAAATCATCCCAGCGTTTAATATAATCAGCATAATAATAATTAAATAATTTTTTTTCTAATTGATTAAGGTCTTTACCCCCCGCAAAACTATCTTTACCTAATACCCAGCGCTGTTCGACTGTTTGTTTAGCCAGATCTTTACTTTCATTCAAAAAAACTTGGTGAAAGCCATTATAGGTGTACAAGCCAGGAATAACCGCACTAGCAAGTGAGCCATTATTAACCGTAAAAACTCGCTCCCCTGACGAACCTAATTCATTACCCAGATTAAAATCAGCATCGTGATTTTGCAGTGCCTCTGCTTTAATTCTCATATATACCTGTTGCGCCACGGGTATTTGAGTCAATATATTTCGCACTTCTTTTATTAAAGACTCATCCATGGGCTGGACTGGTAATTCAAGCTTTAATAATGCATCAAGGTGTTGCGTTAATTGCTCCTGAGTATTAACAGGGAAACGATTGTCCCAATCAACTTTAACCCAAGGGCGAATAAGATTAACGTCAATTTTATCGGTGTTTCCCAACATCAGATAAACGCGCAACAACTGATAGAGCAGTTCGACATTATTGGATTCCTCGCTCAACATCCGCTGTTCCAGTCTTGTTTTAATCATGGGTAGAAAATGATTTTTCAACTGTTTCTGGTAATTAGATGTGGCTAATGTTCTTAATTCATCACCCTGATACAGACCTGCTCGAATAGCCCATGGAATATCATCTGCGGGATAAACATCTCGCACAGCTCGCAATGCATCCATTTGTTTTAATAGCACAAGAAAATCAACTTGAGTGTCTGATGCCTGCTTAGACAATGAGTTGTAGACTGCTGTATTTTCAGAAAACTGAGTCAGTAGCTCCTGATTTTGCATGTAACTGTGAGTCCAAAGTCCGGCACAGCCAACAGTCAAAAACAATGCTGATGCATAAAATGCTTGTTGTAATAATGTCCGTCTTTTTTCGACTTTTTGATTCAGGCCGACTAATTCAGATTCAGCAAAAATCACCTCTTTAAGCAAACGGGTAATAAAATAGCTTTTTCCTTTGCCACTGAATATGGGCGACGCTAATCGATCCAGTTTGAAGGTATTTGCCAACACGCCCATTAATCGATCAATGGGCGTACCTTCTTGCGTACCACTGGTTAAGTAAACGCCTCGTAATAATGGCGCACTTTGATAGCGGTTGACGGCAAAACACTCTTCCAAAAAATGTATCATCGGATCTTTTAACATAGATAACCGTTGCGGAAACCCAAAGATCAAATTACGCCTACTTAAATCACGTTCACTTTGCATCCGCGTATTAACGCGCAGATTTAGCCTGGCTAACAAATCATCATAATCCTGACTTATTTGTGCAATGTTGTCGCCAGTATCCTGCTGTTGTTCTGCAAAGGTAACGCCCCAAACCTGACTTCTTTCTTCTTTGCCGTAATCTGCAAAAAAATCAGTAAACCCAGCAATCAAGTCTGTTTTGGTAAATAACATATAGATAGGAATTCGAATTCCCATTCTCTCTGTTAATTCCTCAATTCTCTGTCTAATTGCTTTTGCATGAAGACTTCTTTCTTCTTCTGTCAAACGCAATAAATCAGACAGACTCATGGTAATCAACACACCATTAAGCGGTCTTCTAGGTCTATGTTTTTTTAATAAGTCAAGAAAACCAAACCAGGCCGCTTTATCAACAAGTTCATGACTATCTTGAGTTGTATAACGGCCTGCTGTATCCAACATCACTGCTTGATCTGTAAACCACCAATCACAGTTACGAGTCCCTCCAACACCTTGAACAGCATTTTTTCCAAAGCGATCAGCCAATGGGAATTCAAGTCCCGAATTAATTAATGCTGTGGTTTTTCCTGACCCAGGTGGTCCGATAATGATGTACCAAGGCAAGTCATACAAATAATGTTTACCCTGACTGGTTTTATTATTGCTGCCTTTCAATGTCAATAAAGCAGAATCAAAATTTTCTTTTAACTCATCAACTTCTTGATCTACATTTAGGCTAGCGGCGTTGTTTACGTCATTTTCTACACCCGCCAAATCATCAACCATCTCAGCATTGGCTCGATTTGATTTAACTTGGCTCCAAAGAACAATGACTAGCCAAAGAAAAACAATACTAAAAATAGTGATCATTCTAGCCATCTGTGATTCTAAAATCGCCGTACTGGCAATTAAAATTAATGGTCCGATAAACCATATCAACAAAGATAAAGCAGTAATTCCTAAAAACTGAATAACCCATTTGTTTTTAAAGAAGTTAATTATCTTATTCACATTCAATCCTTAAAAATTTATTTCTACTCGACGGTTCATTGCTCTGTGCTGAGCAGAGTCATTAGGCACTAGACTTTGAGTGTCAGCCCTACCTTCTGCAATCACTCTATTTTGATGTTTTTCATTGCTCAGTAATATATTAGCAACTGCTTGAGCCCTAGCTTGAGACAACACCCAGTTTGAAGGAAACTTAACTGTAAAAATAGGAATATTGTCAGTGTGCCCAACCACCGTAATTTGAGAATCTACTACTTCTAGTGCTTGACTTATTTTCGTCATTAAAGCCAAATAGTGCGTTTGTATTTTGTCACTACCTGAGGCAAAAAAGTTTTTCGCTAATATTCGAATAATAGACTGTCCACCTTTCTCCACTACTGCTATTTTTTTGTCTGTTATTTCTTTCGTTAAAAACAATCTTATCTTTTCTACGGTAGAAATCACCGGCACTATTGGGGTACTACTAACAGGTAAAGGTTGCTTTACTTCTACAGGCTTGATATTTAGCGCATCTCTGATTTGATATTGCTGGCCAATCCCCGCACCTGAATTTTGACTGATAGCGTATAAAAAACCAATAAAAATAAGTGATAACAAAGCGGCCACAACAGCGGCAACCACCCACAGTGGAATAAAACGAGATAAGGCATTACGTTTGTCGGTGATACCTCGCCAGCTAATAGATAAATCCTGTTCATAATCGCCTTTATGACGCTGAATCACCTGATAAAGGTTTTCTCTTACATCCTGTAATTTATTTTGTCCTTGTTCCTGTACTTTATATTTGCCTTCAAACCCCATACTCAAGCAATAATAAAAAAGTTCCAGCAAATTAAGATAGGTTCCAGGCTGAGAAATAATATTATTTAAAACCTGAAAGAACTTTTCTCCCCCCCAGGATTCTTTATGAAAAGTAATCAGCATCCCCTGAGTACTCCAAATACTATTGCAACCCCAAGGCGTATTCAATACCACCTCGTCTAATAAAGAACACAATGCATACCGAGCCGTTTGTACTTGGTCAGCTGGACAACCAGCTTGTCTCGCTTTGGTATCAAAGACCTTTATTTCAGTAATAACTGCATTTCTTAAGCCAGAGGGATCCGCATGAGTAGCCAATGTACGTAATTGATTGACCAGAGCTAATAATGGTAAAGCTTTACCCGCCAACACATTATCATCAGAATGCAAATTAAGTTGCTGATCACCTACGGCAGAATGGCTTACTTCAGAAACAGACTGTTGCTGTACTGGTGGCGCAAATTCAGTATTGTTGCGTCTTCCTGGCGAAGGTTTGATAACTGTTTTATCTTCATCTAAGTAATTTCCAAAAGGATCGTCTTGATTCACGCTATCACCCGTTTTTAATTGCCCAAAATTCTATTTCCAAACCAGGAAAGTCACCTGCTATATGAATAGCAAATCCACCTGACTTATGCATTTGTTGCCACAATTCCCCTTGCTTATTTAACTCAAAATATGAGAAACCTGCATGATATGGAATTTGTCTTGGTGCGACAGGTAGTGCATTAACGGTTATCCCTGGTAATGACGACCTAACCAATTGTTGAATTTGTTCAACTGGACCAATTTTAACCTGACCAGGAAACCGACTACGAAGCTGTTCTGATGAAACTTGAGCATTAATAGCCAGCACAAAAAAAGCATCTTTTAATAAATAAAGGTCAGGAATTTTTGCAGCACGTGTTCCATATTTAGGGGGTGTTAATGGAATCGGAATAGCATTTTGTTCTAAAACAACACCTAAACAATCGCGAATTTCTTCCATCACATAAGACAGTGTCTGCTGAAGATCATCGTGCTTATATTCTGGTAAACTGACTGGCCGTTTATTTTTCTTGGTAAAAGTAGACAGCTCACCGGCAACTTGTATAGCAATCCGATAAAAGTCAATGGGGTGCAAAGTAGGAAGATGTTGTAAATGTTCGAAAAGTGGCTCTAAACGATTAACCACTTGTAATAATAAGAAGTCAGATATTTCTGCCGTACCACCACGCCCTGATTCAGAAACTCGACCTGCGAGAGCTTCGCCTCGCGTATGTAACAACCCACACACTTCTTTTATATAATTTCTGACTCGAGACATTGCCAGACAATTAATCAGTGGTGGTAGGTATTCCTCATCAAGTAAAATAGTTTTATCACTACGAGACTCTATAATTCGAGCAACTCCAATACAAATATAACCTGCTCTTTCTTGCGGCTCTAACATCAATCGAGTTTGTAATTTGCCAATTACCACAGGGGAAACTTCATTAGAATTGGTGTTATGATCTTTAATTTCAGCTTCTACCGCATGATACCTAGCTAGGTTATTAGGCTTTTCATCACTATCTATTTCAATTGACCCTTCTAATCGAGCCGGTAATGATAAATAAATAATGCAGTTTTGCATATCTTCGGGAATTTCTATTGGAATCGGCAATGTATCTTGCTCAGGCAAATCAAACGGTACACCATCTTGAAAAACACCTGCACATTCCGCCAAGGCAAATTGCCCCATACCCAACAAACGCATATCTATTTTTAATTTTGAAACACCCCAGTGAAATGCTTGTAATCCATTAGCATGTCCATTCACTAACGATTCTAAATAACGATCATGCTGCTGGAAGTGTTGAGGCCGCAGAAACATACCTTCTGACCAAATTACTCTATTATTCTCTGTCATAACGTTACTGGCTTAACCTCGTCACTTTAAAATCAATACAACTAACTATTTATTCAATCATACTTGAATATGGATTACTTTTTTAGGCTTTACCTTATGAAGACTAAAGCCTTCGTCCCAAAATCAGAAAATACTTAAGGAACCTCCAATCAAGTCCAATTATTTTTTCAACTGCTTCATTTGCTTTTCATACGCATCTGAAAAAGCATCACCATAAAAGTCATCCACTGCTGATTCAGACAGCTGTTGATATACTTTTGTATATTTTTCCCAGCATTTTGATTTCTTCTGCAATACAATGCCTTCCTCATACTGCTTCCCGATTACAGTCGGATCAAACTGTTTTAACATTTCATTCAATGATGCCTGTATACCTGCTTGCATCGCTAATTGATGATTAAGTAAATCATTAAACCCTTCATCAATAGACTCAACTGATTTTTTGAAGCCACCTTGACCATCATTTATCAAATGTTTTATCGCTTCATCTGTAGTAACAGAAAATTTAAGCGGATTATTATCAACTCTTTTTATGGTTGTTACACTCACTCTAAACAAACTTTTAAACTCTGTTCGACTTCTCAATACTGCCACAGTACTTTCAACAAACTGTCTAAACATAGTCCCGATTCGCGTCATTTTTTCATCAGGGTTCGTTAAGCCTATCCCTTGTAATTCAATTTGAGCACCCTGTAAAAAAGCTTGTAATAAATTATTATCACTAACAGCTGTTTGTTCTGCGGAGGGAACCGTTTGAGTTATAGGTTTTTTCTGTTTATGCTCGGTGATACCAGGAACTTCATCAGGTGTTAATAATGAACTTTTGACACTATCAGCCGCCGGCATTACCTCAGCAGGCTCATCATTAACTATTTGTGGGGCTGCAGATGATTCATCTTCATTTAGGTTGAAGAAATCTTCAAAGTTAAAGTCTGCAGGCATATCCCCTTGACCTGCTTCAGGAGCTTGTTTAACGGGTTCTGAAGGAACAAAGCTATCATTTAACGAGGATACATTTTCCGCCATTAATCCTTGTTCTGGCATACTCTCTTCTGCTATCGAGTCTAACAAGCCATTATCTGAAAAAGGAGAGGCTTCATTAAACGCTGGGGCAACTTGGTCCAGAAGAGAATTATTCTCTGCATCGTGTAACACATCCATCCCTTCATCTGTTGCAACTGAGGCCAATAATTCATTACTAAAATCATGACCACCCTCACCAGACGAAAAAGGATTTTCAAACTGATCTTCTACAGTATTTAACAATCCATTATTTTCAGCTTGAATTGCAAAAGCTTCATCGGCAAAGGGTAGATCTTGAGCATCATTACCATGAGCATTTAAAAATAGATCCTGTGGAGATAATGGTGCTGCACCCTCACTAATGCTGCAAACAATCGTATAATCGCCTATTCTAAGTTGCATTCCATCAAGCAATTGCACACTGGTGTTATTTAGGGGTTCAACTGCTGCATCAATAAAGGTTCCAGCCAAACTACTGTCATTTAGGATATAACGACCACCTTCAAATTCTATTGTTGCATGACGCCTAGAAATCATCTTTGTATCATCAGCTAACATTAAGCTATTTGCATCTGAGCGGCCAATACTCCCACCTTGCTCATCGACGACTACATCATCTCCTGCAATATAGGGCTGGCCTTCAAATGATACAATTTTTAATGTTAAGGGCATGTTAATTTTTAAAATTTTATAACTGTTTAAGGATAGACTATGTAGCAGAAAATAAGTAATGATTTTTTAAAAAATAGAAACTATTCTCGTTTACACCTGATTAAGGAATCTCTGTGGTAACTGTAATTTAGCTTTTACAAAGGAATTGTGCAAATTACGCTATAAAACCAATCAAACTTCTGCTATAAACTTAGTTAATTTTTTATCCAAAAGGCCTTCTCGTGAAATATATCTCTTTCAGTTTTAAAAATTTTATATTCATCAGCACTTTTCTTTTCTTATCTGGCTGTGGGATCTTTGGTGGCACACCAGACCCCGTCACCATGGAATTGACTATTACAGCATCAGAAAAGCTTAACCCAGACATAGAAAACAGAGCCTCTCCAATTGTTATTCGTATATACCAGTTAACCCATATTGATAGTTTCAACAATAGTGATTTTTTTGCTTTATATGAAAATGACCAGAGCATACTAGCAAAAGACTTAAAATATCGTGAGGAAATGGAGATCAAACCGAGCTTAACAATTATTACTCCATTAGAAATCAACCCAGACAGCAAATATATTGCAGTTTTAGCAGCCTTTAGGGATTTAGATAAAGCACAATGGAAATCTATTTTAGAAATTGATCCATTTAATATCCAGCGTATGAAGCTCAACATTAGTGAATTTGATGTGACACTTAGCGTAGAAAAAGACTAATAATATTAACTCTCCAAAGAGCGATGGAGAATTAAAACACATTCTAATTTGAAAAATTAATTAGCTTAGGCTCCTCCATCCACTGCGATTAAACTAAGGAAACTCAGATCAAAGTCCAATTTTTTTTAGCTTGCTATTAATCGCTGCCTAAACTCGCTTTCAGGACTTGATCCTTTAACTCCAGCAATGCGTTATGTTTAGGTACTGCTTCCAACCCTTCTTCAACCTTTGCCAGACTCGCCTTATACTTTCCTTCGCCATACAATTCAAAAGCCTGTTGCTCCATAAATCCTGCAATTTTTTTCAACCCTTCCTGAGCTTCGTAATTGTATGGGTCTATCCCTAAAGCCTGTCTATAAGCCCAAAGCGCATTACTACCTGATGGCGATGTCAGATAACCTACCTCAAAATGGATTTGAGCTAATTCCAAAAAATCTTTAACGACTAAAGTTTGCTCTTGTGTTAACTCAATAATTTCACTATCGACCAACTCAAATTCATTAAAAACATAATAATAACTACCTACCACACCTAAAGCAGCAACAATAATTCCAGCAATCAATACTTTTGGCCAAATAGGTTTTGGTTCAATTTCATCCAGAAAGAGACTAACCGTTGCCGTACGCTGCTCACGTGTTAATGCCAAAGCATGATTTAATGCTAGGCGGACGCGTCTATCAAGCCCGTCTATAACAGGAACCTCAAGCTTAACTTCTAATGCTTTTTGAGCGGAAAGCTTAGCGTAAGGATGCTTTCCACAAAGAATTTCATAACAAACACAGGCTAAAGCATATATATCATCTGCAGGATCAGGGTCTTTTCCTTGCAACATTTCAAGGCTTGCATAAGCAGGTGTTAACGCGCCTAAATCTCGTGCATTAAAAACAGTCTCATCTTTATGTAAATCAGATCTACCTGCAACACAAGCGATACCAAAATCCAGAACCTTAACCGTACCATCTGTACCAATAAAAACATTTCCAGGTTTAAAATCAGAATGGATAATACCCTTTGCGTGAGCATATGCCAGAGCTAAAGACAATCCTTTAATAATGTACCAGGCATCTTTAAAAGCTATTCCAGATGAACAGTCTTCTCTAATAAATTGAGATAGGGGTTTACCTGGCAGTAACTCCATAACCATAAAAACATTACTGCCATCCCTGTCAAAATCATAGACAGTGACAATATTTGGATGAGCTAACAATTGTGATTTTTTTGTTTCCCTTTGTAAAGCAATAAACAGCTCAGGATCATCTCTAAACTCATCATTTAAAACTTTAATTGCCACATCGGGTTGATGATCCTGAGCTTCTTGTCGACGTAAATCAGTAGCACAGTAGACAGTACCCATCCCACCACTGCCAAGTACCTCCTTAAGTACGAAACGGTTTTGCAATACGGACCCTGTCTTTAAACTTTCTTTTGGTTTATTTGTCGCTCGACCCTCAACCTTTTTTTCTACAACGGTATCATCATTTGTGGTTGACTGCATAACCGTTACATCGTCATTCCCCCTCATATTAACTGGTCTGATTACAGTCTCATCGTTATTACTTTCTAGATTGTTCATGGATAATGGGGATTAAATTTAATGACTCTTGGATACAAAAAAGAAAGGACTACCTTCATGTCCAGCATATAACATTGATGAATACTGAGGTTGCTGATGAAACCCTACTAAAGATGCCGATTTTTTAACATTACTTGATACCGTTCTGAATAATTCATAGTCTTCCATCAAACCAGAGTTTTGTTTCAACACGCTCAAGAATGCTTTTGCAAAAACAGAATGTTTCCCACCACCACTATCTAATACAGGTTTCACTCCACCCGAAGTCATCACAGTTCTCGCTTTGCGCTTAACCATAAATTTTAACCATTTTTTGCGCTTATCTTCGGCCATTTGGGCTGGTAATCGGGCAATTGAACTCTGCGTCATAGCTCCTGAATAGCAGGAATCAGCAATCACCAGTATATGTTTAGCCTCAATTATATTTAAAAACTGAGTAATACTATGGCTTGATAACCAGTTAGCCGAATTGTTCAGTTCAGCATCGGTAGGTAGCCAATAAGCACTTTGATCGGTCTTGTCAATTTCACCATGTCCAGCATAATAAATAAGTAAATTATCTTTTTCCGTTAACACTTTACGTAAATTGTTAAAAGCTGTCATTACTTGATGCCTATTAGCATTGATTAGTAATGTAGTTTTATAACCATAACGCGTGCGCAAGATACTATCTACTGCCTTGGCATCATTCACCGATGTTTTTAATGCAGGCAATTGATCATATTTCTGATTACCAATGATCAGCGCATAAAAGCGGCCAAAATTGATTGATGGATAACTTTTGGAAACCATCTTAGAGGGTGGTGTATCATCAATATAAATAGATGATGAACCTTTTGTGAGTAAATTAAAATTTAATAAGCTAGGGTTACCTGTCTCATAACTTGCAATCACCTTAACTTGGTTAATGTTATCTTTAATGTCAATAGATGTTTGAAAAATCCCACTATCATCCACCATAATTGATTGCCCATTGACAGTTAATAATTTCAGCCCTTTAACCGAAGCCAGCTTACCAATAATTTTTTTACTACGACTAATCGATCTTAATTGAAAACTAGGTATGCCTCGAGTAAGCACCATTGATGGCTCAATAATTTCAATACCTGCCTGAGCATATAAAATCTTTTCCACGCCTTGCGATTGTAGATTGGCAATAATCTTTTTATTTTCTGAAATACTAACCTTCAGTTGTTTTATTTGTCGCCCCGTTGTCAACAAATCAGTCTTTTCTTTTTTTAACCTTCCTCGCAACTGTTCAACCACCAACTTGTCCTGAGTAGAAATTGCAGCTGTTGATTTTTCTTCAATTTGCTTCATTTCACTTTTGATGACAATAAAGGCATCATGATATGCCGTTTCCTTTAATTTCAATTGCTGTTGTAACGTTGTCAACTGTAATTGATATGAAGATACTGAGTCCTGGCTTTCTTTGACCACAGCAACTTGCATTTGCGATAACTGGGTTTTCTGAGTGTTATAAGATGCTTGATGACTATATAGCTCGCTTTCCAGTTGATTGATTAACTGCTGATTAGAGTCTTTCTTGTTTCTTTCTTGCTGTAACTTATTACGCAACTGATTAAGCTGGTTTTTAATACTCTTTAATTTTTGCTGCTGTATTACATAGCTTTGGCGTGACTGCTTTAACTGAGAACGTAATTTGTCAGCTCGTCGCTGATGTGTTTGTGAAGCTGTTGTTAGATCCTGCAACTGTTTTTCATAGCTCGCTGAAACAACTGCTTCAGTAACCGAGGCAAATTCCAAGTCGGTATTATCAAGACCCGATGCTTTTCGGTACCAATTAAGTGCGGTTGGCAAACTTTTTTCTACACCCAAGCCTTTTTCATACAAATGACCTAAATTAACTTGAGCTCGTGAATTACCTTTTACGGCTGCTTTTTTATACCATAATGCAGCCATTGCTGGATCTGCAAGTCCGCCCAAGCCTTTTTCATAAATTTC
>Ga0105357_10000613_pt1 | contig 18989 bp, 14 predicted proteins | sample GOMGulsemesocosm_4_FD_83660 | JGI IMG/M metagenome (GOLD analysis project Ga0105357, IMG submission 83660) | Methane-oxidizing microbial communities from mesocosms in the Gulf of Mexico - GOM15B Gulf of Mexico | ecosystem: Environmental > Aquatic > Marine > Cold seeps | place: USA: Gulf of...
CGCCAACTTAATCCTTCAGCAAGCGACAAAGTTTTTAGACAGCAATACCAAAAGAAGAATGCTTCTGCTTATTCGGGCACAAGACCCAAAGCAGAAAACTCAGAAGAACAAAAACTCATCGATAGCCTTATTAATGGCATGCATTACTTCAGCCAATTACAAAGTGATGAAGGTCATTGGCCGGGCGATTATGGCGGCCCGCTATTTTTAGCGCCGGGTTTGTTAATAGCGTCTTACCTTTCAGAAACACCTTTCCCTAAACCTCATCAAGAAATGATGAAGGTTTACCTATTCAACCATCAGCATACTGATGGTGGTTGGGGCATGCATATTGAAGGCCAACCGACGATGTTTGGCACGGTCATGCAATACGTTTCTTTACGTCTTTTAGGTACTCCTCAAGAGGATCCTAGACTACAAAAAGCGCAAGCGTGGATTAAAGCAAATGGCGGTGCAACAGGCATTCCCTCTTGGGGAAAATTTTATCTCTCCATTCTAAACTTATATGATTGGGACGGATTTAATAGCTTGTTTCCTGAAATGTGGCTATTTCCTAAGTGGTTGCCGGTACACCCTTCGCGTTATTGGTGTCATAGTCGTATGGTTTACTTGCCGATGGCCTACTGCTATGCACAGCGCATACAAGTGCCTGAAAATGATTTAATTCTCTCTTTACGCAAAGAAATTTATAACGAAGATTTTGCTAGCATCAACTGGGCAAAGCAAAGAAATCAAGTCTGTAAAAAGGATTGCTACACCATCCAATCGCCTGTTTTAAAATGGATGAACGCGTTCACCAATGGCTATGAAAAGATCAGACCGCAATGGTTAAGAAACAAAGCGAACGATTACCTTTTAAAATACATCAATGCTGAAGATGCGCAAACTGAATATCTTGATATTGGTCCGGTTAGCAAAGCCATCAACTCTATGTGTATCTGGCATGCCTATGGCAAAGAGTCTGAACCATTCAAAAAGCATGTGGCTCGTTGGTATGATTATCTCTGGGTCGCTGAAGATGGCATGAAAATGAGCGGCTATAATGGCTCGCAATTATGGGATGTCGCTTTCACTACACGCGCCATGCTAGAAAGTGATTTAGGCAAACTATTCCCTAAAACACTGGAAAAAAGCTATCAATTTATTGATGATATGCAAATCCTAGCAGAACATGAAACCCATGAAGAGTTTTTCCGCCACCCCATGATTGGCAGCTGGCCTTTTTCTACTGCTGAGCAAGGCTGGCCGGTTGCCGATTGCACCTCGGAGGGCTTAAGCGCTACCTTGGCGATTCATAAATCGGGGTTATTCAAACAAAATATTAGCGATCAGCGCATAAAACAAGCCGTTGACGTTATTCTGTCTTATCAAAATAAAAATGGCGGCTGGCCAACCTACGAATTAAGTCGCGCCCCCAGCTGGTTAGAAAAGCTCAATCCGTCCGAAGTTTTTGCAGATATTATGATTGATTATTCTTGGACAGAATGCAGTGCAGCTTGTGTGGTTGCTTTGTTGGAAATTGTAGAGCTTTACCCTGACTATAAACACGATAAAATTGAGCACGCTATTGCTCGTGGATTACAATTTATCGTCAAACAACAAAAAACTGATGGCTCTTGGTATGGCGGCTGGGCAGTTTGCTTTACTTATGCCACTTGGTTTGGCATAGAAGCCTTAGTCCAAGGAAAAGATTATATCGATGCGCAACTAAGAACAGACTGCATTAATAAAGCCGGCGATTTCTTGCTAAGCAAGCAAATGGCCGATGGCGGCTGGGGCGAAACCTACGAATCCTGCGCAAAAATGGTTTATTCTCAAGCAGAAACCTCACAAGTGGTTAATACGGCTTGGGCATTACTTGCTCTACAAGCGGCAAAGTCATCAGAAAAAGTGTCGATTCAGCGCGGCATAAATTTACTTCTAGATCGACAATTAGAAAATGGCGATTGGGCTCAAGAAAACATTTCTGGCGTTTTCAACTATAATTGTATGATTACTTATAGCGCTTACCGCAATGTCTTCCCTATTTGGGCATTAAATCGTTTTTATCAACACAAACACTATTAAAGATTAGTTATTCATATTAAAATTAATCAGTTAAAGTCTATTATAAAGATTACTTATGCATACAGCCTCTGAACATAATGATTTATTTGACATTTGCATTGTCGGTGCAGGAATGGCTGGCGCCACAATTGCAGCCTACCTTGCCCCCAAAGGCATCAAGATTGCACTTGTCGATAGAGAATATGTAGAAAAAAGGCGTATCGTAGGTGAACTACTGCAGCCTGGCGCAGTACAGACCTTAAAGAAAATGGGCTTAGAGCGCGTACTTGAAGGCTTTGATGCACAACCCGTTTATGGTTACGCTCTATTTAACAAAGATAGCGAATTTTCTATTGAATACAACCAAGATAAATCAACAGATTATCGCGGCGTCGGGCTACATAATGGTCGTTTTTTACAAAAAATTCGTGAAGATGCACTGCAAAACCCAAATATCACACAAATCCACGGCACGGTTTCAGAGCTTATCGAAGACGAGAACAACGTCGTCACCGGTGTTAAGTACAAAGAAAAGCACACTCGCGACCTTAAAACTATCAATGCCAAGCTAACTATCACCAGTGATGGTTTCTTTTCTAGCTTTCGTAAAGACTTAAGTAACAATGTAAAAACCGTTACTTCATTTTTCGTCGGGCTTATTTTAAAAGACTGCGAGCTCCCTTACCCCTATCATGGCCATGTGTTTTTATCCGCACCCACGCCTTTTATTTGCTATCCAATATCCAGTACAGAGTCACGCCTGCTAATTGATTTTTCTGGTGATCGAGCGCCAAAAAAAGAAGAAGTAAGACACCATATTGAAAATAACGTCATTCCATTCTTACCTAAAGAATTTAAGCATTGTTTAGATCAAGCACTGCTTGAGAATGACTATAAAATCATGCCCAACCATTACATGCCCGCCAAACCCGTCTTAAAAGAAGGCGCAGTTTTATTAGGCGATGCACTGAATATGCGCCACCCCATCACCGGCGGCGGTTTAACGGCTGTATTTAATGATGTGTACTTACTTAGCACGCATTTACTGGCGATGCCTGACTTTAATAATCCTAAACTAATCCACGAAAAGATTAATTTATATTATAACGATCGCTATCACGCCAATACCAACGTCAATATTATGGCCAATGCTTTATATGGCGTTATGTCTAATGATCTACTTAAACAAGGTGTATTTGAATATTTACGTAAAGGCGGCGATAACTCTGGCGGCCCTATCAGCTTATTAGCCGGACTTAACAGAAATCCAGCTATTCTAATTAAACATTTTTTCAGTGTTGCCTTACTGTGCATTGGCAATCTTTTCAAAGCTAACACAATGAGTTTTTCCAATGCTTTTCGCGTCATCAAAGATGCCTTCTGCATAATTAAACCCCTTGCCGTCAATGAACTACGCCCTAGTTCATTTTGTAAAAAGAATATTCATAAATAACATGCAAAGACTTAAAGATAAAATACGCGATATTCCTGACTTCCCCAAACCTGGCATTATCTTTAAAGATATTACCCCGCTAGTCAAAGATCCAGCCGCTTTGCGTTTATCGGTACATCAGCTCATTCAACCCTTTTTAGGCAGAGATATTACCGCTGTTGCCGGTATGGAAGCACGCGGGTTTATCTTCGGGTCATTGGTTGCGTGGGAACTTAATTTACCGTTTATTCCCTTAAGAAAACCCGGTAAATTACCGTACGACGCACAAAGTGTATCGTACGATTTAGAGTATGGTTCAGCGAGTTTAGAAATCCATAGCGACGCATTAGATAAAAACGACCGCGTATTATTAATCGATGATTTATTAGCAACTGGCGGAACAGCAAAAGCCAGCTGTGAACTCATAGAACAACTAGGTGCTACCGTTGAAGCTCTAGCCTTCGTCATTGAACTAGATTTCCTCAAAGGCAGAGAACTACTCAGCAGTTACGAAATTCACTCGCTACTTCACTACTAAATCAAGCCACAAACGCCATGCCGGAACTGCCTGAAGTTGAGACAAGCTTACGCGGCATTAGCCCCCATATAAAAAACCAAAAAGTCACTCGTGTTATCATCCGCCAACCTAAACTACGCTGGCCGATACCGAGTAATCTACCCCAACTACTTGAACATCAAGAACTTAAAAGCCTTAGCCGCCGCGCCAAATATTTATTACTGCATTTTGAGGCCGGCACTCTACTCATTCATCTAGGTATGTCAGGGAGTTTGCGGATCGTTGCTAACAACACCCCAGCTGCTAAGCATGATCATGTTGATATTTCTTTTGCCAACCAAAAAACCATACGCTTAACCGATCCGCGTAGATTCGGAGCGGTCTTATGGCTCGGCAAAGAACCCTTTAAACACCCTCTACTCAACAAACTAGGGCCAGAGCCTTTATCTGATGATTTAACAGGTGAATATTTGTACGTAAAATCCAGAGACAAGAAGGTCAATATTAAGCAGTTCTTAATGAATCAGTGCATCGTCACTGGCATAGGCAATATTTATTGCACCGAAGCCCTTTTTTATGCCGGCATACGACCCACTCGAGCCGCGGGAAATATTTCATTAAAACGCTACCAAATGCTAGTCACGCACATAAAAATAATCCTGAAAACCGCCATTGAACAAGGCGGCACAAGCCTGCGTGATTTTGTTGGCAGTGACGGTAAACCAGGCTATTTCAAACAAGAACTCAGTACCTATGGTCGATCAGGTCTGCCTTGCCAACAATGCCAGCAACCCCTAATAGAAATAAAACAAGCCAATAGAACCACCGTTTACTGCAAGCACTGCCAAACTTAAATACAAGCAACCCATTCAAACCCACAAACCATGAACCAAGAAGACTTAACCAAAGAAAAAGTAAACCAAGAAACCTCTAAAATTGCCTGGCCTGAGCTACAACGATTTTTTGCCAGTGGCTTAGCTGTCTATGTTGCACCTGAACTAGATTTAGTTGAAGTTGCCGATGCATTTTCTAAAGACGATAAATCGCAAGTCGCACAATGGATGCAAAAGCAACAAGTTCAGCTTGTCTCTGACCAACAAGCCACAGACTGGGTAAGTAATAACGCCATGATGTGGGCAACTGTCGTTAAGCCATGGGTACTTGTTCAAGCAAGTTAATATCAACATCATAGTTGCCGCCCGCTGATTATTGAAAGTGGGCTGTTATTCCTTGCAAAATCACAGTGCATATCGCACACTTAGAAAAAACACTACTTAACATACGACCGGGGTTCCCATGGAAAGAAATGAAGCAATGTCCTTTATTCTAAAGTTACTAAAACTTATGCTAGAAAAGGATGGCTCCGACTTATTTATCACTGCTGGCTTCCCACCTGCAATGAAAATAAAAGGCATTATGACCCCTATCTCAAAACAAGCTTTATCAGCCAATGATGCAAAATCACTCACTCAGTGCATCATGAATGATAAGCAGCTAAAAGAATTCGAAGAAACTAAAGAATGTAATTTTGCCATCGCCCCTGCTGGCTTATCTCGGTTTCGTGTCAATGCCTATGTACAACAAGGCAGCCAAGGCTTAGTTATGCGGACTATCGCTAATGAAATACCTAGCTTCGAGGCCCTCGGTCTGCCTTCAGTATTAAAAGACCTAATTATGGCTAAAACCGGCCTAATCGTCATGGTCGGCGGTACCGGCTCAGGAAAATCAACTTCCATGGCTTCGATGCTTGATTACCGCAATGAAAACAGCTATGGCCACATCATCACCATTGAAGATCCCATCGAATATGTGCACAAGCATAAAAACTGCGTGGTCATGCAACGTGAAGTCGGCGTAGATACCGATGGCTGGGAAATAGCACTACACAACACCTTACGTCAAGCGCCTGATGTTATTGTATTAGGTGAGATTCGCGACAAAGAAATCATGAATTTTGGTATTGAGTTTGCCCAAACAGGTCATTTAGCACTGGCCACCTTACATGCCAATAATGCCAACCAAGCCATTGATCGTATTTTAGGTTTCTTTACCACAGAAACTCAAACCAAACTAAAGCAAGATCTATCTTTAAATATACGCGCCATTATCTCGCAACGTTTAATTAAAACTGTCGATGGAGGCCGTTGTGCCGCGATTGAGATTTTAATCAATACCCCTCTTATTTCAGATTTAATTGCCAAAGGTGATGTCTCAGGCATTAAGCCTATTATGGCTAAATCACGCGAACTCGGCATGCAGACCTTTGACCAAGCGATATTTGATCTCTATCAACACGGTAGAATCAGCTATGACGAAGCACTAAGAAATGCAGACTCAGCGAATGAATTACGTCTACAAATCAAGCTCGCCAGTGGCGAAGATAATTCCAGCAATGGACTCTCACTAGAGTCTACGGATGATCATCAGGATAACGGATAACACACCTGAAATCAGGAAGCCCTGCTTTTTTAAGCAAGGTTTTGCATATTTCCTCACCTCAGGAATAGTCCACAATAACGTGGGAAGACTTCATTTTGCGGGAACAACTTCAAGCCGCGATATTCGTGGCTAGAAGTCACTCCTATAGAAAATAAGGTTCGCCTATTATTTACTTCGTATTCCTAAGGAGCGAAGGTTTAATAATACCCGAAAGTATGCCGCAGGGTTTTGGCTTCACGGGTGTGTTAGGAAAACGGGCGCATAGCGAGCTACGCAACTGTTTTTCTAGCGCGGTCGTGGAGTCAAAAGACAAGTCAGACTCGGGTATTATTGAATTTTCGCTCCTGAGCAAGGACTCCTACTTTGCTTCCCGCTATCTAAACCCCTGAACTAAAAAACAACACTATGGATATCACCCCTTACCTGAAATTAATGGTCGATAAAAAGGCTGACAGTTTAATTTTCATTTTAAACTCAGCCCCTCGATTACGTTTATTAGACCAAGAAAAACCAGTAGGCAACACACTATTAAGCCATGAAATGCTTAATAAAATTTTTCAAGCCCTCACTGATGATACGCAAAAACTACAATTTTCTCTCGACAAGACCTTACGTTTTGACGCCCCACTGTTTGACGGTCACAATTTTGTTATTGAAATTGTCGACGAAAATAGCCAATTATCGATTACCATCAATGCAGACAAGCGCCAAGCAGCAGCTAAAAATACGCCAGCACCAAAAAATATACAAGTCTTAGGCTCAGCACCCTCCGAAAAACTAGATATATACCCTTACCTAGAAAAAATGGTCGCCTTAGAAGGCTCCGACCTTTTTATCACGTCAGGCTCACCGGTCAAAACAAAAATACATGGCTCCGCTATTGAGCTTGACAGCTATTTGCTCACTCCCGAACTAACCAAGTCAGCTGTTTATGCGATCATGACCCCAGAGCAGATTGAAGAGTTTGAAAAAATAAAAGACCTTGATTTTGCCATTAGCCTACCCGATGAAAGCGCGCGTTTCCGAGTTAATGCTTTTTACCAACGCCGAACCATAGGTATCGTATTACGTTTAATTCCTGCGATCATTCCCACAGCAGAAGAATTAGAGCTCCCCGAAGTTCTCACCGAATTAATTATGGCCAAACGCGGTTTATTATTGATGGTTGGCGGCACAGGCTCAGGTAAATCGACCTCATTAGCCGCCATGATTAATCATCGAAATATCAATGCCGCAGGACATATTCTCACCATCGAAGACCCCGTTGAATTTTCACATCCGAACTTAAAGTCCATTGTTAATCAGCGTGAAGTCGGCGTTGATACCGCCTCCTATGAGCGCGCCCTAAAGGCCAGTTTACGAGAAGCGCCAGATGTTATTTTAATCGGAGAAATTCGCGACCGTGAAACCATGGAAGCCGCTTTAGAATTAGCTAACACAGGCCATTTATGTATCTCGACTTTACATGCAAATAATGCCAACCAAGCCATGGAACGGATTATTAACATGTTCCCGCATGTCCAACATAAACAACTATTTATGGATCTTGCCGTCAACTTAAATGCGGTTATCTCACAGCGTCTTATTCCTGATGTGCGTGGTAAACGCTGCGCCGCCATCGAAGTTCTTATTAACACGCCACATATCTCCAACCTAATTTTAAAGGGTGAGCTAAATGAGATCAAAGAAGCAATGAAGTCAAGCGGCAGTAAAGGTATGCTAGCTTTTGATGATGCACTATTAGCCCTCTACAAAGCCAAAAAGATAAGCCTGGAAGAAGCACTAAAAAATGCCGATTCACGCAATGATTTAGAAGCTAAGGTTAATTTTGGCTAAAAATTCACATAAATTAAGCTTATTTGTAGGTACGAATAATACCCTACCTACAAATAAGACTTGTCCCGTATAATTTATGTCCACTCCTTGGGCTATTCTTATATTTAACTTACTTCCAAATACTCACTATATTCGTGAAGTCATCTGTCCACGGCTTCATATCAAAATACAAGGCGGGTTTCTGCCACAGACCTAAGCCCTTTTTGTATAAAGGCGCTAAGGCTTGTTCGTTTTTGGCTAAAACAAACCAATCCGTAGCAACAACTAAAGGAATTTCTTGTTTAGGCTTGAATTCTTGTATTAATGCGGCATAGCCTAATTGCTTGGCATGATCGGCTAAGACTTTTTTCAAGGCTAAATGTCGATTGGTAATATGAAACGCTAAAATACCATTCTCGGTTAATTTACTCAGATAAAGCTGTATCGCTTCTTGCGTTAATAAATGCGTCGGCACTGAATCTGAGCTAAAGGCATCAATAACTAATAAGTTAAATTTCGCATCCACTTCTGATTGTAAGGATAAGCGCGCATCACCAATAATCATCGGCGCTTTTGGCGTACAACGACGTAAATAGCTGAAATATTGCGTATTTTTCGCAACACCTACGACAATTGGATCAATCTCGTAGAATATCCATGTTTGTTGTGGCTTGGCATAACAAGCTAAAGCACCCGCGCCTAAACCTACGATACCTACTTGCCAGTGCTGATTAGTGCTATCAAATTCTTTAAATAGCTGCCCCATTGGCCCTGGGCGACTGTAATAAGTTAATGGCTCTTGCTCATGCGCACCTAAACGCTGTGCGCCGTGTTTGGTTGTGCCATGAAATAGCTCTTTATATTTTTCTGGTCGGCCTTGTTCATTTAACAAAACACTATCGCGTACCGATAACACACCAAAAAACGTACGTTCTTGATACACGGTATTGGACATGGTGGCACGTAAACCGACGATAAAGAAGATAATCACACCAGTCAATAAAGCTAAACCTAAAGCTTGTCTACGGAATGCATAAGTTAAGCCGGCAAATAATATCAAGGCTGTACCGATATTATCCATATACGCGCCTAAATCAGACACACCCAAATAAATCACCCAGCCTAAAACAAAAAGCGCGAGCGGAAAAATCGCTTGTTTAGCCCAAATCTGCCATTGCGCATTTTGCCAAACTTTATCAGCAGGACGTAATAATAAGGCCGCAACAATCATTATCGGATATTCATAAATTCCGTTAAAGATAAACGGAGCAACAAAGGTATTAAACATGCCACCTAACATGCCGGCAAAAGACATAATTAGATAGAATAAAGTTAGATAAGCGGTGTGCGGGCGATATTTTGCTAATTCTCCATGACACACCATGACTGCTAGGAAAAAAGCGCTTAAATGCAGCGCTAAATCGACCCAATATGGCAATATGGCTGGATTGATAAAGGAGTAGGCAATAAAAGGCAGTAAGACGACAGGTTGCAACCACACCGATACGCGATGAATGCCTTTAGCCCAGCGCGAGAAGACTAAAACAAAAGACAAGAGGTATAGGGTGAGCGGAATAATCCATAATAAAGGCGCGGCAGCTATATCGGTACTAACGAAATTAGTTAGCCCTAATAATAAGCTAGACGGCACAAAAGCGAGCGCGAGCCAGTGTAGCTTGGTTAATAACGTCGGTTCGGTTTGCGCGGTTTCTGGTTCATCTGTTTCTGTATTGGCGCTGTTTTGATATAAGCGCATAAACAGCCAAGCACAAGCGGCAATTAATAAAACTAGTCCAATATAACCTGCGCTCCATGTGATTTTTTGCGCACTTAAGCCGATATTGGGTTCAATAATAAAAGGGTAACTAAGCAGCGCTAATAGACTACCGAAATTACTGGCAGCATAAAGGTAATAAGGGTCATGGCTAGTATGGTGCCCGACATGCGAGAACCATTTTTGAATTAAGGGTGAAGTGGTCGAAAGCACGAAAAACGGCAAGCCGATGGAGATAAACAACACCCAGACTAACCAAAGCGTTGGATTGCTTTCAGTGGGCGGGGCCATGATTTCTGGCAGGCCAACAGGCAGTGCAATTAAACTGATTAATATAAACGCGCCATGCACCTGAATTTGGCGTAAGGGTTTAAAGCGTGTAGAAATGAAATGCGCGTATAAATAGCCGAAAAATAAGAGCATCTGGTAAAACACCATGCAGGTATTCCAGACTGCTGGCGAACCTCCGAGCAGTGGCAGCATGAGCTTACCAAAAAGAGGCTGCAAGATAAACATCAGGGTCGCGCTAACAAAGAGCGTGCCTGCAAATACGAGAATCAAAGAAAGGCTACGTTTTGAGCGAGTTGATGTATTGAGCATGATGTGTAAAGAGTCCGAGAAACAGCAATAAGAGGAGTATTGTAGAGGGTGTGGCGTTGATTTTCAAAATAGCATACTTTTTAATGGCTCTAGGGCGGATTTCAGTCCGCATGTATTGAGACATTCCAACTTATGGCTATGAACTTAAAACGAAGCATTGTGTATATCGGTAGGGTGTGGATTTAAGCCCTCTCTTGCTGAAGAGGGTTGGGTAAGGAGAATAAAACCATGCATTTAACTCCCCTCATCCCAACCTTATCATGTCAGGCTATCCTGCCTGACACCCTGCGGGCAAGTGCAAATCCGTTCCTGACGGATTTGTCCCTCTGGAGAAGGCGTTTATTCTTAAGTCACAGTATTGAAGCCACGCCCATGTCCCGGCGTAAAATGATAGCCTAACCTCTATAGCGGACTTAGGGCAATCACATTAAAAAACCAAAAGATGTCGACATTTTAAAAACATTTAGACTCATTTAGAAACGGTTCGAAAATTTATTTATTTTTTGGATTCATTTGTAAAGAGGCTATATTTCATAAGCTATTGATACTGTAAAATATTTTTTAATGCGATTGCCCTGATAGCGGACTGAAGTCCGTCCTACTTGAAGACTGAATAGGCTACTTCAAACTGCCCATATATTCGGTAACGGCATTAATATCTTCATCAGATAACATCCCCGCAATACCACGCATCGGGCCATTTTTACGCGTCCCATTTTTAAACGCATGTAATTGGCGCTGCAAATAAGCGGGGTGTTGGCCTGCTAATCGAGGCGCTACGCCCATACCTTTTGCACCCTCTCCGTGACAACCGAAACACATCGGTGCCTTGGACTTTCCTTGTTCCGCTAATTCCTTATTGCCACCAACACTTTTATTTTTCAATGAGGCAAAATAAGCGGCTAAATTATTAATGTCTTCATTAGATAGTGAAGATGCCATATTTTTCATGACGCCATTGTCCCGCGTACCATCACGAAAAGCACGAAGTTGGTTGGCTAAATAGGCTGGCTTTTGGCCTGCAAGTGTTGGGAAGTTTGAGTTTACACTGTTTCCTTCAGTGCCATGGCAGTTGAAACACATCCCTGCACTTTCTTTGCCAGTATTAATATCAGGCGCGGCAAGCGCTGTACCGGAAAATAATAGACCTAAAAATACACCACTCAATAGCTTTGTAGTTAGCTGCATAACAATTCCTCTTGATTCTGGAGATACATTATGGATCTTACGCGCTCGATATCTATTATTCAAATTTATTAGGCTGTCCCATTTTTGGATTCGGGACTTAATAATACTCGAAACTACCTTCTGTAAGATGCGCTTCGCGCCTCAGCAGTACTCAATATTGTCGTCTATTATTCGGACTTAACTCAACCACTATGGACTGAAAGTGCATAGTTTTAAACTAGCGATCTGAGACCAATAAAGCGCTAAACTGCTCGACACTCAACGGGCGACTTAATAAATAACCTTGTATTAAATCACAGCCTTCTTGCACTAAAAATTCTTGCTGTTCAACAGTTTCTACACCTTCAGCAACGACGATTAGCCCTAAACTATGCCCCATTGCAATAATAGTTTTAGCGATAACTCGATCATTCTCATCTTCGGATAAATCTTTGACAAAAGATCGGTCGATTTTTAATTTAGAAATAGGAAGGTGCTTGAGTTGAGCTAAAGAGGAGTAACCTGTACCAAAGTCATCCATGGAAATACGAATACCTAAAGCATCTAATTTGTGCAACTCAGCCAGGCTTTCTTGATGCATAATTAAACTTTCTGTGACTTCCAACTCCAAATGATGAATAGGGAATTTTATCGCCAATAAAACCGCCTGAAACAGTTGAATATTATCCGCATTCAACTGTTTCACAGATAAATTAACCGCCAAAGAAAACTCAGGAATACCGCTATCCCACCACGTTTTACACTGCCGACAAGCCTCCGTGAAGACCCATAAGCCTAGCTCTTGGATAAAGCCACTTTCTTCAGCAATGGGAATAAAATCATTCGGTGGGATAAGTCCTTTTTCTGGATGCTGCCAACGCACTAAAGCTTCAACGCCAGCTAATTTGTTCGTTTTTTGACAGTATTGAGGCTGATAGTGCAGCACAAAATCACCTTGTACCAATGCAGAACGCATATCCGTTATTAAATCCATTTTATATTTAACGAAATTAGTTAAACCTTCATTATAAAATCTCGAACAAGCACGCCCCGCTTTTTTTGCAGCATGCATCGCTATATCTGCATTACGCAATAACTCACTTGCCGACAAACCATCTTCTGGAAATAAACTAACGCCTATACTGACAGATAAGGTAAATTCACAATCTTCAATATGTACCTTTTTCTTAAATAAGGCTAATATTTTACCAATAAGCAACTGAACTGATAGGGGTTCACCTAGACCTCCCGCCAAAATAACGAACTCATCACTGCCTAAGCGAGAAAAAACATGAGAGCCGTCTAAAACTCCCTCTATATTCTTAGCTACCTGCTGCAATACTTTGTCACCAATTTCATGCCCCTGCCAGTCGTTAACATCTTTAAAACCGTCTAAATTTAAAACTAACACGGCCAACTGTTGCTTCTGAATGGCTGCACCCTCAATGGCTGTACCGACATTTTCCTTAAATAAAGTACGGTTAACCAATCCAGTTAAAGGATCGTAATATGCTAGCTTCAAGAGTGATTCCTCTTTTTCCTGCCTTATAAGCAAAATACCCACAATATACGCGCAAGTCTCCAGTAATTGTTTATAAAAAACCGAAGGAACTCTTTCCTCAAAACTCGATAAGGCAAAAGATCCTATAGCCTTATCTTTCTCTATTTTGACCGGGCTAGACCAGCAGGCGCCAATAGAAAAATCACGAGCAAAGGTCTGTAAGTCGCACCACCTGCCATCGGTTCTAGTATTCACCACATACTGCGCTTCATTATGGTAAACAGCAGTACCACACGACCCAGCTCTTTCGCTTGGCACCAAATCATTTAGCTGCGCTACCGCCTCGGGAGGAATGGAAGGTGCTGCTAGTACAGTAAGAGACTCCCTAGTTTTGTCGTAAACCATGATAGAGGCGACCGCATTAGGTACTATCTGCTCAGCGGATTTACATAAAGCATCTAAAACTTCTCGAGAGTCTACACTTAAAGCGACTTGCTCTAAAATTTCACGCTGCAGTGCGAGTAGTTTTCCAGCTTGTTCGGTGGTAACGTCATATTCTGGACGAAAAGAAATAATTTGCGCTTCCATATCAGGCTTCTCCGTTTATCTATTTATTTGTATATCTAAGGCGCTCATAAAATCAATCCCTTAAATCTCAGCACTTACACTCTCAATGTCTGCCTCACTAACCTCTTCTCTGCTACTGCCTCTAACCGTATTTCTTTGTTCTTTAGCGCTATAAAGCGCCTTATCCGCTTGAATAAAAATCTGTTCATCCGTAGGAATATCGGTTCCTGCATAAGCCCGAAAACCGATAGAAACCGTAACATAATCACCAATATAACTTAATTCATGAATAATATTTAAAGCCTCTACGCCCGCCCTAATGGCCTCTAAAAAATTCAATGACTCTTGCTCATTCATGTCTGTCATCAATATACCAAATTCTTCGCCACCCATTCTGAACACATAGTCGCTAGGCCGCTTTAATATCTGCTTCAAAAAAACAGCCACTTCAGCCAAAACTGAATCACCCGCCTCATGCCCATACTTTTCATTATATTTTTTGAAATAATCCATATCCAAAATAGCTAAGGTTAGGTATTGTTTATTTCTACGTACTAGGCTGGCCTGCTGCTTAATAGCTATCTCAAAATACTGGCGATTATATAAAGAAGTCAATTTATCGGTAATAGTTAGTATCTCGACTTCTTTTCTATCGCTAATATCTCGGACAATACTGCGGAACGCAACGGGATGATAATCTGCATCTAGAACAGGCTCAATCACCGCACTCACCCACTTATCTTTACCATCCGCACTGTGTAGTGCATATTCGCCTTCCCACGCATGCCCTGTTTGTATAGAACGCCAAATTCTAGTGGCTAACGCTTGATTATCTTCGGCTAAGAAAAAATTATTATTCTGCCTTATAACCTCTTCTTTCAAATACCCTGTATAGCGACAAAACGCACTACTAATTTCTGTTGTTTTGCCTTCAGCATTAACGGTTTTAACCATCATATTTTGGTCAATAAGGTGCTTATAGCTCATTAACTCCAGATTCACTTTAGCAAACATCTTAACGACATAAAAATAAATAACAATAGCAGTCAAAATGGAAAAAAATAGCAATACTACCAGTAAAAACAAGGTGGTTTTTTTATTCATTTCTGCTTCATCATGAAATTCAGCAGCCAGTGTATTGGCAAAGCGTATCAATGTTTGAGTGGCATCATTGATACGCTGAACTTGGTCCGCCCCTTTACCTTTGTTAATTAACACCGCTTCAGCTTGATTGCCGGCAAGCATTAAAATAATCACTTCTTCACGTATCGGTCGCCATTCTAATACCGCTTGAGAAGCAGCACCTATCATTGCCGTGCCACCAAGAAACTGCACAGCAATACCATCTAAGTCACTTAATATCTGCTTTTCCGTAGCATTAACGGCATCTATCGCATCATGCAATTCACGTTCATTAGCCGATAAGACCACATCTTTCATATCCCGATGCATCGTAAGCAACTTGATATTAATATCTCTAACCGTATTACTGACTACAAAAGGATACTTGTACATATCCTCAGTCAGATTTGCTAGCTTGACCGCATTAAAAATAGCAGTCCCTCCACCTAAGGCCAAAAGAAAAATCATTACGGAAAAACTGAAGGTAATTTTATACTGTGTCGTCATAGAGTTTTTTATCTCAAAGCTGATCTGATATTACAGCGCTTAAGCCTTAAAAAAGCAACGCATAACATCAATCATATAACGGTGATCAAGGACCCCTGCACTTTCTCTAATACTGTGCATCGCCCACATCGCGCAGCCAACATCGACAGTACGAATACCTAATTTAGCCGAAGTCATCGGCCCAATAGTGCTGCCGCAAGGGATGTCTGTTCTATGGACATATTTTTGAAAAGGTACATTCGCTTGCTGACACCAAGTCATAAACATCGCTTCGGAGACACTTTCTGAACTATAACGCTGATTAGCATTGAGTTTAATCACCGGCCCTTTATTCACATAAACCTGATGTTCCGTTTCATAAGCCGCGGGAAAATTGGGCTGATAAGCATGCGCCATATCGACACTGAGCATAAAACTGCTGGCTAAAGCGCGTTTATAATCTTCCGTATTAAGACCGCCAACTAAAGCAATACGCTCTAAAATATCCGGCAAGAAACTACCATCAGCGCCCTTAGTACTTTCACTACCGACTTCCTCATGATCAAAAAAAGCACAAACTAAGGTATGCCCTGACTGCAATACTGTTTCATCTAATAAAGCGGATAAGCCTGCATGACAAGAGGCTAAATTATCCAGCTGACTATCAGCATAAAATTCTTGATCTACTCCCCAAAATGCTCCTTTTTGTGTGTCATAGACATTAAATTCCCAAGATAAAATTTTCTCGGCAGCAAGATTACATTGCTGGGCTACTAACTCAGAAAACAGCACATCAGGTAGTTGATCTTTACTACTCATGGCAAACAGCAAGGGTAATTCTGTTTGTTTATTCAGCTTTAAACCCTCTTCATTGACGGCTCTATTCATATGAATAGCCAAATTAGGCAGGCGCAACAAAGGCTGTTCAAATCGGACTAATCGGGTAGCAATAGCGCCTGATTCTGTACGATAACTGACTCGCCCAGCAAAGCTTAAATCTCGATCAGTAAAGGTCGCTAAAATTGGCCCACCATAAACCTCAACCCCCATGCGCAATAATTCACCTGATTTATGCAAAGCATGTGGCTTAATCCTTAATCCAGGGGAATCAGTATGCGCACCGATAATTTTATAGCCATGCTCAGCCAGAGATTTACTGCCAACCACAAAAGCAATAATCGAAGAATCATCACGAATCACATAATAACGACCATTGGGTTTTAATACCCATTGCGCCGTTTCATTGATACGGCTAAATGATGCAGCTAATAATTGCTGCTCCATGCTTGCCACTGCATGCCAAGGACTAGGGCTGGCATCAATAAAATCTAATAATTGTTGAACTTGTTGCTGATCGCTCATTTTTCTTTTAAATCCAAAGAGGCTGAATTAATACAATAACGTAAACCCGTTGGCTCAGGCCCATCCTCAAAAACATGGCCTAAATGCGCATCACAAGCACTACACACAACTTCAACGCGACGCATCCCATGCGAACTATCGACTACTTCTTTGACCGTATTTTCAGACAATATATCCGAAAAACTAGGCCAGCCAGTACCTGAATTATATTTACTGTTAGAGTCAAATAAGCCCTGACCGCAACAACTACATTGATACACGCCGTCCGTTTTGCAATCGACATATTTACCGGTAAAAGGTGGCTCTGTGGCACTACAACGGCACACTTCAAATTGTTCAGGCGTTAATTTTTCACGCCACTGTTCATCGCTTAGTTTTCCATCTGTCATATTCGTTTGGCCTGTTGAATTCTTTAATTAAGTAGAAATAGCTTAGCATTTTATAGGGGCACAGAAAACACAGGAAAAAACTTTAAAGGTATTCTTGGTACTTAAGTTACTTATATTTACTTTTGCACTCAAAAAAGCAACTTCTGTAGGGCGCGGCTTTAGCCCGCCTTTAACGCCACGGTTGAATATTGGCGTGCTAAAGCCGCGCCCTACCGGACTGAAGTTATTTTATGCCCGATCTTTGACTTATCTGCGCTACACTCACCAATCACTATAAGCTAGCTTCTTTAGTTACAGCATCTGCTAAAATAGCCTAAAATTTAAACAGTGTTCTCGCCATTTCGCCATTAAATACGACTAATTTCACTGGAATTCTATAGTTCATGATATTACGAGCCGTGCTTTGCCTCCAACTATTTTTGCTGTTATTTACCAGCCTAAGCCACGCTTTATCTACCAATAACACAACGCCTGCGCTAAATTTAACACCTCAAGAACAACAGTGGTTTGCGCGGCGCACTAGCAGGACAACAACTACAACTGCACTATCAACCTATCATCGATTTGGCTACGGGAGAAATACACAAGGCAGAAGCGCTGATCCGCTGGATTCATCCCACACGTGGCATGATCAGTCCTGCTGATTTCATCCCCATTGCCGAGGACTCAGGTTTAATTATTGACATCGGTCATTGGGTATTTAAAGAGGCCGCTAGACAAGCTAAACAATGGATTGATAAACATGGTCAAACCATACAAATCAGCATTAATAAATCCCCCGTGCAATTTCTTGCCACCAATGACAAAAGCGCTTGGTTAACTTATTTACAAGAGCTAGGCTTGTCCGGAGAAAATATTGTCATTGAAATTACCGAAGGATTATTAATGGAAACCTCGGAGCGTACTATCAAGCAGCTCTTACAATACCGAGATGCGGGTATTCAAGTCTCGATGGATGACTTTGGCACTGACTATTCTTCACTAGCCTACCTGAATAAGTTGGATATTGATTACCTAAAAATAGATCAATCATTTACCCGTAATTTGGCACCGAACTCCAGTGATTTAGCGTTATCTGAAGCGATTATTGTCATGGCTCAGAAACTAGGCTTAAAAGTTATTGCCGAAGGTATAGAAACTGAGTAGCAGTGCCAATTACTGCAAGCAGCTGGCTGTGATTATAGTCAAGGTTATTTATTTTCCAGACCAGTCCCCGCTGACGAATTCATCAAATTATTAAAAGTCCGCCCTACAATTTTATTATAAAATAAACCGCAAAAAACTATGAGAAGATACTCAAAAACAGCACAAACATCCCCTGAGACTCAAGAAGAGTCATTGAAAATGGCTAAAGCAACGCAACGCCCCGGACAAACCAAAGAACAGACAAAATTAATTGCACAGGGTATTCAAAAAGGCATTGAGCTGTATAAAAAACAACAAAAAGAAAGATCTCGTGAATTGAATAAAAAGTTAAAAAAAGTCTCGGGTCGCTTAAATCAATTAAATGAGCAGGAAGCAGATGATGAGCTTATTGAACGGGAATTCATTTATCGCCAACACTGGTTGCCATGGCTTTTATTGCTCGTCAGTTGGGCAGGGTTTGCAGCTTTTGTTTTGTTTGAAAGCTAACAATAGGGCGTGGCTTTAGAGACTGTGAAAGTATCCACCAATCCAGCCTCCCTAGGTTGGTTACTCACTTTTTTCAGCATTCTATAATTTAAAAGTGGGGATATGTCTTTATTTAACGACAAAAAGGTTCTATTTCTTCA
>Ga0105357_10000615_pt1 | contig 18979 bp, 16 predicted proteins | sample GOMGulsemesocosm_4_FD_83660 | JGI IMG/M metagenome (GOLD analysis project Ga0105357, IMG submission 83660) | Methane-oxidizing microbial communities from mesocosms in the Gulf of Mexico - GOM15B Gulf of Mexico | ecosystem: Environmental > Aquatic > Marine > Cold seeps | place: USA: Gulf of...
TAACCCATGATAGATATTTCTTAGATAATGTTGCTGGATGGATTTTAGAATTAGATAGAGGCTATGGCATACCTTGGGAAGGAAATTATTCTTCTTGGCTTGAGCAAAAAGATGCACGTTTAACGCAAGAAAGTAAATCAGAAAATGCGTTGCAAAAGACGATTAAACAGGAGTTAGAATGGGTTCGTTCAAATCCTAAAGCGCGTCAAGCAAAAAGCAAAGCGCGTATGGCTAGATTTGAAGAATTAAACAGCCAAGAAAATCAAAAAAGAAATGAAACTAATGAACTTTACATTCCCCCTGGCCCTCGCCTTGGCGATAAAGTATTAGATGTTAAGAATTTGGTTAAATCTTTTGGTGACAGAGTGCTAATTGATGACTTAAGTTTTAGCATGCCTAAAGGTGCTATTGTTGGCATTATTGGCCCTAATGGTGCAGGTAAATCAACTTTATTTAAAATGATGTCTGGTGATGAACAAGCTGATTCTGGAACAATTGAACTAGGTAAAACGGTAAAGCTTGCCAGTGTTGATCAATTTCGTGATGATATGGATGGTAGCAAAACCGTTTATCAAGAAATTTCTGAAGGGTTAGACATTCTAGAAATAGGCACATATCAAACCCCAAGCAGAGCTTATGTTAGCCGATTTAACTTTAAAGGTAATGATCAGCAAAAGTTCATTAAAGATCTATCCGGTGGTGAGCGAAACCGAGTTCATTTAGCCAAGCTAGTGAAAACAGGTGGTAATTTACTCTTACTTGATGAACCTACCAATGATTTAGATGTTGAAACATTACGTGCCCTTGAAGAAGCTATTTTAGAGTTTCCTGGATGCGCGATGGTCATTTCACATGACCGCTGGTTTTTAGATAGAATTGCAACGCATATTTTAGATTATAGAGATGAAGGTAAGATAAATTTTTATGAAGGTAACTTTACCGATTATGAGCAATGGCTAAAGAAAACCTATGGTAGTTCTGCGCTTGAACCTCATAGAATAAAATATAAAAAGATTGGGTAATACATAACCGACTCTAACATCACATCAAATATCATACATTTTAAATGTTGTTTGATGTGAATCATAAAATAGTGATGTCTTTTTCCTAAAAAGGTTCTATGCTAGAGATACTTATGACTAAAGAAAGTATTATTAATGGAAAATAGACGGCAATTCACTCGAATTTTGTTTTCTACAGCAGCCCAGTTAACTGTTGAGAATAAGACATACCCTGTATCAATACATGATGTATCACTTAATGGCGCACTTATCACCGCTGTTGATAGCACTATTTCATTAAAAGGTAAGCTCGGTACATTAAACTTTTCACTTTCAGGTGATAACTCAAGTGTTACAATGCATATTGCTGTGGTGCATGAGCATGATGATGAAACGGGGTTGCAATGTAATGCAATTGATATAGATAGTGTTACCCATTTACGTCGTTTAGTTGAACTAAACTTAGGTAATAGTGAGCAGCTTGATAAAGAACTAAGCCAACTTTCTCGTTTGGTATAAACCCTTACTTTTAATTATTTTAGGATTTTTAATGCATTATATTGTTATTTCTTGTATTGGCCCTGATAAAAAGGGAATTGTAGAATCGTTATCAAATGTTATCAATCGATATAATGGCAATTGGCAAACCAGTAGTTTACATCATTTATCAGGCTTTTTTGCCGGTGTAATTGAAATTACCGTTAACGACGAACACTCATCTCAACTTATTACAGCACTTCATAATATTAAAGATTTACATTGCCAAGTAGAACTAGCAAAACCTGATAATATAAGAGCCACAACGAATCTTATACTTGAATTAACCGCTAATGATCGTTCTGGTATTGTACAAGAAGTATCTTCTGTTATTCATCAGCAACAGGGCAATTTAATCAAGCTTGTTAGCTCTCAATATAGTGCACCTCATACTGGTCAACTTATGTTTAAAGCAAAAGTTCAAATATCAATTAATGAAAAAAATATAGATAGCTTAATTTCAGCTTTAGAAAATATTGCAGATGATCTTATGGTTGATATTTCTTTTTAAAATTTCTTTTTCTAGCGTTAAGCGTTAGAGTATTCTCTTAAAAATGTCATAGTATAGTAATAATTATTATATATGATTTATATACTCTACTTAATTTGTGTTTTTTATGAAAGATAGAAATGAATTTATCAACAAAGAATTAAGCTGGCTTGCTTTTAATGAACGTGTTATTCAAGAAGCGGCTGACTTATCTGTTCCCATCATCAATCGGATCCATTTTTTGGGTATTTATTCAGCAAATATGGATGAGTTCTTTCGAGTTCATGTTGCTGACATTCATCGAAAAGCCTTACTAGAAATAGCACAAAATCCTGAACAAAATACAGAACAAAGCAAATGGTCTTTATTGTTAGAAAAGATCATTCAAAAAGTTGATAATTCATCTGAACAAATGAAAACACTTTGTCAACAAACTTTTACAGAGTTATCACAGCATCATATTAAATTAATTTTTAATGATGAAAACGCTTATAGCTTTAATGATGTGTTATCAACAGAGCAAATTCAATGGTTAAAACAATATTTTGACCATAAAATCATTCGCCATATTACACCTATTATAATTCAGTCAAATACGCATTTTTCTGAATGTTTAGATGATGATGCTATTTATTTCCTAGTCTCGCTAAACGATCAAAATACAAAACAATATTGCCTAGTAGAAATACCAAGAGAAGAAGTAACTCGCTTTATTGTTTTGCCAAAAAGCCTTAAAAACAATGATAATAATAAAACAGTGACTCAATACATCGTTATGCTAGATGATGTGGTGCGTTACTTTATCGAACATCTTTTTATTGGTGTATTCTCATTTGACAAAATTGAAGCTCACTCAATGAAGCTCACACGAGATGCAGAGTATAACCTTACGAATGAACTAGATGAGAGTTTATTAAACCTTATATCAAAAAGCTTAAAACAACGCCTCAAAGCTGATTTAGTACGTTTAGTCTATGAGCAAAACATGCCAAACCATATGCTAAAGTTTTTAAAAAAAGCATTAAAAGTAAAAGAATTAGACAATTTCGTTCCTGGTGGCAGTTATCGTCATTTTAAAGATTTTATTAGCTTTCCAAATTTAGGTGACAAACGTTTAGAAAAAGCAGAAATTAATGCATTAGATTCTTACGCATTTAATCAACAGCCGTCCGTGTTCTCTGCTATTAGCAAACAAGATATATTACTTTATTACCCTTATCATAAATTTAAACATTTTACAGAATTTATCCGCCAAGCCGCTTATGATCCTAATGTTAGACAGATTAAAATTAACATATATCGTGTTGCTAAGAATTCATTAATTATTCACTCTTTAACTGAAGCAGTTAAAAATGGTAAGCAAGTTACTGTTGTTGTTGAGCTCAGAGCGCGTTTTGATGAGCAAGCCAATATTGACTGGGCAAAAATGATGAAAGATGCAGGAATTCATGTTGAATTCGGTATAAAAAGTTTAAAAATTCACTCTAAACTTTGTTTAATTACTCGAATTGAAGATGAAAAGAATGTCCATTATGCCCATATAGGTACTGGAAATTTTCATGAAAAAAATGCACGTATTTATACTGACTTTGCATTATTTACTAAAAATAAAGATATATGCCAAGAAGTAGACAATGTTTTTTCTTTTATTACACATAGTTATAAAAGGTTTCGTTTTAATCATCTTATTGTTTCACCATTAACTTCAAGGCGCCGCTTATATCAATTAATTGATAATGAAATACTTTCATGCGAACAAGGTAAAAAAGGCAGGATCACATTGAAGCTAAATAATTTAGTTGATAAAGGATTAATTAACAGACTTTACTCAGCAAATGATGCTGGTGTTACCATTCGTTTAATTATTCGCGGCATGTGCTCACTGATCCCCAATACAAAAGGTTTAAGCGAGAATATTAAAGCGATCTCTATTGTAGACCAATTCCTTGAACATCCAAGAGTTATGGTGTTTGGTAATAGTGGAGACCCTTTAGTGTATATCAGTTCTGCTGATTGGATGGAGCGCAATATTGATCAACGTGTTGAAGTCGCTTGCCCCATTTATGACAACACCTTAAAAAAACGTATCATACATATTTTAAATTTACACTTTAAAGATAATGTTAAAGCTCGTATTATTAATAAATCTCAAAATAATAGATACGTTGTAAAAGGTAATAATCCGGTTCTTAGATCACAGGAAGCTATTTATAATTTTTTACAGCAAGAAGAATTAAACATTCAACAAAATAGTGAAAAAGATTTACTACCATAATATGAGTAAAAATAATAAAGATAACATTCCTGATAATTATATTGCAGCATTAGATATTGGCTCAAATAGCTTTCATTTTGTTTATGGTCGATTAATAGATAACCACTTGCAAATATTGCACACAGAAAAATATCGTGTAAAACTAGCAAGCGGACTCAATGACAACAATATTCTAAGCAAAGAAGCAATCGCTAGAGGTCTTTCTACATTAGATAACCTGAGTGCTACAGTTCAAAACCTAAATTGTAATAATTTTCGTGTTGTTGCAACCTATACACTTCGCAAAGCTAAAAACAGACAAGAATTTTTAGATAAAGCCCGTGAGATTTTTTCTTTTCCTATTGAAATAATTTCAGGACATGAAGAAGCGCGTTTAATTTATCAGGGCGTTATTCAAAATTTTCAACCTAATGATAATCATCTTATTATAGATATTGGTGGCGGAAGTACAGAGTGCGTTATAGGTAAAAACTATCGCGTTAAAACTTTAGATAGTTTAACCATGGGTTGTGTCAGTTTTAGTCAAAAATATTTTATTAATAAAGAAATTAGTAGTAAACATTTCAATAAAGCCATTTCTGCTGCAAAAAAAGAAATAAACGCCATTGCAAAGCGCTTTAGAAAAGCCACATGGCAAACTGCAACAGGCACATCAGGTACTATCAAGAGTATTCATAGTTTAATCAATGCTTGTGAAACAACACCTGAAAATAAAAATCCTCAAACGATTAACTTAAAACAATTAAAAAATCTACAAAGCCAATTATTAGCTTTTGATACTTTTGACAATATTAAACTTGAAAATTTAAAAGACAATCGCCGAGATGTTATTTGTGCTGGTTTATCAATACTAATCGCGCTTATGGAAGTATTGTCTATAAAAGAGCTTCACTATTGCAGTTATGCTCTAAGAGAGGGGGTTTTATATGAACAACTAGAACAACTATCATTAACTTCACCAGAGTTGAATGAGTTTGCTAATAGCCAAAAGAAGATAGACATTCATCAGCGCACAGTGACAAGCTTAATTGAACGATTTTCAATAGACTCTGAGCAAGCAACTGATGTAAAAAAACTAGCATTATCTCTTTATCGCAAGTGTGCACAAGAATGGAAAATAGATGATAAGCATTACAAAAATTTATTATCTTGGTCAGCACAATTACACGAAATAGGGGTCAACATTAACCCGTCAAGCTATCATAAACATGGTCAGTATATTATTGAACAAGCTGACTTAGCTGGGTTTAATCAAGAACAACAATACGCGCTTGCTTGGTTAATTGGCGCTCATAGAAAAAAACTTTCTGATGTTAATATTCCGAGTAGTTATCAATTAAAAAATAAAGCATTAATACGAATATGCGTTCTACTTCGCCTTGCTGTTCTACTAAATCAGCAAAGGCAGCTTAGTGAAACGCCCACGCCATCGGTGATCATAGAAGATAGCGCAATTCAGCTGGTTTTATGTAAGCAATGGCTATTAGATCGTCCTATTGTTGACAGTGATTTGTTTTTTGAAGCCGAAGCCTTACAAGCGATTAAAATTGAGTTAATTATTAAATCTATCTAGCGGTGAATAATAGCTATATACCCGTTCCACCTGCCCTTCTTATATCAAAATAGAATTACTTATAGGTTACTTATTCTTTAAAGTTATTTGTGATTGATTTAATATTGAATGTAAATAAACCAATATAAAAAATCATAATGACACAGTTCACGCCTATTGAGGCATTATTAGGTGGTACAATTTTAGGAACGGCCAGTTTATTATTTTTACTTTTTAACGGTAGAATTGCAGGTATATCTTCTATTATTAGTGGCTCTTTTAAGCCATTAAGTTCACAGCCGCAATGGCGGTGGGTTTTTATTCTGGGTTTAATTTGCTCTCCACTAATTGCTAGCCCTTTAGGCTACAGTTTACCATCTACTATTGATCTTTCTTGGTCAGCTATTATTTTAGGTGGTTTCTTAGTTGGTTTTGGTAGCTATTATGGTTCTGGTTGTACAAGTGGACATGGAATTTGTGGTATTGGTAGGTTATCTCCACGCTCTATTGTAGCTACCATCATATTTATGTTCGTCGCAATAATGACAGTATTTATCCTAAATTAAATTTCAGAAAAACAATATCAGTGAGTAAGAAATGAAGAATCTAACAGCCTATATATCAGGTTTATTATTCGGCTTAGGCTTAATAATCACACAAATGGTGAACCCTGAAAAAGTGATTAACTTTTTAAATATTATGGGGGATTGGGACGCTAGTTTATTATTTGTTATGGGAGCTGGCGTTACCACGTTCTCTTTAGGTTATTTTTTCATCATCAAACCTCGTAACAAACCAGTTTTAGCCCCACAATTTTTTATACCCGAACGTAGAGTTATTGATAGTAAGCTAATGATTGGAGCTATAGTTTTTGGTATAGGTTGGGGAATAAGCGGTATTTGTCCTGGTCCTGCGGTTACTAACATACTCACCTTCAATCCAAAGATCGCTATTTTCATATTATTTATGCTCATAGGCATGATTTCCGCAAAAATAATAATAACACCACCTATAAAATCAATAAAAACGTTAAAAACCAAATTGTTACCACTATTTTTATAAGAATATAATAATTAGATGATATATAGTTACTTCCCAACCCTTAAAGTAGCTTAATTCAGTATAATTATGAGTATTAGTAATATTGATCTAAACAAAGCAAAAGGACTTGTAAGTGAATTAGAAAAACTTCGATTGGAACATATACTTTGGTTAAAAACATTTAACAAACAAATTATATGTAAAATACATGATAATAATTTCAATGTAGAACATACCGCTTGTACTTTTGGTCAATGGTATTATTCTATTAAAGATAAAAACTTATTAGAAAACTCTGATTTTAAGCTCTTAGGTATAAACCATCAACAGTTACATAAAGTATCAAAAAATATTTTAGATAAACACCTAAATCATAAAGTAATATCTGAAAAAGAATATGACAACTTAATTCAAACAGAAATCAACTTCTTATATTTACTTGATATGATATATTGCTTACTAAGTTCTACTATTCAATCAATAGATTTACTAACAAAACTACCCAACAGAAGCTTATTCACATCTTTGGTTTCCCGTGAACATTTAAAGTTAACTAAGGGCGGTGAGCATGATTGCATCGTATTTGCTGACATAGATCATTTTAAAAAAATCAATGATACTTATGGTCATATTATGGGTGATGTTATTTTAAAAGAAACAGCTAAAATTTTATTATCATCATTACGAAAATCTGATGTTGTTGGTAGGTTTGGCGGTGAAGAATTTATTGTTTTTTTACCTAAAACCGACATGATTCAAGCACAAGAAGTGATTGAAAGGGCACGTAAAAGCATTGAAAGTTCATATTACAAAATAAATGAGCATAAAGATAAAAATATCAATGTAACATGCTCATTTGGATTAACACAATTTCCTATGTCACAAGATTTACAAACAACAATAAAAAAAGCTGATGAAGCTATGTACATGGCTAAAAATAAAGGCCGAAATAGAATCGAAGTATTTAATTAATTGAATTGGTTTTACTTAACGCTGTAATAGCCGATCCTAAAGCTAAAATAACGGCACCAATAATACTTAAGATATTCAATGGCTCAACATCTATATAACCCGGCACCCAACTATTCATCAATTGCATTGATACAAGCGTAAATATAGGCGTAATTGCTAATGTGGCACTAACTCTAGAAGCTTCCCAGTGCTCTAATGCTTCTGCAAATGCGCCATAAGCAATTAATGTATTTGCACCACAAAAAATAGCCAGCAGCCAGCCTAATGTATCTAATTCTAATGTTAATTCAGGTGTTGAAATAGGAAGAAATGCGATAGTACCAGCAATATATACCAACAGCATAATTTCTTCTGATGCATAATTTTTAAGTAATTGCTTTTGTGCTAGAGCATAAGCAGCCCAAAAAATAGCCGCTAGAAAAATTAAAAAAATACCTAAGCCAAAATCACCTTGAAAACTGAATAATTCACCAATACGCTGATTGAAAAACAAAATTAAACCAACAACAAAAACTAAAACACCCATTTTTTGTTTTTGATTAAAAGACTCTTTAAAGAAGAACACACCACCGAGTAGCAATAACATAGGTGCAAGCTGAATCATTACTTGTGCACTTTCAGGTGATGATAGTGCTAACCCCATCATGTATAGAATATAATTAATCAGTAAGCTAAAAACTGTAATGCAGGTTAATAATAATATATGTTTATTTTTTAACTTGAATAACGAAGGCAGACGTTTATTTACCAGTAAATATCCCCCTAAAAATACTGCTGCAAAAGCAAATCTAAACCATGTAATGGTATTCACATCCATGTACTTTAGTAACCCTTTTAGCGCAATGGGTAGAATGCCCCATAAAATAGCGGTTACTAAAGATAGGAATAGCCCAAACTGCCAACGTCCACTAATAGTATGCATGTAAGCTTGTTTTAAACCTAATAAAAGTAAGAGAAAAATATTGGCTGGATAATACTTTATTTAGAATCTATTGACGATAATTATCCATAAAAAAAGGAAAAACAGTTTAATAGTTGAATTACTCACTTAACTAACGCTAACTGCAAATAATGCTTCTTTTCACGTTCAACATATTTAGTCCATTGTTTTGCAATTTGCTTACTTTTTGGAAAGGTTAATGCCTTTTTTAATGCGTTAAGTGATAAGTCGAATTTTTTCAGATTGAAATTAGCCATACCTAGAACAAGATATACTGTACCTAAGTTTTTAACACCACCTCGATCAATCGCCATTTTTGCTGACGCTATAGCCAACATCCATTTATCTACATTTAAATAACTTTGCGCCAATTGTGCATCATATTTACCATTATTTGCGATAACCGACACTTCTTTTAGCACCGCAATAGCTTTTTCACTCTCTTGTGCAGCGATATAAGCTTGAGCTTGAAGTTCTAAGTTTTTTTCTTCTGGTATTATATTTCCATTTGCAAAAGCTTCATTGAGTAAGCTTGCTGCTTTATATGGCACATTATGGTAAAGATATAACTGCGCAAGTGAAGTAATGTCACTCGATTTTGTAATATACCCTGCTTGCCAAGCGGCCTCCATAATTGCCAACTGTTTATCTTCTTCACCTATTTCAGCGTACATACCACCAAGTTGTAACCAATATTGTGGTTTGTCATAGTAACGAACTAATTGTTCCATCACTTTAGTCACATTTTCAGGCTGTTTAAGTTCATAAAAAGCAGCACGCTGTAATATAAATACATTTTCTTTGGGAATGGTATTTTTACTTTCAGCTAAATTTATCGAATGAGATATATGCACAAGCGCTTGTTTATATTGTTTATCTTGAAAGTAAACCTGTGCAAAAAACATCTGTTGACTAGCGGTAAGATCTTTACCGTATTCATCTTTCCATTTTATTAAAAACACTAATGACTTTTTATAATTTTGCTGTTGCATTGCTAATTGAGCCAGTGAATACATAGTTGAAAGTTTTAAACTTTGCGGTATCGCTTGTTCAGCAACAACTTTTTCAAAACTGTCTATCGCTAAACCAAGTTGATCGTTACCATAGTACATAAAGCCATAAAAATTCCATAGCATTGCCTTTTCATAGCTATTTAAACTGTCAAGCCTATCTTGTATTTCGTCAAGCACGTCAAAACCTGAAATTTTATCACCTTCATCTGCAAGTTGTTGTGCTCTTGCTAATTGCCCATAAACACGATTACGCATCGCTGGTACTTTTATTGATGACTTTACTTTAGTTGGTTTGCTTTCTTGCTCGGCTGCAAAGGCAATATTTCCCACGTTAAAATGAGTAAAAGTAAATAAAGGGGCGCTATACATAAGTATGGCACACACAACATTAAAGACTGTTTTATTAATTTGCATAGTATTTTCTCTATTAACCATCTATTTCAAATGTTATTTTATTCTGGACACCTGCAACTTCTGTCGGTATGCCATCAACTACTCTAGGCTTATATTTAAATTTTAAAACCGCGTCTAACGCAGCTCGATCAAAAATATTTTCAGGCTTTGCTTTAATGACTACTGGGTTTATCACAGAGCCATTTTTAGATACAGTAAATTCTATGACTACAAACCCTTGGATCCCTCTTGCTTGCGCTCGTCGTGGATATATTGGTGCTACTTTTACAATAGGCAAGTAATCACCATCACCACTATCAAGCGATAAGCCTCCAGCTAAACCAGCATCCATTTGTATATCTGCAGTAAAGCTAGACATGGTTGCTTCTGCATTAGGATTAGCCTGTTGCATTTGTGGTTGCTGCATTGGTGGTGGCGGTTCTTTGGGTTTTGCTGGTTTTTGGGGTTTACGATCTTTCTTTACTAACTGCTCTTCTTTTTTCAAACGAATAAAATCTAAAACATTACCTTTAGGGGCATCTGTCATTGCTTTATTACCCGCAGAAATAAGTGCCTGCATCCCCCAAAGTAAAAATAGCGTCGTTAATACGGCTAATATAAGTGAAATAAAATAACGTGAAATAGCCATGATTTATATCTCTTGTGCCGCAATAGACACATCATATACACCGGCTGCACGCGCAGAATCCATAACTTTAATCAATATATCTGTTGTTGCTTTTTTATCCGCTTGTATAACAACGGTTCCTTGCGGGTTTTCAGCTTTCAAACGTTCAATATTTGCCTGTACAGCACGTACATCAACTCGACGTTTGTTAATCCAAATATCACCTTTGTCACTAATAGCGACCAAAATATTAGCACGTTCTTTTTTAACCGCCGTTGCCGCTTCTGGTCGGTTTACATCTATTCCTGCTTCTTTTACAAATGAAGCGGTTACGATAAAAAAAATAAGTAAGATAAAAACAACATCTAACATAGGTGTCATATCAATCTCTGCATTTTCTTCTTGTTCTTGTAATACGTTTGCTAAAGGAGAACGCATGATAAAGCCTCTTTTAAAAATAAGTAAACTTGTTTATTTAGTTGCAACAAGTAGATCTTCTAATAATTCACTTTCTCGCTTGGCTGTTCTTTTTAACCAAGTTGACATGAATACACCTGACAATGAACCAACCATACCTGCCATTGTTGGAATGGTCGCTTTTGAAACACCCGATGCCATTGAACGAGCATTTCCGCTACCTGAAATAGCCATAACATCAAATACCTCGATCATACCTGTAACCGTACCAAGCAAACCTAACAATGGGCACAAAACCACTAAGCTTTGAATAATACCTAAGTTGTTATTAAGTGCTGACGTTCCTCTTGATATTAACGTTTTTCGTATATGGTAAGCACTCCATGAATGCTGTTCTTTACGGCTTACCCAAGATAATTTCAATAAGCTTTTGTACTTTTTGTAGCCATAAAAAACAAAGAAAATACGCTCAAATATAAGCAACCACATAACGGCGATAACCACGGCAATGACGGTCAGAACTTGACCTCCCGTTTCCATGAATTCGCGGATTGCATTCATCATTTCGATGAGTCCAATCACAATTTATGCTCCTTTCTCTGCTCTTTCGGCAATAATACCAATACTCTCTTGTTGTAAAATATTGATAATGTTTCGGCTACGCGCATGTAAAAAGGCATGAATAAATACCATTGGTATTGCAGCAACCAAACCAAGAACCGTTGTAACGAGTGCTTGAGATATACCACCAGCCATAAGCTTAGGATCACCCGTACCAAACAAGGTAATCGCTTGGAAAGTGTTAATCATCCCCGTTACTGTACCTAGCAAACCAATCAAAGGAGCAACCACTGAGATAATTTTGATCAATGAAAGCATACTTGATAGCTTCGGCGTTTCTTTAAGTATTGATTCTGATAATTTAAGTTCTAATGTTTCATTATTTGCTTGCGCATATTTAGTTTTAACTAACATGACTCGACCAAGCGGATTATCATCACTTACTGTTTCTGATTTAAGTTGGCGGTTAACCTTGTTACCCACTAAGAATAAATACACAAAACGAATAGCTGAAATAAACAAACCAATAATAGCGATGATAATAATCACATAACCTACAGTACCGCCTTGCTCAATACGCTCCATCAAATCAGGTGCTTGCACTAATAAACTTAAAATAGAACCGCCTGTTGGGTCTAAAGCAAAAGCAACTGTTTCACCTTTACTATTTGTCAGTGCTTGGGATGTGTCTAAATAATAAGAAGATGGCTGCCTAATAAGCTCTGCTACTGAGCCTGTTTCATCTATATATTCAAGGTACTTACCCTCAGATATCAAGTTAAAGCCACCAACACGAATAATATCTTTTTTAACACGTTCTCCGTTTGCTAAAACTACTTCACGCTTAAACCGAGTAACCTTTCCTGACTCTGTCATTTCACGTTGAAGTTCAAACCAAAGACGCTCAATTTCTTCAATAGAGGCTAACTTAGAAGTAGAGCCCATACTTTGTGCAAAGTGGTTAAGAAAAACATCGCGATCAGGTATTTGAGCCGATATTACAGATGTTTGAAACTTGCTACGTGTATCACCTGCTACCTGTTGCAGCACACCAAACAGTTCTTTTAATTCGCCTAAACGTTTATTTAGTGCTTCTGTTTGGTTGCCTAAATCAACTTCATTTTGTTGAAATTCTTTTTCTAATTTATTACTTGTTTTAACTTCATTATTACGGTTGTTACGCGCTGAACTAAGTAGTTCATCTTGTTTTTCAACTTTTAGTTCAAATTCATTTTCACGTTGAATATTTTGTTCACTTTGCGCAATTTTTCCTTCAGAAAGCTGTGATAATAAATCATCTAAATTTGTAATATCTTTTGCATAACTCAGTGGAGCAATTACAAGTAATGTAAATATTGCAGCAAAGGTCGTAAATATTTTTTTCATGTTAGTGCCTTCTTTTTTAACTGTTTTATTTAATAATTTCATTGTATCGACCTTAATCAGAAGCAGTTTCAACATGAGATACAGGCACTAAAATCAAATCAGGTGCGAGTTGTTTTTTTGCTATACGTAAACCTTTTGCAATATGTACACGATAGCTTTGAGGTAATTCTTGCCAGCTTTTGCTTTCTTGGTTCCATTCACCTAATTGACTTCCATCACGTGTTTGATAAACAAAGCTAACTCGACCAATGCGTAAAAAATCTACATCTCGCTCTTTACCTTGAAGCAATAGCTCTCCAGTGTATGCTTCAATAGTTCGTCCATAATCAGCTTCTATTTGATAAGCCTCTAAAACACGACGAAATTTTTCAGATACACTAACATCAGCACGCTTAAGCATTAAATGAAGATCAGCTACACGCTTACTTCGTTCATCCATTAAAAAAGGAACGTCTAACCGAACAAATGAATCTATTGTATCGATCATACGTGCCATTAATGGTGATACTTGTCTTTCAATAACACTGACTTGTTTAATGGAGTTTGCCAATTGCGTTAACTCTTCCATTTGGCTATCTAGCTGACTTTGCATTTGTTGGTTGTATACTTTTAAACCATCAATTTCTTTATTAACAACTTTAAACTGTTGTAATTTTGTTTGAATTGTTTCGCTCATGGTGTCAATCAATTGTTGCGACTTACTAGCGGATAGATTGATTTCTTTACTTGCATCTACTACTTTTTTAAGTTGCTGATCTTGAGATAACGCAGATTGTGTGGCGAAAGAAAGAGTGATACCAAGTCCTATAATTGCACTTGATTTCATCAATGGAGATAGTTTCATAATTAAACCTTCTATAATGCATAAAACAGCTAATTAAAAAATAAAATTAGCGGATATATTTTAATTGCAGGAAGTTTACTAAGGAAATATGACAGTTATGTTTCACCAATATTGCAACTTTATGAAATAACGCAAAATCCATAAAAATAAGCGAGATCAAAAAAAAGGCATTAGATATAATCCAATGCCTTTTTATAAAGTCAAACACTACGTTTAACGTGCCTATATCCGTTCTACCTGAAGGTGGAATGGATATATGTAGACTAAACAGGTAACCGTCATTCCCGAGGTGTTTTGTCTGGAATCCAAGTTTAAAAACAATGGTTCTTCAACAAGTAATTTCGAAGATGACTAATATTAATTAAAAAGTGCTAATTAAAAAGTACTAATTAAAATTCGTATGTGTAATTGAGGCTAACAACCATACCTATTTCTTTAGAACGTACCGTAATACCTGATTGCGTCACTTCTTGATCCTCATTCAATATGTTTTTCATTTTCAACTTAAGCGTTGAATCAAAAGAAGGATAATAAGTGTAAACAACATCTAATGAATGAAAGGGTTGCTCAAAAGCATCTTCACGCCCACCAACGCCTGAAGCGAGTATTCGTTCACCAAACACATTATACAAAATCGAAGCACTGTGGTTACTATTATCAGAATCATAACCTAGTTGTAAATTTACCACGTATTGCGAATGACCATTCATTCGTTTAACTGTATTTGTTAAATTACCAGCAAAAGCAGGGTCAATAGAAACTTCTGAGTCGCTTAAAGTAATATTACCTGAAGTGAATAAACCACTCGTTAACCAAGTTAAATCTTGTAGCCATTCAAATTCAACACCATATACTTCAGCTGTTTCACCATTAACAAAAGTCATGGTGTAATCTTCATCGCCAACTGACAATACATTTTCAATAGGAGATTGAATGTCCTTATAAAAAGCGGCAATCGTGTAGTTATCACCATTTTCGCCATAATACTCAAAACGTGCATCATAATTTTTCAGTGGACTACTTTTAAGACCTGATTTACCAATAGTACGAATATCAGTTAGCGGATCGTAATAGGCGACTGGTACCACTTCTCTAATATCAGGACGTACGATTGTTTCACCATAACCAAAACGCACTTGATAGTCGCTTTCACTAAGATAAGTAAATGAAAGTGCTGGATAAAAATCATCTTCAATAATAGTACCCTGTTTAATTTTATCCGGTGAGAAGAATATATCTAATTCATTTTTACCAAAAATCAAACTTGAGGTACCAATAGAAACTTGTTTAAATTCTTCATAACGTAAGCCACCACTAATACGCCATTTATTATTATAAAACACATCAAACTCACCATAAAAGGCATCTGTTTTTTGTGCTGCTAAATAATCATCTGCATCAGGAGGCGTAGGTTCATTAAAGTCAACCAATATGGCGTTAGCGTCTAATAAGGTATCATTCAAATAATCAGTGATCGTAAGAACATCATCGACATTATCATTTACGGGTATAAAAACGCCCGTTTCATTATTAACACCAAATGACGAGGTATTGTACAAACGAGCTTTGTCTGTGAAGTCGTAACCTGCTTTAAATTCCATTTCAAAATTACCGACATAAACCGGTAAAACAAAATTACCACCGTAAGATTTAACCGTATCTTCTAGATCGATAAAAGAATAAACAACACGATTATCATCACCTGATATTTCAGACTTGCTGTACACACCATCAACATAACTGTCATCAAATTTATAACTTGCATCAATAGGAATATCAGTTTTTGCTGTAGATTCAGTATATTGCCAGTCAAAACCTAAACCACCGTAATCTAAAAATGTATGCTGACCAATAACTTGTGTAATATCTAACTCACGATCTTCATAGCTAAATTTATGGGTTCTATCCGCTTGTCCATTGCCAAAAATAGTATTAACTGTACTACCATTAGGGCTTTGTAATGTAGATACCTCAGTTTCATCTTCTGAATCTGTTAAATAAATTTTTGATAACGAAACATTATGGTTGTCAATACGATAACCAATATTAAATACAACATTGGTTTTCTCGTTTTCGGTGGTAACTAAAGACTCTTTAACCGTATTAAAGCAAGAATTAGCAATATCGTCAGCGTTAAGTAATTCAGAACTACAATTTTCTGAAAAATTTTCACTGAGCACTGATTGGAACCGTTCAGAACTTTTCCATTCATTTTTATACGATCCAGCTAGTAAAAAACCAATTTCACCGCCAAACCACTGTTCATCAAAATTATTACCAATGTGCGCTTTTATATCATAATTAGGATCTAACGATTCATCTGTCATAACCATATTACGCGGTAATGTTTTTAATAGTTCACTATTAATCGCTCTTGCTTGATCAGCTCTATCATCACCTATTAAATGATCATTATTAATAATACTACGTAAACTAAAATCACCTTTATATTCTACAATCGCTTCACGTAATTCATTAGAGATACCATTATCATTACGATTATAGGTGTATCCTGTTCCTGAATTTGAATTATAACCCACACCTAAATCAATACCCGCTGTAAATTCTTTTGGGACAGTTTTAGTACGAATATCAATATTGCCGCCACCAAATGTTGCAGGCATAGAAGGAGAGTAAACTTTTTGTACTGCTATACTTTCAATAATACTGGATGGAAAGATATCTAACGGCACAACATTTCGTGTTAAGTCAGGGCTTGGAATACTAGCGCCATTTAGACGTGCGCTTGAATAGCGTTCACCTAAACCACGCACATAAATAAATTTACCATCAACTAAAGTTAAGCCCGTAACACGACGTAATGCTGATGCTACATCACTATCACCAGTTCTGGACAATTGTTCTGAACCTAGAATATCAGCAACAAATGCTTGATTTTTTCTTTCTTCAATCACGGCTGTCGCACTACCTTGCAAACGAGTAGCAACCACAACAACTTCTTCAATTGTTTCTTGTTGAGCTTGTGTGTCTTGCTGTTGAGCAGCTAGATTACTTGTATATGATAACAATCCTAAGCTGACCGCAAGTGTCAATTTTTTGAGTTTATGTTGAGTTTTCATCTGGAAATTTTATCATCAAATAAAAAATAGGCACATTACAAAAGTACCTATTTCTATAATTTATTCTTTATAAAAATCAACTACATTACTTTTATAAAGGAATCTAAAGGAGCTGAATTAATCTTGTTCAGCCGCAGCCATAGCTGTTTCTACCCACTGATACCAATTTGAACCAGTATCTTGATCAGATACTGCACCGACGTAACTTACTGAGTCAAAAAAGCTATCACTTAATGACGTTAAGTCATTAGCCGTTACTGTTATATCTGTAGAAGCAGTATCAGTAGCAAAACCATTTGCAGCAAGTACTGATGCATTACCACCAATACGTTCGTTAGCACCTGAGTTATCAAACCAATCAGTTTTGGCGGTTGCTTGTAATGCTACTGGAGCAGAGCTACCAAAGGTGGCATCTCCTTTAAATTCGCTGACACATGCCATTGCTGAACTTGTGAAAGAAAGTTTATCTACATTTTTTTCACCATCACTTTTAAACTGCACACAATCAGTACCGTTAGTGCTGTCTGCTTTAACTATTAGTACATTATAGTAAGCACCTTTTATTGCATCATCGAACTTAAATGCTTGAGAAGGATCGCCATCACGAACAGAAGCGCCATCGGTAGTGATTACCGTTACATTAGCAATAATAGGGTTAGAGGCTGGAGCTTGGCTATAATCTGCACCCGAATTTTTTTCGCCATCAGTTTCAAAGCCATTGTTACCCATATAAACCGCTGTTCCCGCAGGAATAGTAGTGCCATCAACTACAACATCTTTTTTAGTGCTAACAGTACCGTGTTTAACTAATATGTACTGTGCTTTACCTTGCCAACCACCATCAATATCAATACCATCGTCTTGGGTATCAGTAACAACAATGTGTTTAAGTGTCGATGCACCACCGAAAAATTCAATACCATCATCAAACCCCTGATGGATATGGATATAATCAAAAGATGAACCAGAGCCAACCCCATTTAATGTTAATGAGTTAAGATCATCACCAGCACCACCTGTTTTAGGACCAGAGCCTGCATACCAAATTTTAGCGTATTGAATCGTTCCGCTATTATCCGCATTGTCGTTACCACCAAAATGGCTTAATACGCCCTCAGTTGGTGCATTACAAGTAGCAGCGTCACGTTGTACATCAGTACATTGATTCGTAATACCAAAACCATTAATAATAATACCACCCCAATCAGCAAACTGTGCACCATCACCAACAACATCTAAGCGAGAGTAAGCATTAGCAGAGGTAAAGTTAATCGGTTTTTCTAAAGTTCCGATAGCATTTATTTTTGCGCCACGAGCTATACGAATAATAGCTTCGCCAGAGTCAAACGCTAAATCTGCACCTGCTTCAACCGTTAAAGTAGGTCCATTAGCGACCACGGTACAACCAGTAGTTGTATCACAATTTTTACCAATTAATAGTGCACCGTTAAATACATGTACACCATCATCAGAAAGATCAGCAAATGTTAAATCTTCAGTGATTTCTACATTTTTACTGGCAAAGGCTGCACTATAAACACAATCTTGACCATCATAGGCACCTTGCAAATCGCCACGTGTAGCGCACGGATTGGTATCAACAACAGGAGGAGTTGTTGTTGTGTTACCAGAATTGTTAGTGCTGTTATCAACACTATTATCATTTACTGTTGGAGTAATGTTTATATCTCCACCACAGCCAGCCAACGCTAATGCACCAGCAACGATACTTACTTGAAAAATATTTTTTAATTTTATTTGCATTTTATCTCTGCTCCGCAGAATTGTTGTAGACCAAGTAATACCAATTGGTATCAAGATTAATTTGGGCTACATGCTACAAGAGAAA
>Ga0105357_10000617_pt1 | contig 18914 bp, 13 predicted proteins | sample GOMGulsemesocosm_4_FD_83660 | JGI IMG/M metagenome (GOLD analysis project Ga0105357, IMG submission 83660) | Methane-oxidizing microbial communities from mesocosms in the Gulf of Mexico - GOM15B Gulf of Mexico | ecosystem: Environmental > Aquatic > Marine > Cold seeps | place: USA: Gulf of...
ATCGGCACTACACCATCAAGGGAAAACGGATCAGCTTCAAAACTGGCTTGCAGGCGTGTGACGACCTCAGCATTCAGTGAGCGATTTGCCTGTTTTGCGGCCTGCTCAAGGTCAGAACGCAGCGCAGAAGGCAGGCGGAGCTTGAATTGCTGATCAGTGCGGCTCATCAGAAATCATCCTCATCACGCAGACGCTCAGAGAGCAGTGTCAGGTTCACCATCATGTGCTTGCCGAGCTTGACGGTCGGAATGTAGCCGCGACGAATCCAGCCCCGGACAATGTCGTGCTCCATGCGAATCCAGTCCGCGAACTCACGCCACGGCATCAGCGGTGGCGGAGGGGGTGGTGGTGGCTGGTCGCCTAGGTCTAGATTTATGCCTTCCACAAGATTGGCCTTTGTTGCACTATGTTGGTCTAAGTGAAAAAACGCGCTATATGGACTATGTCCATGAACATAGTGCAAATATAGGTCATGGATTAAGCTTTGTACATAGTCCAAATTAAATTTATAGCTATTAAATGAGCATTACTGATAGATCAATCCTACTGATCGGTAAAAGCAATCTGAGCGAGCTTACTCGTGCCGGTGAGACGGACTACAACCGGTGGGTAAGCATTAAGCGCGGGAAAGCTCGCGTGGGAGCAGATGAGGTAGAAATACTGGGACGTGTTTTCCCGCAGTACCGTTGGTGGCTAACAACCGGCGAAGTCATGCCTGAGATGGGGCAGACGAGCCCCGATTACGACCAAGCTAACTCAAAGTTATCCAATCAAAACGCGGGATAGCGATCACGAAAAATGCTGCTAGGCGCTGGTTTTCCCGTAGGGCTGGAGACACGGAATAGATATTAAAAAAACGAGACAGGTTGGGTGCAGTAGGCGTTTCGACTTTGATTTTATTCCTTATGTTTTAAATATTAAAGGTTTAGGCCACGCTGGCTGGGCTGGATAGCAATATTAAAGAGGTAATAAAGTGCATAAGAAAAACAATGCATATCTATAAAGCTGCGACAAAGAAAAAAGAATAATCGCATGAAAAAATTAAATATAAATATAGGGGTGATGGTTTACGGTTACGCGATAACATTAAGTGCTGCTTACATAATCTGCTTCTGGCGTCCGTTTGGTTTCAATGCGCTACCTTATTTAGGGGTGGCGGATATATTGATGTCACCCCTAAATAGAATTTCCCTCATTGCAGGAGTTATGGTGCTTGTTGCGGCGATGAGTGTGATAATTGATAAAGATAAAAAATTGGGTTTGAGTTATGACGGAATTTCGTACTTTGTGATACTTCAAATTGTATGGGCGGCAATTTATCTATGGGGTGCCGGTAATGCGTTTTGGGATAGCGATTTTCATTATAGAAACGAACTCAGTATTATATACCTAAGTGGGCTGTGCTTATTCCTATCGGTATGGTTCCTTGTGGTAAGTATTGGCGCTGCTGATAATGCACGGCTGAAAGTGATAATAATAGTTTTGGCACAGTTAGGCTTGGTAATGTCTGCCGGATATGAGGACGGCAAGAAAATATTTACTGGATCGTTGGATGTGGGTTTTTTAGAGCAGAAAGAATTGTGCGGATTGATCGGTGGGAATAACTGGGTTTACATAGAAAAATACGGGGGTGTAGCCTTTTTTATGGACTCGAATTCAAAGAAAATCTGCATTCTAGATGAGCTGAACTTCACGGTCATCCCTAGGCCGTATTTGGAGTTTAGTAAAAAAGTTGATGCGGTGTCAGATAAAAATTAAACTATTTTCTCTTTAAAGTAGATAGTAATCTTGAAATAGACTCTATGAAGGGGTCAGGGTTAGAAAAAACATATTTTCCCTCTTCGTCGTCATGCCCTGCTGATCCTCTTGCATTTATGTAGTTCAAATAAGCTTGCTCTATTCTGTTTTTCTGCTTCTCAGAAATATGAGGGTAGAGAGGAGCGAAGGTATACTGTGAAATATAGTTTGCAGTTATGGGGTATATGTGTTCTTTGGTGGAAATAAGTTGCTTGTTAAGGTTTGTAATTATTGGGTCAACAATACTGTTGTGCTCTTTTCGTCGGTCTCTACCTATGCCGAGCCAGTTCCCAAGTATTAGGCCGACAAGCAGGGATAATAAGGAATATAGAAAAGAAGTCATTTTTTTTTCCTGAAGGTAGTTATTTTGGGAGCTATGATAGCTTGGAAGCTAGGCTCCAACCGTTAGGAGTTATTTGGGTTTCATTTCTTGCGGTTTTATGTCTATGTACTAAGTTTTTTTCGATAAGAGAGAACGTGGCGGAGTTGATTTTAGCTGGATCTAAACCGTTCACAATGATGTATTTTTCAATGTCGTAACGACCGTCAATCTGACTGGCCAGCAATAATAGTATTTCTCGTTCGGTGTTGGTAAGTCTTGTGGACTTGTATGATTTGAACAATGAAATTGATGCAGGTTTAAGATGGTCGAATACCACGGTATAAAAAATTATTGCAGTAGTGAAAACAAAAACAATGATTGACCAATGTGAAATGTCAGGGGTGCTAGGATTGTCGGAAGGAAAATAATTTTCCTGCAAAATGAGAAATAGTGATACGCACCAGCCCCCAAAAGCAATGCGATTGGTAGCGATAATTTCCTTTATAGTGTTTAGAAAAGAAAATAGGTCCATTTTGTTTTTTTCTTAAATTATGAAATGGTGTCGAAAACTGTCGAAAATATTGGCTACCGACGGCCACGATGCTGCATGTGCTTCTGATCAATATGCTTAAGATACAAAGGTATGACCAAAAAAGACAGCAATTGGCCATATTAAAAACGGGTTCGAATCCCTCTCTCTCCGCCAGACAAATGAAAAAGCCCCAGCGTAAGCTGGGGCTTTTTCATTTGTGCGGTGAAAGACGGAAGAGAACCCTCGCGGTTCGACGAGCCTGCGCCAGCAGGCGAAGAACGTCGGCATTCATGCCGACGGCCCCGAAGGGGTGAGGAGCGCAGCGACGAATAATCCCTCTCGGAGTTTCAGCATGCACGGCGTACCACCAAGCTGGGGCTTTTTCATTTGTGCGGTGAAACGACGGACGAGAACCCTCACGGTTCGACCGGAGCCAGCATAGCTGGCGCAGGAACGCCAGAGCGTAGCGACGGCGGCCCCCGTAGGGGGTGAGGCGCGCAGCGCCGAATAATCCCTCTCGTGGTTTTGCTTGCTCATGAGCCTCAGCCGTTCGGTGGCTCGGCTTTTTCCCACCTATGGCGCAGGGTGTCGAGAAAGTGTCGAAAAATTCCCCGGAAAGCCGCTCGTAAACCCCCAACGCTTCTTCCGCAGTTCAAAAAAGCCTTTTGCTGTCATCGTGTTACACCCCTGGCTGCCTGGCAGCGACAAGGATACTCTGGACTTTCAGTAACATCGCCGGAGATAGGCATGTATAAGCAAACCATCGTTGCCGCCTTGCACAAAGCTATTCCAACGCTCTCAGCGGTATACCTTTTTGGAAGCCAAGCCAAGGGTAGTGCCGGTGCTGACAGTGACGTGGATTTGGCGATCCTCGCCGACAACCCGCCGGATACGCTCGGATTGTGGGAGTTGTCCGGAAAACTCGCACAAATCAACGGTTGTGACGTGGATCTGGTTGATCTGCGGGCTGCTTCTACCGTGATGCAATATCAGATCATTACAACTGGCCCGCGACTATGGAGTCGCGACAGCGGTCCAGCGCTTTATGAATCCTTCATTCTCAGTGCAAAAACTGCGTTGGACGAGGCGCGAGCAGGTTTGCTCGAGGATATCCGCGCAACGGGCAGAGTGCTGGGTCCGGCGGGGCGTGACTCAAACTAAGCATCGGCGGCATAAACGTGGGGGAGTGCGGTGCTTTGGACTGATAAAGCTTTTCACTTTTTCCCATGCGGTGCATGAAATACACCGGTGGCTGCGCGCAGTAACCTACTGCGCAAAGGGTAAAGATCGCTAGTCTATCCAGCGGTTGCATGCGTCCGGTGTTTCTTGAAATTCTCCGCCTGCTCAAAAATCTCCTTGTACACCTCGTCTCTATCCACCGGCGGGTAGCCATGCTTGGCCAGCAGCAGTATCAGATCGACCTTCAACTCGGCCTTGATGTCCTCGCGCTGGCTCCAGTCGGTGTATCGAACCTTGTCGTCCACCACGGTTTTTACCTCGGCGGCCAAGGCGAGCAGCTTGTCTTCGGGGTAGCTGAAGTCGTATTTGATGGCCAGCTCTTTGAGAATGTCGTAGAAGGCTTTTGCTTCCAGATCAATGCCCAACTCAGCAAACGAGCTGCGTTCTGCTTTCAGGGCTTGAATCAGGCCAACGATTTCGTCGGAGAACTCTTCGAGCACCTCGCTCACCAAGACATCTTCTTCCCTGCGCTCGTTGTAATGCTCTACCAGTGCCTTGAATTTCTTGGCAAAGTCGATGCCTTTGGTTTTATTGGTTTTTCTGAAATCCTCAATAGCCTTGGCCAGCAGCTGCTGCAACAGCTTGATGCGGGTGTTGGGTAGTTTGATTTTCTCGATCTTGGCCAGATAGTCGTCATCAAAGATGTCCATCTCAGCGGTGCCGTTTTCGCCCAGCTTGAATATCTCCTCAACGCCATCTGCCTTCAGCGCTTCAGCGACCATTTCGCGCACGCGCGCGTTCATCTGCGCGATATCCGGGGCGCTGCCTTTGGTGAGCTTGAAGACGATTGAGCGTACCGCGAGGTAAAAATGAATCTGGTCGCGTTCGCTTTGGCTGACAGCTTCAGAGCCGCAACAAATGTCGTAGGCTGCTTTCAGGCGCTTTACCAGGGCCATAAAGCGCTTTTCGATCTTGTCGGTAATCTGCGCGTATTCGGCGGCCCTGTTCAGGCAGTTGAGCTGCTCCAGCGGGCTGCCGTTGTAATACAAGGTCGCATCAAAGCGGTGAAACAGTTTGTTGAGCAGGTCCAGATGATCTCTGACCACGATGACTGACTGGTTGATCTCTTCAATATTCTGCTGGTCGGCCTTGTTGTAGTGGGCCAGGGCCAGATTCATCTGCTTTTTGATGCCGATATAGTCGACCACCAGGCCCTTTTCCTTGCCCTCGAACTTGCGATTAACCCGCGAGATGGTCTGGATCAGGTTATGGCGCTGGATGGGTTTATCGATGTAGAGGGTGTCGAGAAAGGGCACATCAAAACCGGTCAGCCACATATCCACCACGATGGCGATCTTGAAGTTGGACTTGGCGTTCTTGAACTGGCGGTCCAGTTCCTTGCGGTACTCCTGGGTGCCGAGCATGTCGTACAGCGCTTTGGGGTCATCCTTGCCGCGCGTCATGATCATCTTGATCCGCTGCATGGGCTTGATGTCCTTGCGCTCCTGCTCGGTCAGCTCCACCCCGGCTTCAGCCGCCAGCACCTCGTTCCACTCCGGCCGTAGCTCAATCACCTGCTGCCAGAAGGCGTAGGCGATCTCGCGCTTGCTGCACACGAACATGGCTTTGCCCTTGAGCGTTGAGCCTTCTTCAATCCGTCGCTCATAGTGATGGACAAAGTCGATGGCCAGCGCCTTGATGCGATCCGGATCGCCAAGGATGGCGGTCATGTTGGCGCTGGCTTTTTTGCTTTCTTCTATCTGGTATTCATTGGTGCCGTCTTCCGCGCACTGGGCGTAGTAGGCTTCTATCTCGTTGAGTTTGTCGTTATCCAGCAGCACCTTGGCAGCGCGACCTTCGTAGACGATGCGCACGGTAATCTCGTCTTTTACCGATTCGGTCATGGTGTAGCTGTCGACCACTTCGCCAAATACATCCAGGGTTGCGTCGATGGGCGTGCCGGTAAAGCCCACGTAGGTGGCGTTGGGCAGCGAGTCATGCAGGTATTTGGCAAAGCCATAGGTGCGCTTGACGCCTTTGTCGGTCACCCGCACCTTTTGGTCGAGATTGATCTGGCTGCGGTGCGCCTCATCCGATATCACAACCACGTTGCTGCGCTCGGTGAGCAGTTGGGTGTCTTCGGTGAACTTGTGAATGGTGGTCAGAAATACGCCGCCACTGTTGCGCCCTTTGAGCAACTCGCGCAATTGAGCGCGGCTTTCTACGCTGGCCACGGTCTGGTCGCCGATGTAGCCCTTGGCGTTGGTGAACTGGCCGGCTAGCTGATCGTCCAGATCGGTGCGGTCGGTAATCAGCACAATGGTAGGGCTCTCGAACGCCACGCTCTTCATCAAAAGGCGGGTGAGAAACAGCATGGTGTAGCTTTTGCCGCAGCCGGTGGCACCAAAGTAGGTGCCGCCCTTGCCATCGCCCAGGGGTTTGCGGTGCTGGCGAATGTTCTCGTAGAGCTTGTTGGCGGCGTAAAACTGCGGATAACGGCAGAGGATTTTTTCCTGTTTGCGCGACACATCCGGGAAGTAGATAAAGTGGCGAATGACATTGCGCAGCCGGTCTGGCTGAAACAGCCCTTCAATCATCGTACGCAGGGCGTTGATGCCATCCTGCTCGATGCTCTCGTTGCCGGTGACCTTGCGCCAGGTGTAGTAATACTCGTAAGGCGCAAACAGCGAGCCCATACGTGAGTTCACGCCATCACTGATCACACACAGCGCGTTGTACTTCATCAACTCCGGGATATCGCGTGCGTAACGGATAGTGAGCTGTTCCCAGGCGTTATAAATAGTCGCGTCTTCGCGCACTGCGCTCTTGAACTCGAACACCACCAGTGGCAGACCGTTGATATACAAAATGGCGTCGGGGATGCGTTTTTCAGAGCCTTCGATCACCAGTTGATTGACCAACCGATAGATATTGCCGGTGTGGTAGTCGGCGGCAGGCTCAACCACCAGGGTTTCTACCTCACCTTCGGCCGGTGTGCGCTGCTCGGGCAGGCCGCTGTAGTCGATCAGCTGTATATAGAGGTCTTTCTGGCTGTGTTCGGAGCGCTCACGTTTAAGCAGAAAGCCATCGGCTACGCGTTTGTGAATGGTCTTGTTGGAGTCGTACAGATCCAGCGCGGGCAGGCTGTCCAGTTGCTGGATAACCGACTCGATTTCGCCGGGGGTAATGTTGTCGGCGGCGTACTGGCGGGCCAAAAACTGGCGCAGATCGTCCTTGAGCAGCACCTCGCTGTTACTGCCGCGCTTGAGGCTATCGCCGGTAAAGTGCGGGTAACCCTGCTGTCCCAGCAGTTCGATAATCGCCTGTTCCAGTTTGGCTTCGTTGAAACTCACCGGGTGCTCCCTTCCTCAATGACGACAGTTTCTATCCGCTACCTTGCGCAATAGTGCCAGCATTCCCGACAGCGGCCAAACCCTGGCGTTACGGATTAGCCGCTAGCCATTGCTCGCATACAGATGCCAACAGGGCGATCTGCTGTTGGTGGCGCTCGGCATTGGTTGCCAGCCTTGCAATATTCATCAGCTTCCAGCGCACGGCAGGCAACTGCGCCGCTGCGGGTGCATCAAATAAACTCCAATCAGGGATGCCGCGTTTGAATGACAAGAGAAAGTCGCGATCCCGCTCGGTGAACTGCTGTTGCAAGGCATGCAGCATGGCGCTGCGCGTTTGTTCCAGCTGCTGCAGCGTGACAGCGGTATTGGTCATCCCTGCAAACTCTTGTTGATAGAGCGCATCCAACGGCTTCCAGCGCGGCGCCATAAGCTCATTGATCGGGCGCGGATGGCCCATTGCGTAAGTGAGAAAACCGTTGAAAATAGCGCGGGTAATGCCCTCATGGCGTAACAACAGGTGCACGTCGAACAGGTCGCGAGGGTGTTGTCGGTCAAGCGCGGCGCAGAGCTTGCCGCCGTACAGGTCAGGCAGGCTGACTACCGCGATTTCTGCGTAACCAAACTCGTCTTCAACCTGCGTGGTTACCGGTCGCAGGACCGGCTTGTGCAAGGTACCCCTGGCAACCGGAGAAACCTCGATTTTGATCAGTGCGTTATCGCCGCTAACGATCACCCGCAGCTCATCAGGGCTGTTGTGTTGCAGGGTTGCGCTCAGATTCGGTTGAGCATTTAGGTGGGTAGCGATCTGCTGCAGCGCGGCGCGGGCGTTGACTAGCGCTGTTTCCCGGGGCTCCAGTGGCAGGTAGGCCAGATCAATATCAACCGAGAGGCGCGGGAAGTCGCGGATGAACAGGTTGATGGCGGTGCCGCCCTTGAGTGCGAACACGGATTGCTCGGTAATCACCGGCAACGCCCGCATCAGCAGCGTTACCTGACGGTAGTACGTTGAGGTCTTATCCATGTTCAGCCCGCTGTTTGGCGGCCATCGTAGCGGGCACGGTTATCTGATACCGCTCGTCATATCGTCCATTGGCGACCACCTGGCGCTTGCCGGAGCCGAGTGTGATGCTGAATTCATTGAGCCGTTTGGCCCAGGCGTGCTGGCAGTAATGGGCCAGAAACAGAAAAACCCGATTGGTCTGCACCGCATTGCTGCGTTCCAATAAATCCTGCACTTTGCGCGGGCTCAGGTTAACCAGGCCTTGAAACAGCTCCGCAGCGTGCTCGAAGCTGATGTGTTGGCCGATGGCGTCCACTACCTCGTACGCCGCCAACTCCGGCTTGCTCGCCGGCAAGTCTCGCCCCTTGACCGTCAATAGGGTGAAGTCATCTGCCGTCAGTTCTGACAGCTTGCTGTTGCGGCAGTAACGCCATTGCTGCTCGGGTAGCTCGCGGAACCACTTGGGTAGTGACTGCTTGCCACTGACGCCGACCCACACCGTTTCCTGCCCGAGTGACAAGTAATGACTCAGGCCCTGCTGCGCTAGGCTGCTCAAGCCGGCGAGATGCACCGGCAGGCCCAGTTGTTCATCCAATGCGTGCATTGCGTCCGCCCAGGTGGGGGACGGTGTTGTCCCTGCTGCTGGTCGCACGTACACGCCGGGTGCCAGCCTGGTTAGCCAGCCGCTGGCGGCATACTTCTGGCTCAGGGAGTAGCTGATGCCGTGGCGGGTCAACCATGGCTGCAGCACCAGTGAGCCCGGTGCGGTGTGTGCCATCAACCAGTTTAGTTTGGTGTTCATAGTCATACTCTGGGTATGGGTAAATTCAATAATTCAAACCTTTGGTTTGCAATGGTTTGAATAGTAACCCTGAGGGTATTACTAATATAGATAAAATAAACAGGCGGATGATGACAAAAAGGCGCGGCGGCGACGTGCTCAGGCGTCAGCCACGGACAGGTGGGGCGACCGGGTGGCGCTGTCCAGCAGCGCGAGCATGGCCTGTTGCGGCCAGATGCAGTCTTTAACGCCCTTGGCCATGCAGGGCCTCTCCGCCAGCCAGGCACCGGCGCGGTAGGGGGCCAGATCTGTAATCGCGATCTGGTCGTACCAGAGCAGGTGATCCAGGTCCTGCTTCATGCGGTTTAAGGTGCCCTGCACCGAGCGGTCGCATTGGGTATCGCAGTGCAGCGGCGTAAGGGCATTGGCGGCAGCCTCCAGCTGCGCCTGATTGGCGCCGGCCTTGAGCAGGGTATTCATCAGGCCGTCCTGAAAATGGTAATCCAGCTCGGCAAAGTCTGGCTTGGTCAGGCAGGTGAGTAGCACCGGAAAGCGCGTTGCGCTGTGTACAAAGAGCACGCAGTTACGCCGCTGCCAGCTAATCAGGTTGGCATGCCAGCCGCTTAGTACACTTTTGCCCGGATCGTTGGCTGCAACCGGGCGGGCCAGGCTGTTCGGCAACCGCCCTTCGGCGTTGACCGGGAGTTTGGCGAATAGCTTGTGTGTGCAATGCAGCTGGATCATATGGCGGCAAGCGCTTCGTCTACAGCGGCTTGGGCATCGGGGATGCGCAGTTGGCCGGAGAGGAGTTTGGGGAGGAGGGTGTCTCTCAATTGTGCAAGTACCGATGTCTGTCGTGACATATCAGCTTGTTTGGATACAAGTTCCACGACGAATGCAGCATACAGATCTGCTAGGTTATTAGTGGTTGCTACGATAGGTTTTACGATCAATTCCATCCAATGACGACGATACTCTTCAAAAGGCTGCCTACCTTGGATCGCGGAATATACCCAAAATGTATTTAGGCCTTGTCCTTGTAACGCGATGACATTTTCAGATATTGAGAAGGGCTCTGTTGACAGTTTTGTGACGCATGTGTGATCGCCAAATATGAAGGCCGGCTTTTCTCTCGTTGCGGCTACTTCGGCAGTGTTTGAATGATAGCCTAAGAGAATGTTGGCGCCCTGTTCAAATACAGGTACTTTTCCGGTTTGAGCAACATCTTTTTTTTTGTATCGTTTCTTAATAGTTAAGCGATGCAAGACCTCTCCTATTTCTTTGATTTTCCACCCCTCCGGCACCCAGCCCATAGTGTCGGTAAACACAAAGCGATCCGGAAACTGCTGGCAGATGGCGGCGGGGAGGGGGTGGGTTTGTTCTGATGCTGTTGATTGCGCGGCCTGGGCACGGCGCTCGGCGCGGGCGGTCAGTTCTGCCGGAATCTCGTTGCCGGCGGCCAGGGCGTTATCGATCACCGGATCGAAATCCACAAACCAGCTTTTGAACAGCGCTTGGGCCATGGCTTCGAGCGTGGTGTTTATCTGGCGGTTGAGTTCGATTTTGTCGTCGAGGGTTTTCAATATCCACGCAATAGAAGTTTGAACTTCGAATGGAGGAATTGTGATTTTCAAGCGACTAATCATTTCATTATTTAGGCTGGCCCGAGTGGACATTGTTGAAAATGCCAGCATTTCATTCCTGAACTTTGGGCTACGTAAATAATAAGCCACGTATTCTGGATGGAGGTTGTTATTAGAATTGGGGCGCAGGCGTTTGGTAAAACCGTTGAACGTAGCCTTATCGTAGTCCTTCAAAGCGACAGCACTCATGCCGAGCTCATTCATCGTTTCGCTCGTGCGTGTAAGGAACACATCACCTCGCTTGATAGAGCACGAAGCCTGTTCTTTATCGTTCGACTGGACCAGCTGTGATAGTTCGGTGGGCACGAAGGTGTTGTAGAAGACATCTTTAAATGCCAAGAACGGAAAGCCAGAACCAAAATCCTTGGCAGGTTTGGATAGGCCTGAGCTAATGTCGTACAGATCGGTTAAAGCAACCTCCCGCCACTCACTCCCCATAACCCAACCCCTCCAGATTCCGCCGAATCACCGCATCCAACTTCGCCGATTCCTTCATCTGCCGATACAGGGTCTGGCTTAGCTCAGCCATTTTCTCTTCAAATAGCACGCCGTCATCTTCCACCTCGGCGGCGCCGACATAGCGGCCGGGTGTGAGTACGTAATCGTTGGCCTTGATCTCATCCAGGGTGGCGGATTTGCAGAAGCCCGGTATGTCTTCATAGCTCTCGACGCTGCCTTCGCCCTCAAACTCGCCGCGCCAGGCGTGGTAGGTGCGGGTGATCTCGGCGATGTCGTCGGTGGTGAGCTCCTTGTGGGTGCGGTCGATCATGCTGCCGTGGTTGCGGGCGTCGATAAACAGGGTTTCGCCACGGCGCTCGCGGAAGTGGTTGCGGCCATCGGTAAACGCTTGGGCACCTTTGTTTTTGGTGATAAACCACAGGCACACGGGAATTTGCGTGGTGTAAAACAACTGGCCGGGCAGGGCGATCATGCAGTCGATGTGGTCGTTCTCGATCAGTTTTTGGCGGATGAGGCCTTCACCGCTGGTGTTGGTGCTCATTGAGCCGTTGGCCATTACAAAGCCGGCCACGCCGTTGGCGCTGAGCTTGGCCAGCATGTGCAGAATCCAGGCGTAGTTGGCGTTGCCGGTGGGCGGCACCTCGTAACCGGCCCAGCGTGCGTCATCGGTCAGCTCGGTGCTGGCGCGCCATTCCTTCAGGTTGAAGGGCGGGTTGGCCATGATGAAGTCGGCTTTCAGGTCCGGGTGCTGATCCTTGAAAAAGGTATCGGCCGGTACTTCGCCCAGATTGCTGGCGATGCCGCGAATGGCCAGGTTCATCTTCGCCAGCTTGTAGGTGGTGGCGGTCTGCTCCTGGCCGTAGATGGAGATGTCTTTCTTGTTGCCCTGGTGGTTCTCGATAAACTTGATGGACTGCACAAACATGCCGCCCGAGCCGCAGCAGGGGTCATAAATCTTGCCCTGATAGGGCTCAATCATTTCAGCAATCAGGTTGACCACGCACTTGGGCGTATAGAACTCGCCGCCGCCCTTGCCCTCGGTGGCGGCAAAGTTGCCAAGAAAATACTCATATACCCTGCCGACGACGTCCTGCTCGTTGTCTTCCAGGGTATCGATGTTATTGATCGAGTCGATCAGCGCCGCCAGCTTGCTTACGTCCAGCCCAAGGCGGGAGAAGTAGTTGTCCGGCAGCGCGCCGCGCAGTGAAGGGTTATTCTTCTCGACGGTGTGCAGGGCGGTGTCGATCTTCACCGCGATGTCGTCCTGCTTGGCGTGCTTTTGAATATGCGACCAGCGCGACTGCTCGGGCAGGTAGAACACGTTGCGCATGGTGTAGAAGTCGACCATATCAACATAGGCGCCCTGGCCTTCATCGATCAGCTCCTGCCTGCGCGCCTCGAAGGTGTCGCTGACAAACTTGAGAAAGATCAGGCTAAGCACCACGTGCTTGTATTCAGACGACTCCACGCTGCCGCGCAGCTTGTCGGCGGTGTCCCAGAGGGTTTGTTCGAAGGATTTGGTCTTTTTGCTGGCGACAGCTTTTTTGCTCATGTGTTTCGACTTTGTAAGGTGTTAAACGCTCTGCGCGGCGGCGACAGAGGGCGAAAAACGAGGTCGGGTGAGCATAAAGCAGCGCGTTGGCGCTGTCCAAACGTGCTGCTATGCGTGGTATGCAACCAGGCGCAGGCGGTTAGTGCTCCATCGCCCGCCCAATCGCCAACGCCAGCCCGCGCTCATCAAAGGGCTTGGCCAAGGTCGGTAGCGCCTTTGCGGTCTGGTCGGTGATCTCGGCGTAGCCGGAGGCAAGGATGACGGGCAGGTTGGGGTGGCTGATGGCGAGGTGCTCGGCCAGTTCGCTGCCGGTCATGCGGGGCATGGCGTGGTCGGTGATGATCAGGTCCACTGCGATGCGTTCTAGCATGTCTAGCGCTTGCTGCGCTGAGTGGGCGCGGATGGGGCGGTGGCCGAGCTCTTCCAGCAGGGCGCAGGTGTTGATCAGCACCAGTTCATTATCGTCCACCGCCAGTATGCGGAGCCCCTGGATGGCCGGCTGAGCGGGTTGCTGCTGCGTTGTGGTGCTGCTGATTGGCGTGCTGTCGGCGTCGGCGACGGGTAACCACAGCTGCACTGTGGTGCCGCTGCCGGGGATGCTCTGCAACTTCAGTTTGCCACCCAGCTGCTCGACGATGCCGTGCACCATGGACAAGCCAAGGCCGGTACCTTTGCCCACGCCTTTGGTAGTAAAGAAGGGGTCGATGGCTTTTTCCAGGGTGTCGGCATCCATGCCTTCGCCGGAGTCGGCGACTTCCATCAGCAGGTAGTGGTCGGCGGTGGCGCTGCCCGGAGGGGTTTCGGTGAGCGGCGCGGGGCGCGCGGAAATCACGATCTTGCCGCCCTCGGGCATGGCGTCTCGGGCATTGAGGACCAGGTTGAGGAGGGCGGTTTCCAATTGGTGGGCGTCAGCTTTGATGCGCGGCAAACCGAGCTCGAAGTGGGTATCGATGGCGATTTTTGCACCGATTGATTGCTTGATCAGGCTGTGCATACCGAGCACCAGTTCCGGCAGGGCCACGGCTTCGAGCTTGAGCGTCTGCTGGCGTGAAAAGGCGAGCATGCGTCGGGTCATGGCAGCCCCGCGCTCACCTGCCTGGGCGGCGTTGTTGATCAGCTCCAGCAGCGGTGAGTCGGGCAGGCGTTTACGGAGCAGGTCGAGGCTGATGAGAATGACGGTGAGCAGGTTGTTGAAGTCATGCGCTACGCCGCCGGTAAGCCTGCCGACCGCTTCCATCTTCTGTGCCTGAAAGAGTGCTTCGCGGGTTTTGTCGAGGGCCTTCTGGGTTTCGTAGCGCTCGGTGACATCGCGGGTGACCTTGGCAAACCCCGTCAGGTGGCCGTGCTCGTCGCGGATGGCGTCAAGCACCACGTGGGCCATGAAGCGGGTGCCGTCCTTGCGTACGCGCCAGCCTTCCTCTTCCAGCCGACCTTCGCGGGCGGCCAGCGCCAGATTGGTGGTGGGGCGGTTGGCGGCCTGGTCTTCATCGGTATAGAAGCGCGAGAAGTGCTGGCCGATGATTTCCTCCGGTTCGTAGCCCTTGATACGCCGCGCGCCGGCGTTCCAGTTGGTAACAAGGCCGTCGGCGCTGAGCAGGTAGATGGCATAGTCAGTCACGCCTTGAATCAGTAGGCGTAACTGCTGTTCGCTCTGGCGCAGGGATTCTTCGGCGGCGCGTTTCTCGGTCAGGTCACGGGTGACCTTGGCAAAACCGATCAGCTCTCCGCTGCTGGTGCGGATGGGGTCGATGATCACATGCGCCCAGAAGCGTGTGCCGTCTTTACGTACCCGCCAGCCTTCAGTTTCATATCGGCCCTGCTCCGCGGCGTTCTTCAGCCCGCGCTCGGGCAGCCCAGCCTCACGATCTGCCGGGGTATAAAACTGCGTAAAGTTCGCGCCGACAATTTCGTCGGTGGTGTAGCCCTTGAAGCGTTGGGCGCCGGCGTTCCAGCTGACCACGGTACCGTCCGGCGCCAGCATGTAAATGGCGTAGTCGATAATGGCATCGACCAGCAGGCGGTAGCGTTCTTCGGCTTGCAGCGCGCGGCCGCTGGCATCTTGGGGGCTCATTGACGTCCAGATTCAGATGAAAAGTAATAGGGCGGCCGGTGAGTCGTGCGGCTCAGCGGATCCGGTTGCCTGCAAAGGGGCTGGGGATATTTAGCGCGATGGCGCTGCCGATGGCAACTGTTTGCTGGCGCAGTGCGCCGCGCCTGGGCTGCGCAGAAGCACGGCTCTGCTTCGGGCAGGAGTAAAATAGACCGGCACCTGATGGCAGGTGCCGGCTTGGCGGTAATCCAGCCCAGGTGGCTGGTCTGGATGATCACCTGATCAAGGGAAAAAACTCATGAAATCATCCTGCGCCTGCATGTCGTAATTCATCAGCAGGAACTCCTCGCCTGCGTTGCTGTAGGCCGGCCAGGTGATCTCCGCCGTGCTGGGATCGCCGGTTTTGGCAAACTGCGCCCACAACGCCATGCTGTCGTCCGCTATCGATTCGTCGACGGGGCCCCAGCCTGGCAGGTTGTCGGCGTAATTGCCGGCGTTGGCATTGGGCAGACCGGTCAAACCAAGCACGTAATGGTTGTAGTAGGTGTCCGGATAGCCGAAGACGGAGGTCAGCTCGATGCTGTGGTAGGCGCCCACGCCGCGATTGGCCCAGTTCTCGGGTACGTGATCATAGACGTAGGCGAACACGTCCGACTTGTGCTTGTCTTGCAGGAAGGACAGGTACCACTGCATGCCGCGAATGACCCACTCGGCGTCATTGCGGGGTGTACCCAGAATGATCGGCACGTCATTGTGAAAGCCGTTCTCGCGGATATCGGTTTTGACGTACCAGTTGTCGACGTTGGGTTTGAAGAAGTCTACGCCATAGGCGCTCGCCACATTGGCCAGCTCAAACCAGGGCACCTCACGCATGGCGGCGATGACGTCGGTCTCATCCTGCAGGCCCAGGCGCTCTGTCAATGAGATACCACCTTGCTCTTCGATGGCCAGAGGGTTGTAAATCGGGCGAATTTCATCGTCTGGCGGTGGCGCTGCGCTCATGATAACCGCCCGATGGAACAGCCCCTCTGCCAAAGGCGAATTCAGCAGCGAGATGACCTTCATGCCGCCGCCCGACTGGCCAAAGAGGGTGACGTTATCAGGATCGCCGCCAAATTCGCTGATGTTGTCACGCACCCACTCCAACGCCGCTATCTGGTCCAGCTGTGAATAGTTGCCGGAAGACTGGTGCTCCGATTCAGCGGTCAACTTGGGATGCGCCATGTAACCGAAAGCGCCAAGGCGATGGTTTACCGTGACCACGATGACACCCTGGCTGGGCAGGGCCGTGTGATTATAGGAAAGGCTGTTGGAGGTAAGGATGGCGTACCCACCGCCGTGCAGCCAGACCATAACGGGCAGCTTTTCACCGTCGTAACCCTTGGGCACTACAACGTTCAGGTACAGGCAATCTTCGCTCATGCTGCCTTTGCCGAAAGCTTCCAGATAGGAAGGCTGCGCGCATTGGTCAGCCCAGGCGGTGGCTTCTCGAACGCCGTCCCAAGGCTCGGGCGCGACTGGCGGTTTCCAGCGGAGCTCGCCCACCGGCGGTTTGGCGTAGGGAATGCCGTACCAGGCCCAGCCGTCGTCGTCCGGTGAGAAACCGGCCACATCGCCACTTTGCGTGCTGACAATCTTGCGTTCACTCAGGGTGTTCTCCAGGTGCGCCCGGGCATCGCCTGCGCTACGCAGCTTGCGTGGCCGCGGGTCGCTTTCAGTGAATACCGCTGGCTCTGCCGCGTTAAGCTCTGCCAGTAGCGACTGAACGGGCAGGCTGCTGGCGAAGCTGGCGGGGTCCTGATCGAAAACGATGGCGCTGGCCCAGACCGACACGGCCTCGGCAATGGCCGCAGAAATCTGGATACCATTGTTGAGATTGCGGTCTGCGTCCAGGCTTTGCAGCAGCACCAACCGGTTGGTGACGCTGTTATCGGTCAGCGTGGCACTCTCAACCAGGTCAAGCGGGCTTAGCTGTGCGGCCGCCAGGGTGCTGCCCAGTTCCAGCTCGCCAAGTTTGAAGCTCACTTGCTCGCCATCCTGATACTGAAAGGTGCCATCAGCACCGGTCACACCCTGCTGGGTCTCGGTCTGGTAGCGCAGGCCCGCTACCGGGCTGTCGGTAAAGACGCCGGTACGGGTTGCGGGTGTCTGGTTATTGTCATCGTTGCCATCGCCGTCATTACAGCCACTGATACCAGCGAGCATCAGGGCACCCAGGGCGATGAGCGGGAGGGCTTTGCGCGGCGCTGCCAATGTGCCTTTGCGCTGTTTCATATTCCACCTTTTGTTATTTGGATGAGCGGTGTGGCCCTGCGGTTTCAGGTATCCGCCTGCCTGTCGGCGGCGTTGGATGCGCTCGACGTCGGTCAGGGCTGAGTCGGCTTTCTGAAGTCGTTTGGGCAGTGCTTAGGATTTACCGTTAAGGCAATCGCCAAACAGAATATGGTCTGTCTGGCTGGCTCGCCAAGGCGCCAGGGCGGCTGCGCCGGGCTTCTACGGACAAGTGCGATAGCCTCGCTGGGGAGGCAGTTTTTTAAATTGACCCTGGGGTCACATTGGGGGCGGGCATTCCCGGTAGCGAGTTTGCGGGCAGGAAAATTACGTATACATACGTATACATCAGTGCTTTGTTCAGGGCTTCTGGTTCGGGCTGGGGTGGTTAAACAAACCGAGATTCAATCGGGTGATTGATACATAAATGTAATTTGTTTTTATGCAAAATGGTTTGGCATAAAGCTGTATTCATGTGGCTTATAGGTGGTTTTCTGCGCGTTCAAGGCCAAGCACTACAGGTTGAAATGGCGAGAGCACTTTGCGTGCGAAAAAAAGCCCCGGGTCAATTCAGCGCCCGGGGCTTCTTTCAGCGGTTGGTTATTGGCTGATTTCGGTCTTGGAGACCCGCTCAGCTTCAATCTGCTCGCGGGTGAATGGGAAGCGGTGCCACTGCTTCTGCGAGTAGGCTTCGGTGTAGTCCTTGTAATTCGGGCTGGCCGGATCGCTGGACTGTGAGTGCGAGAGCAAGGTGTAGGCGTTGACCGGCTCACCCTCGGGGAATTCCACCACGTGCATGTAGCTGTTGCGCAGCACCGTGAAGTAGCCCTCTGACCCTTCGCCACCATATTGCGGAATCTGCTCGCCGGGCTTGAGGTAGAACTGCACCTCATCCAGGCTTGCATCCAGCGCTACGCCGTCGGTCTGCAGCTGGGCGATGGCTTCGCTGAAGGATTGTTGCACCAAGTTCTGCACGCTGGCATCGGTGCTCAACCCGCGCGGGGTATTGATCGGATCGTTGGCGTCGAACGGCACCGCATACGGATTGACGGCAGGTTGGTCATCAAGCTTGGTCTGCAGGGTTTCCCAGAACACAGTCCACACATGCGCGCCAACGGCGTCCAGGTTGCCGGTGTTGTCCCAGGCGCGCAATATCTGGCAAGCCTGCAACTCGGCACCGGTCGGTTCAGGATCACAGACCGTCGCCAGTACCGGAGCCTTGAACTGCTCGGCGCTGTAGTTGCGGCTGTTGAGCGTGATTTCGCGGATGTTCTCACTGGTGGCCTGGAAGCCGTTAAGCCCATCGGTGCCGGTCAGACGCTCGCGCACCAGGGTATGGCCCATGCGGGTACGCAGGCTCTGGGCGTAGTCTTCACGGCCGATGATGCCGGCGTAACCGGTCAGCGGCTGCTCGGGATTGCTCAGCCAGTAGCTGTCGTTCATGTTGGCGACATAGTCTTTGCTCAACAGACTGGGCAGCTTGCCGGGCCCGAAGGTGCCGGGTTGCACCGAGTCGGCATCCGTCTTCCAGTCACAGGCAGCGCGGCTGCCATCAAGCAGCGGCAATCCTGGTACCAGACCCAGTACTGCCTGGCCCAAGCCGGGGACCAGACAACCGGCAAGCATGCTGTCAGGTACGTTGGGCACTACGGTAATGTCCGAGTACAGGGCGCGGTCGTCATCACGGCCGATGGCGGTGGTGTTCACCCAGGGGATGCCGACGTACTCCTTGGCCTTGGCGTAGAAATCGTCCAGCGATTCGGCCTTGTCGAAGGCGAAGAAGTTCTGAAAGGCGCGGGTATTCTCCAGGTTGGCATCACGCAGCGTGTAAGCCGCACCGGTGCTCCAGCCGGGCAGGCCGAGGCCGGCGAGGTTGATCATTGGTCCGTATTCGGAGCTGTACAGGGTGCGGGTGACGTCACTGAGGTTGGTGTCGTCGCCCATCACCTGCACGGTAATTTCGTGTGCAGTGAGG
>Ga0105357_10000621_pt1 | contig 18889 bp, 16 predicted proteins | sample GOMGulsemesocosm_4_FD_83660 | JGI IMG/M metagenome (GOLD analysis project Ga0105357, IMG submission 83660) | Methane-oxidizing microbial communities from mesocosms in the Gulf of Mexico - GOM15B Gulf of Mexico | ecosystem: Environmental > Aquatic > Marine > Cold seeps | place: USA: Gulf of...
GCATCAGTACTCGCCCCGGGGGCAGGCCTTCGCGAGCGGACAGCTGCAGGGCCAGCGGCATCAGTAGTGCCATGGCGCCAACGTTGTTCATGAAGGCCGACAGGCAGGCGCCCAGCAGCGTCAGCACCGCCAAGCTGAGCAGGCCGCCACGCTTGGGCAGTGCGCGCTGCGCCAAGGCTTCTACTGCGCCGGTGGTTTGCAGGCCTTTGCTGAGGATCAGCACCGCAGCCACGGTGATCACCGCGGGGTGGCCAAAGCCGACGAAGGCATCTGCAGCGGGCGTCAGGCCTGTCAGCACGCAGGCCATGAGCGCGGCGAGGGCGACGACGTCGTGGCGCCAGCGGCCCCAGAGAAACAGGGCAATGGTACAACCGAGGATCAACAGAATCAGTTGCTGACTGGCATCCATGAACAGCCCTCGTTATCAGGTAGCGATGCAGGTAAAACGGTTTTTAGTTTGCCGATTCAGGGCAGTAGGCGAACCTTGAAGCGCCGCCCCTTGATCTTGCCGTCGCTTAATCTGGTCAGCGCTAGCTTGGCTTGATCGCGGCGAATGGCAACCAGCGCCTGAAAGTCGCTGATGCTGATCTTGCCAATGGCATCGCCTGGCAAACCCGCGTCACCGGTCAGGGCGCCGAGCAGGTCGCCAGGGCGCATTTTGTCCTTGCGGCCACCGGCCACGGCGAGGGTACGCATCGGGGCTGTCAGTGGTTGCTCCAGTTTGGCTGGCAGGCTGTCGATTTCCTGCCACTCAAGCGGCTCGCTGCTGTTGTCTTCGATTGCGCGCAGACGTTTGAGTTCACGCGGAGCTACCAGACTGAGTGCCAGGCCGGATTGGCCTGCGCGGCCACTGCGGCCGATGCGGTGGGTGTGGGCTGCGGGATCGGCAGAGAGTTCAACGTTGATTACCGCCGCGACGCCTTCGATATCGATACCGCGAGCGGCAACGTCGGTGGCGGTAAGTACGCTGCAGCTCTGGTTGGCAAACAGCGCCAGTACCTGATCACGGTCGCGTTGCTCCATTTCACCGTGCAGCGCCTGGGCGCTGATGCTGTTGGCATTGAGGAAGTCGGCCAATTCCTGACACTGTTGCCGCGTATGACAGAAGGCAATGCAGGGTTGCGGACGATTGGCTGCGAGCAGGCGCAGCACAGCGTCGAAGCGCTGCGCTTCGTCTATCTCGTAGAAGCGTTGGGTAATGGGGTTGCTCGGGCTGGCCTCTTCGATGGTCACCTGCTGCGGGTTGCGCATGAACTCTGCAGCAAGCGCTTTCAGGCCGGCCGGGTAGGTAGCCGAGAACAGCAGGGTCTGGCGCCGGGCAGGGGTATGCCCGATGATCTCGCGAATGGGATCGACAAAGCCCATGTCGAGCATGCGGTCGGCTTCATCCAGTACCAGGCAGTTGAGGTGATCGAGCGCCAGAGTACCGCGGGCCAAGTGGTCTTGAATGCGACCGGGCGTGCCAACAATGACATGGGCGCCCTGTTCCAGCGAAGCGGCCTGGGGGCCGAAGGGCGTGCCGCCGCAGAGGGTGATAATCTTGATGTTGGGCAGGCCGCGCGCCAGGCTGCGCAGCGCGGTAGCGGTCTGAGTAGCAAGTTCGCGGGTGGGGCTGAGTACCAAGGCCTGACAACCAAAGAACTGCGGGTTCAGCGGTGCCAGCAGACCAATACCAAAGGCGGCGGTCTTGCCGCTACCGGTGCGTGACTGAGCCAACAGATCGTCGCCTTGCAGAATCAACGGCAGGGCTTCGGCCTGGATGGGGGTCATGCTTGCATAGCCCATTTGCTGCAGCGTATCGAGCATGGCTGTGGGCAGTTTCAGCGAGTCAAAGGCGGTCGGGTTCACGGGGTGGGCCTGCAGCAGAGAAAGGCTTTGCAGTGTACCAGATCGCCGCTGCCAGCCGGCAGCGTGTCAGCGTCGAATACGCGTCTTGCGGAAGCCCCCGTGGCTGATGAATGAGCCGGTGTCGCCGGTCACCCAGTAACGGGTAGCGCGATAAAACGCCTGTGCTTTTGACGTGTGGTAACTCCGGGCCTTGCGATACGCCCAGCGCCACCCTCGTTTGGGTTCGCTCATGATAGGACTGCCGTATGTTGTGTTGACGTGCTATGGCTTGGTTGCTGTCAAAAAAACGTCTATTAGGCAGATTATGGCTCTATAGTGTCTCTTCCTTGACGCCTAGCCTCCTTTTTTCCGCATCATACGCTCGAATTGTGTAGATGTGAAACGGTTCGCAAAAATGAGCTGAAACTTGTTATTCGGCCACCGTGGTGCGGTTGCGGCCCTCTTCCTTGGACTGATATAGGGCTTTGTCGGCCTGCTCTATCAGGGCCTGATAATTTTCCATGGCGTCAGTCAGGCGGGCGACGCCCAAACTGATGGTAAATTTCAGGGGCGTGCCCTGGTGATCCAGCTGTTGCCGTTCAACGCTCTGCCGCAGGCGCTCGGCAAACTGCTGGGCCCCCTCAAGCGCGGTATCGGGCAACAGCACCACAAACTCTTCACCGCCGTAACGACCGCAGAAATCCGTTTCCCTGGCCAATTGCTCGGTCAGGCGTGCGGTGGTGCGGATCACTTCGTCTCCGGCCTGGTGACCAAAGGTGTCGTTGACCTTCTTGAAGTGGTCAATATCGAACATCACCAGGCTGACTTCATTGTCGTAGCGTTGATGCCGGGCAAACTCGTGCTCCAGGCAGCTCTCCCAGTAGCGGCGGTTGAGCAGGCCGGTGAGGCCGTCCCGCAGCGCCAGCTCACGGAGCTTATTATTGGCAGACTCTAGTTGCCGTTTGTTTACAGCAACACCGGTCACATCATAAATAATCAGGCAGACATGGTCGGTTTTGCCGTTGCTGCTGCGCAGTGGCAAGATGGTGACGTTCTGGTACATCTCGTCAGCCAGGCCCGTGATGGGCTGGTAGCTCTTGAAGCGAAACAGGTTGGGACGCTGCTCCCAGATAGTGAACGCGCGGGTCCCAAGCATTACCGAGGTTTCGACCTTCTGGGTGAACCAGCTTTGATCGATTTCCGGAAAGAGTTCAAACAGCGAGCTCTCGTTGGCTTGCGTCGAGCCAAGGCCGGAGTGGTTTTCCATGAAGCTGTTCCAGACCTCGATGCGGTAGTCGCGGTCCATCACCACGACGCCCACATCAATGCTTTGCACGATGTCGAGCAGCCAATGGAGTTCGTCGATGTCAAACTGAGCAGCCATGCGCCTTGCCTATGTTCGGTTGATTACCTGATCAGTTGATCATGAAGTCGAGGGTCTCCCGCAGCCGGGGTACCGAATCCTCGGTAAACAGCAGCAACAGGTCGAAGTGGATTTCCAGGTTCTCGAGGCCATAGCTGATTTCGACCGCCAGGGTGCGCTTCCAGCGACGCTGGTTGATGCGGATCAGATCTTCAATCGGACAGTGCTGCCCGAGCACCAGCGGGTGCCCCTGCGAGAGTGTAATGTTGAGCTGCTCTGACAGGCCATTGAGACACGCGCCAATGATTATGCTGGCCAGATCCAGCAGCATTTCGAGCTGGGCGCTTTCATCTTCCTGTGCATTCAGCAGGCGTGCCACATCCTCGATTTCCGAGTCGTGGAAGATCAGGAGTGCCTCGCCCGCGACACCGCCGCCGATAAAACCCTGACAGATGGCCGACAAGCGTTGGCCACGCTGGGCGTCGGCCAACGCCATATGCAATTCACCGACTTCAAGAATGTTGACGTTCGGAATCGGCAGCTTGATGAAAATACCCAGCACGCGCCCGAGCAGCTCGGCGGCCCGGCCCATGGCCACGTTGGATACTTCACGGAAGGCGTCGCGGAAGGAGACGTTGGGCAGCGGCAGCTGGCTGGTGTGATGGTCGTCCGGCGCGGTGGTGAGCGGTACCTCAACGCCAAGAGAGTTGAGCGCTTCGGCCAATTGGATAGGGTCAGCGGGTTTCTTGATGAAGGCGCGTGCGCCCAGTGCCTTGGCACGCCTGACGGCTTCTTCCTGAACGTCGCCAGAGACGACGATGACCTCAGGTGTCAGCGCCTCTTCTCTCAGGGCTGCCAGTACGCCAAAGCCGTCGAGCTCGGGCATGGTCAGGTCAAGCAGAACAATTTGTCCTGCACCGGCGCGAATGGCCTCCAGGCCTTCAAGCCCGTTTGTGGCTTGGGTAATGCGGAACGGCCAGTTTGCCGGCAGCGCTCGAATCAGCTGCTTGCGAGCCATATTGGAGTCGTCACATACCAGCAAGGGGATTGCGGTCACTTCTTGATCCTTGGCGCTATTGGTCTGGTTTTCGCTGCCGTTGTTACTATTGATAAAGGCACATGGCCATTAAATAGTCTATTTTGCAAGCATGACAACTTATTGACCTCTTGAGAAGACATTCAACAGAAATGCCATTGTTTTTTCAGACGGCATTCGCATATTGAGCAATTGCATGGATACTATGAGTCTATGGTTTGTCCCGAAGTAGGTTGCTGCGGCGCGATGTATCGCGCCATACAACAAGAGGAAAACAATGCCCGAGCAACTAGAACAGGATCAGAGTCATCGCCGCTCGGTATTGCGTGCGCTACTTTGGCTGACCTTGGGGTTTGGTCTCATCTTCGCAGGATTGAACGTGGTACGGGGCCTTTATCTGCTCGCCTCGCTTGAGCTTCTCTACGCACTTTTCGCGCTTTGCCTGATACCTGTGATACCTACCACGAGACACCTGGTGGCCTGGACCATCGCCTACCTGGTGCCGTTCTTTTGCATCATGGTATTTGCACTGCTGTTGCCCAATACCTCGTTCACTGTGTTTGCCTGGATCCAGACCATTCCGATTATTTCCTATCTGCTGCTGGGTTTGCGTGGCGGATTGTGGATGTCGCTGTGCTTCATTTCTGCCGCGGTGGTGGCGTTCAATGTGCGTTACATCACCGGAGAACATGCGCTGAACGCGCTGATTATTACCAATCTGGCGTTCAGCAGTCTGGCGGTCATGCTGTTTTCGCATATCTACGAACGCAGTCGGGTGCGCAATGAACGACGTTTGATCGAGTTGGCCGGCACTGACAGCCTGACAGGTATTGCCAACCGCATGCGCCTCAACGAGGAGTTCCAGCGGTTGCGCAGCCAATCCGAACGCAGCGGCATGGCGCTTTCGCTGGTCGTGTTGGATCTCGATTTCTTCAAGCGGGTGAATGATCAGTACGGGCATGATGTTGGCGACAAAGCCCTGCAACACGCGGCGGCTTTGCTGGCCAGTCGGTTGCGTGGCTCTGATCTGGCCTGCCGTCTGGGCGGGGAAGAGTTTGCCCTGCTGCTGCTTGGTGCCGATCATGCGCAAGCCGCCCGGCTTGCCGATCAACTGCGCCAGCAGTTGTATGCGGCGCCCTTGCGGGTGGCCGGCGGAAGCACACTGCAGATCAGTTTTAGCGGCGGGGTGGCAACCCTGGGGCAGGACGGCGATGATCTCAACGCTCTGCTGAAGGTGGCTGATCGGCGCATGTACGAGGCCAAAGGGCTGGGCCGCAACCGTATTGTTGCGGCAACGGCGTTATCGCCAGCCGTCGACTGCACGGATTGAATTGCTGGTAAATGATGCCGGCAGAGGGCTGTTGCCGAACTACACTGAGGTCATGACTGACTGATCGGTGAGGAGGCAGTGCCATGCATATTGGCGTTCCGAAAGAGATCAAGAACCACGAGTACCGCGTTGGCCTGATTCCGCAATCGGTGCGGGAGTTGGTGCGCCGTGGCCATCGCGTGTTTGTCGAGCACGATGCCGGTAGCGCGATTGGCTACAGCGATGCCCTCTATCAGCAGGCGGGCGCTGAGCTGCTGCCGGTGGACGAAGTATTTGCGCAGGCCGACATGCTGGTCAAGGTAAAGGAGCCGCAGCCCGAGGAATGTGCGCGGCTGCGCCCCGGCCAGATCCTGTTTACTTATCTGCACCTGGCGCCCGATCGAGCGCAGACCGAGGCCTTGCTGGACAGCAACGCCATCTGCATTGCCTACGAAACCGTAACCGATGCGCAAGGCCGTCTGCCTTTGCTGGCACCCATGTCTGAAGTGGCCGGCCGCATGGCCATTCAGGCCGGGGCTGGTTGCCTGGAGAAGGCCCGCGGTGGACGCGGCGTACTGCTGGGTGGGGTGCCGGGCGTGCCGCGAGGTAGGGTAGTGATTCTGGGCGGCGGGGTGGTCGGCAGCAACGCCTTGGCGATGGCGGTGGGCTTGGGCGCCGATGTCACTGTGCTGGACAAGAACCCGGACGCGCTGCGCCGGCTGGACGCGCAGTATGGTAATCGCATCAATACGCTGTATTCCACCGGCGCCACGCTGGAAGAGCAACTGTTGGGCGCTGATCTGGTCATCGGCGCTGTGCTGGTGCCGGGCGCGGCGGCGCCCAAGTTGATCAGTTCCGAGATGATCCAACGTATGCAGCCCGGCTCGGTACTGGTGGATGTGGCGATTGATCAGGGAGGCTGTGCGGAAACTTCCACCCCGACCACCCACGCAGAGCCAACCTATGTGATTGATGAGGTAGTGCATTACTGCGTGGCCAATATGCCGGGTGGGGTGGCCCGCACTTCGACGCAGGCGCTCAACAATGCCACGCTGCCCTTTGTGCTGGCGCTGGCCGACAAGGGCGTGAAGCGAGCACTGACGGAAGATGCGCATCTGGCGCAAGGGCTCAATCTGAGTGGCGGCGTGCTGTGCAATGCCGAGGTGGCACAGGCGCTACAGTTGCCCGTTCAGCCCTTGTCGACGGTAATATCGGCCTTGCCGGACTGAGCGGCAATGGACTGGCGCAGCGTGTCGATACGGAGGTCCTTTTCCTGCCAAAGCTGGCTGACCCAGTGTTGGAAGCGCGCGCGGTATTCAGCGTCCTGACTATAATCGCCGTGAATCAGATCCGCCGGTAGGGAGCGCCCGCGAATATCCACGGTGATCCGCGCTACCCGACCGCTGGCCAGTTGCCAGAAACCGGGGGGGCGTTCACCCGGATAAATAATGGTCACGTCTAGCACCGAGCGCATTTGTGCGCCCAGCGCAGCAACCACGAAGGCGATGCCGCCCGCCTTGGGTTTCAGCAGATGCCGGTAAGGCGATTGCTGCGCTTGTTGTTTGGCCGGGGTAAAGCGGGTGCCCTCAAGGTAGTTGACTACCGTAACGGGCAGCTGTTGAAACTTCTCGCAGGCCTGACGGGTGATCTCCAGATCCTTGCCCTGATCTTCCGGGTGTTTGGCCAGATGCGCCTTGCTGTAGCGCTTCATGAAGGGGTAGTCGAGCGCCCAGAACGCCAGACCGAGAAAGGGCACCCAGATCAGTGCGCGTTTGAGAAAGAATTTGAAGTACGGCGTCTTGCGGTTGAAGGCGTTCACCAGCGCCGGGATGTCTACCCAGGACTGGTGGTTACTGATGACCAGATAAGAGTGGTCCTTCTCCAGCGGGGTGTCGCAGTGCACCTCCCAGATCGTAGGCAGCAGGGCGTGAAAAATGGCCTTGTTGAGTTCCGCCCAGGTTTCGGCAATCCACATCACGCCGCGGGAGCAAAGGCGGCGCAGCCCGGTGTGGGGGATAACGGCTTTGAGCACACCAAGGATCAGCATGGGGCCAATGCCGACCAGGGTGTTGAGCAGTATCAGCAGGCAGGTCAGCATGCCTGTCAACCAATGGGGCATAACACGCCTCCAGTGTCTAGCGAAGGGCCAAGGATAGCGGGTTTTATTCGGCCGGTGCCAGTCTGCGATCAAGCGGAAAATTCACCCTATCAGGTGATGTTTTGCTATCGGTAGCGATTCTATTGTCAGGGCTGGTTTTAGGCCCCATGGTCTGCGGCGCGCCGGTCTGAGCAGTCGGGTTGAATCAGCCGCTGAATAATAACAAGAGGTTTCATGTCGCCGTTTGATACTCCGTCCGCGACGCTGACGACACAATCCCTGGTGCCGGCCAAGCGCGCGCGCGCGGTTGCCTGGAGGACGCGAGCGTTACTGGCCATAGTCAGTGGGTTGATGATGTATGCACCCTGGGTCAACCCCATGCTGTTCTGGACCGGCTGGCTGGCAGGTGTGCCGTTACTGTACGCGCTGCGGGATACCCGTTTGCCAGCGGCCTTTCTGCTTGGCTGGCTGGCGGGGGTGCTGTGTTTTGCTGGCGCCAGCCACTGGATGATCGACTTCATGATGCATCTCAAGGGGCTCTCCTGGCTGGTCAGCGCCTTTCTGGCGTCGCTTTTCTGGCTTTACACAGGGTTGGCTGTCGGCTTTGCCTGCCTGCTTTACCGTTGGTTTTCGCTTCGACTGCCGCGCTGGGACTTGCTCAGCTTCCCGTTGATTGTGGTGAGCGTCATGACGCTCTTCCCACAACTGTTTATTACCGACTTCGCCGAGGGGCAGGCGCGTTTTCTGGTGGCGCTGCAGGGCGTTGATCTGATTGGCGCGCAGGGGCTTAACCTGATCATGCTGCTTTTCAGTGTGCTGTTGTTTCAGCTGCTGCAAGCGCAGCACAGCCAGGGCCGCGCTGCGGCGTTGGGCATGTCGGCGGCGGCACTCGTTATTCTGCTGTGGTTTGCCTATGGTTTTTATGCGCTGTCTTACTGGGATTCGCAGGTACGCAACTGGGAGACCACCCGTATTGGCCTGGTTCAGCCCAATGACGCGCCAAGCCGGCGTATTCCAGCACCGCGCGAGGGTTTCACACGGGAGTCTCCGGAAGAAATGGTAGCCAGCCGCCGGCTGGCCAAGGCCGGCGCACAGTGGGTAGCCTGGCCGGAGGCGCGCTACAAGGGTTATTACGATATGTTCACCGTGCGTCAGGGCTACGCCAAAGAGGTGGGTAGCTGGGGTGTGCCGCTGTTCTTCCATGATGTCGAGAATCGTTGGATAAATGCGGAGAAGGTCAGCTTCAACACGGTGGCCTGGCTCGACGGCAGCGGCCAACTGGCTGGACAGTACCGCAAGGTCAAGCGCATGCCCTTTGGCGAGTACCTGCCACCGTTCTTTCAGCTGCCGGGCGTGGGGTATATCACGCGCCTGTTCATGGGCGATTACCTGCGACCGCTGGGCGCCGGGAGCGACCATCAGGTATTTTCTGTCGGCGATATGCGGGTGATTCCCAAGGTCTGTTATGAGACTGCGTTTCCGCAGTTTGTGGCGCAATCGATTGGTAGTGATGCCGGCGGCAAGCTGCTGCTGTTCCTATCGCAGGACAATTGGTTCGGCGAGACCTCGCAGCCTTTTCAGCACCGTGACATGTCGATCGTGCGCGGGGTAGAGAATCGCGTACCCATGGTGCATCTGATCAACAATGGTCCTTCGGTCGCCACCGCGCCCAGCGGTCGCGTGGTCGCCAGTACACAGGCATTTTCACGAGCTGAGCGGCTGGTCGACATGCCCTTTGACGCCCAGGCCGGCGGCAGCTTTTACAGCCGCCACGCCCTGTGGGTGCAGCGCGGTCTTTATGCCGCGCTGGGCGTTCTGTTGCTGGTGGGGTTGCTGTTGGGTCGTGGCAAACGTCGCTCGCTCAGCGGCTGACGGCGCGGGCGGCTAACGCCAGCATCACGTAGGCGCAGCCATGTACCAGCATTTCTATGGCGACCAGCATGCCGATCAGCCAGAGTGCCGATGCTGGCCACTGCAAAAAAATCATGCAGGCCAGCAGCAATGAGATGGCGCCGGCAAAGACCAGCCAGCCCCAGCTCGCGCCACTGCCGCGCAGCTGCAAGCCAAGAAGGATGCGCACCAGACCAATCGCGAAAAAAGCCGCGGCGAGCAGCAAGGTGATCACCGCGGAGCCAGCCAATGGCTTGCTGACCAGCAGAAAGCCGCCCAGCAGGTAAAGCACGCCCATCAGAGCGCTGATCAGCCGGCCGCTAGCGTGCTTGCTGCGGATCGCATCGACCAGTTGCAGCGCGCCACCCGCCAGCAGCATCACGCCGAATACAAATACCGTAGCAATGGTCAGGGTGACGCTCATGCCCAGCCCGATAAAGCCGAGCACGATGAATAGAATACCCAGCGCCAGCAGCCAGCCCCAGTTGCGTCCAAGGTCGCCAAGCAGGGCGGGCACCGATGCGGTCGCGGCCACCGCGGATTCGTAGTCTGGTTTCATGTCGATGCCTCCTTGTCTGGCGTGTGCTTAGGGGTAGGTTGTCTGGAACAGGGTTTCGCCTTCCTTGATGGTTTCCAGCACTTTGACGCCGAGCAGTTGCTCGCGCTGCAGGGTGACCGGGTTGTGCGACAGGATCACCAGATCAGCTAGCTTGCCCTTTTCGATTGAACCCTTGCTGTGCTCCTCAAAGTGCTGGTAGGCCGGCCAGATGGTCATGGCCTTCAGTGCGGTGAGTGCGTCCAGACGCTCCTCCGGGCCGAGAATCAGGTTGCTGCGGGTTACCCGGTTGGTGGCGCTGTGCAGAATGCGCATGGAATCGGGGAAGGTAACGGGGGCATCCGAATGGATGCTGAACTTCATGCCTGAGCGGTAGACCGCGCCGGTCGGTGAGATGAATTTGGCCAGCTCCGGACCCGCCACTGAATCGCGATGCCAGTCACCCCAGTAGAACGTGTGCATGGGGTACAGCGAGGGGAAGATGTCCAGGGTCGCCAGCTGCGGAATCTGGTCCGGGCGCAGATACTGGCCGTGGATCAGCACAGTGCGGCGGTCGTCTACTTCCGGTATTTCACGCTGTACGGTATCGGTCAGACGGATCAACTGGTCGATGGCGGCATCGCCGTTGGCGTGCACCATCACCTGCCAACCATTGGTATAGGCCATTTCCATCAGGCGCCTGGCTTCGGCGTCATCGGCGAACAGCGGGGCGCCGCTGTAGTCGTCATGCTAGTGGGCTGGTGGCTGGAAGTAGGGGTGGGTAAACCAGGCGGTCTTGCCCTGCGGCGAGCCATCGAAGGTCAGTTTTACGCCGCCGATACGGAAGTGGTCGGTGTAGGTACGCGACATCAACGGGCTGTCGAGCAGAGGGTTTTCCAGATTGACGACCAGATCGGGATAGGCGACCACATCCGCTTTGAAATAGCCGGCTTTGGCGGCCTGTGCCAGGCCTTGTAGCGTACCGGGCGAGGTACGGCCATCCTGGAGGGTGGTAAAGCCGTTGGCCAGATAGATCTGCTGGGCCTTGTTGAGCATGTCGATGCGCTGCTCAGCGGTGAATTCGGGCAGCAGCTTCAGCAACGCAGAGATGTGCGCGTTCTCCGCCATCAAGCCGTTAGGCGTGACGCCATCTTCCTCGCGGTAGATGGTACCGCCTTCCGGGTCAGCCGTGCTGGCATTGATGCCCAGTACTTCGAGCGCCTTGCTGTTGTACACACCTAGATGACCGGACTGATGAATGGCCATGATCGGCAGCGTGGTGGACACGGCGTCGAGCTCCTGGCGGGTTGGGTGCCGTTGCTCCAGCAGTTGCGAGTCGTCGTAGTTGAAGCCGATCAGTACGCCATAGTCCTGCGCGCGGGTATTGGTAGCCAAGTACTGCTGCAGTGCGGCCTGCAGAGCCGCGATCGAACTCCCGGGGCCGTCGGGTGGTGGCAACAGGTTGGCGGCAATCGCCTGTACGCCGACAAAGGAGAGATGGCTGTGGGCGTCAACGAAGCCCGGAATCAGCGTGTGCCCGTTGAGGTTACGTAGCTGTGTCTCAGCACCGCGAAAATCTGCTTCGAGATCGCGGCGGCTGCCGACCCCGACGATGATGCCGTTATCCACGGCGACCGCTTCGACGTTGGGATAAGTGTCGTCCATGGTGAGAATGGGGCCGCCGTAGAAGATGATGTCGGCTGGGTCTTCAACCGCGGCCAGGGCGGCACTGCACAGGCCAAACGTACTGATCAGGGTGGCCAGCGGCAGGCGGGCCAGGCGGGGTATGGCAGTCATGCGTGCTCCTTGTCTGGAAATGGCAATTCCGGTTGCTGGGGACGGCGCAGCGCAGTACTGCGCGCAGGCAGCTGATGAATGTGAGTCAGTGTAGACAAGGCTGGCGGGTTCGGCTGCGAATTGCGCCGGCACGAGTGCCTGAGAAGGCGTCTGGAATGGACTTTCTGCCTAGGCGAACTGCCCGGCAGTGAAGCCCGATGACCAGGCCCATTGAAAGTTGAAGCCACCAAGATGGCCGGTAACGTCGAGCACTTCGCCAATGAAAAACAGCCCGGGCTGCCGTTTGGCTTCCATGGTCTTGGAGCTGACGTCGTCGGTATCCACGCCGCCCAAGGTAACCTCGGCGGTGCGATAGCCTTCGGTGGCTGAGGGCTTCAGACGCCAGGCATTGAGCTGTTGGCCAATATCGCCCAGCTGGCGGTCACTGAACTCTGCCAGCGCGGTGTCGTCATCGCGCGGCCACCACAGCGGCTGCAGCTCTGCCACCAAGCCTTTCGCCAGCAGTTGGCCAAGGCGGGTTTTCAGCCGGCTGCGGGGCTGCTCGCGCTTGCCCTGCAGCAGCCAGTTGGCGGCATCCACACCCGGTAGCAGATCAATGCAGATATGGTCACCCGGCGACCAGTAGTTGGATATTTGTAACATAGCCGGGCCGCTGATGCCGCGATGGGTAAACAACATGGCTTCGCTGAACGACTGGCCGTTGCAACTGACCTCAATATCCAGCGCCAGGCCCGACAGGCGTTCACAAACCGGTTTCATGGCGTCGCTGAACATGAAGGGCACCAGACCGGCCTGGCGGGGAATCAGCTTGAGCCCAAACTGCTCGGCCAGCTCATAACCAATGCCGGAACCGCCCAGGGTCGGTACCGAGAGCGCACCTGTGGCGACCACCAGTGAAGTGCAGGTCAGGCGCCCGGCGCGGCCGTTGTGTTGCAGGTGCAGGCGATAGCGCTGAACGTCATCGCCAGCCAGCGCTTCCAGCCGCTCCAGCTCGCACTGGGTGCGGATTTCCACGCCGGCGCTGATGCACTCGTCTTCCAGCATGGCAACGATCTGCTTGGCGGAGTCCTTGCAGAACAGCTGGCTGTGCTTGCGCTCTTCGTAGGCAATGCCGTGTTGTTCAACCAGAGCAATGAATTCCCACTGGTTGTAGCGTGTGAGCGCTGATTTGCAGAAATGCGGATTGCGCGAGAGAAAGTTGGCCGGCTCCACCACTTGATTGGTGAAGTTGCAGCGTCCGCCACCGGACATCAGGATCTTCTTGCCGATCTTGTTGGCGCGCTCCAGCACCAGCACCCGGCGACCGCGCTGCGCGGCAGTAAAGGCGCAGAACAGGCCCGAGGCACCGGCGCCAAGCACAATCACGTCAAAGTCGGCAGGGGAGTTGGACACGCTGGGGGCTCTACGCAGGGGTGGCTGGTTTGGCGCGGATTCTAACATTGTTGTTGGTATCGCGGCTGCGCCGGATCAGGGCATCGCCCTGTTCATGGCTCGGGTCCTTGCACAGGCGATCATAGAGCACCAGATTCACTGTCGCGGCCAGGTTCAGGCAGCCCTGAGTGGGGATGTAGACCACCGCATCGGCGCGGTCGATCAGCGTCTGATCCAGGGTGCCGTCTTCCGGCCCGAACAGATAGATGGCCTGGGCCGGGTGCTCGAACTGCGGCAGCGCTACGGCGCCTTCGACCAGTTCGATGCAGACGACCTGCAGGTCGTCTGGCAGGTCATCCAGCAAGGATTCCACTCGGCTCGCGGGGATGCGCCTGGCCACCTGTTGGGTGTCGGTGCTGTACTGTGCCGCGCGGTCGTGGCGGGTGCCGGTATAGCGCACGGCCGTGGCATTGAAGCAACCAGCGGCGCGCAGCACAGCGCCCATGTTAGTCGGGCTCTTGGGGTTGCTCAGGCCAATAATTATCTGGGTTTCGTTCATTGCATTTTCCATGCGGGCCGGCATTGACAGCCGCCTGGTTGGGACTGGGCAAGCGGCGTAGGGGGAGTAGAATACAGGCTTTCACCGCCAGACTCAGCGTGCTGGCCGCCGCCACTCATCAGGATGTCTTCATGCCGCAGGAACCCAGCGAAAGCAAACACCCAGATCCGTTGCACGGAGTGACACTCAAGGCGATAGTGACCGAGCTGCAAGCGCAGTACGGCTGGGAGGAGCTGGGCCGCCGCATTCCAATCAACTGCTTTCTCAGCCAGCCGAGCATCAACTCCAGCCTGAAGTTTCTGCGCAAGACGCCTTGGGCACGCAGCAAGGTGGAGGCGCTGTATATCGAAACACGGTCCTCCTGCGGCTAGCTGACGGTCTCGGCAGGCATCCAGCCCAGCGTAGCGGCGGCCAGCAATAGATAACGCGCGCCTTTGGCCAGCGTCACGATCAGGGTGAAGCGCCAGAGGGGTTCGCGCATCAGGCCCGCAACGATGGTCAGCGGATCGCCGATAAAGGGCGCCCAGCTCATCAGCAGCGACCAGTAGCCCCAGCGATGGTAGACAGCCTGGGCACGGTGCAGCTGCTTGGGTTTGATTGGGAACCAGCGTTTGTGTTGCAGGCGCTCCAGATAGCGCCCCAGCACCCAGTTGAGGATCGCGCCCAGCACATTGCCGGCGGTGGCCACCAGCAACAGCAGCGACACCGGATAGTGGCCCTGCAGCAACAGGGCTACCAGCGCAAACTCCGATTGCAGCGGCAGCACGGTCGCGGCGCCCAGCGCGATCAAAAAGAGTCCTGCGTAACTTGTCAGCTCCCACATGCGCCAGACTCCCCGGTTAAGTTGGGCCAGCATACCGGACTGCGTCGCCCCTCGCTGGTGCGGCAGCACATCATCCTGATTCCCCGTACTGAGACAGGCGAAACAAACCGCGTTGCGGGCAATTGCGCAAATTGTTGCCGAATCTGTCTGCGCGGGGTTCACCTGCGCCGTTAAAGCGCGAATAATCGGCGGCTTTGCTCATTTTTGTCAGGAGCCCTGATGTCCGACCCGTCGCTGGAATCTGTCTCTCCCCTTGCCGAAGCACCGGTCAAAGCCGCTTCCTGGCTGATTCTGCTGGCACTGGCCGTTGGCGGCTTTGCCATCGGAACCGGCGAATTCGTGATCATGGGGCTGATGCCGGACATGGCGCGCGACCTGCAGGTCAGCGAGCCCCAGGTAGGCCACGTAATCAGTTCCTACGCGCTGGGGGTGATGGTCGGCGCGCCGATACTGGCTATCTTTGGCGCGCGGTTACGGCGGCGCCACCTGCTACTGTTGCTGATGCTGTTTTTTGCCGCCGGCAATATCGCCAGCGCTCTGGCGCCGGGCTATCACAGCCTGATGCTGGCGCGGTTTGTCGCCGGGCTGCCGCATGGCGCCTACTTTGGCGTCGCGGCGCTGGTCGCCGCTTCGCTGGTGGCACCGAACAAGCGGGCTGCGGCGGTGAGCCAGGTGATGCTGGGACTGACCGTGGCCATTCTGATCGGCAACCCGCTGGCTACGGTGTTGGGGCAGTCGATCAGCTGGCGCTATGCCTTTGTGGCCGTGGCGGTGATTGCCCTGCTGACGGTGCTGATGGTCGCGCTCTTTCTGCCGCAGGATGCCGAGCACAAGCCGAGCAACCCACTGACTGAGTTGCAGGCGTTCCGCCGTCCACAGGTCTGGTTCGCCCTGGGGATTGGCGCTGTCGGCTTCGCCGGGATGTTCTGCGTGTTCAGCTATCTGGCCATGACTTTGCTGGACGTGACCCGCGTTGAGCGCGGTATGGTGCCGCTGGCGATGGCCGCGTTCGGGTTGGGCGCCATCATTGGCAACCTGGCGGGCGGCTGGCTGTTCGAACGTCTGCAGTTCCGCGCCGTGGGTGTGGTGCTGGTCTGGAGCACACTGGTGCTGCTGCTGTTTCCGCTGGCAGCGCAGGCGCTGTGGAGTATTCTGCTGGCTTCGGTAGCAGTGGGCACCATGGTGGCGCTGTCACCGCCGCTGCAAACGCGTCTGATGGATGTGGCCGCCGATGCGCAGACGCTGGCAGCCTCGGCGCATCATGCGGCCTTCAACATTGCCAATGCCTTGGGCCCCTGGCTGGGTGGGATGGCGATTGTGGCCGGGTTCGGCTGGACCTCAACGGGTTATGTCGGCGCGGCAACCGCGGTGGGTGGCCTACTGCTGTATTGGCTGGCGCAGCGGCATGAGCGTAGCAACCCGCTTTAGGGACGGCTCAGGTTTGGCGCGCGGCAGGGCAGGGCGCGCTTTTTGCAGTAGTAGGTCTACCCGGCTAAGGTGGTGGGCAGTCGGGTTTTATTCTCTGCAAAAGGATGCCGCCTGTGTCGTTACGCAACGCCGTTCAACTGATCTGCTATCCGAATCGGATCGGCAGTGACCTCAAGGATCTGCATAGCACCCTCAATAAACATCTCTCCGATGCCATTGGCGGGGTGCACATACTGCCGTTTTTCCCCTCCAATGCCGATGGCGGATTCTCCCCGCTGACCCACAAGGAAGTAGACCCGGAGTTCGGTGACTGGGCCGATATCGAGCGGTTGGCGGCTGACTATGATCTGTGTTGTGACCTTACGGTCAATCATATCTCTGACGAGTCTGCGGAGTTTCTCGATTTCATCGAGAAAGGCTTTGAATCAAAGCATGCCGAGCTGTTTGTGCACGTTGATCGTTTCGGTGAAATCACCCCGGACGATCTGGCGAAAATCCATATCCGCAAGGAGAAGGAACCCTTTCGCGAGGTGACCTTTGCCGACGGCAGCAAAGGCCGGGTGTGGTGTACTTTCACCGAGCGACAGATTGATCTGAATTACGAATCGCCGCTGACCTACGAGCTGATGGAAGACTACATCCGCTTTCTCACCGAGCGCGGGGTAAAACTGCTGCGGCTGGACGCTTTTGGCTACACCACCAAGCGCATCGGCAGTAGCTGTTTTCTGGTCGAGCCCGACGTTTACCGGATTCTTGAATGGATCAACGAGGTAGCGCTGCGCCATGGTGCAGAGTGCCTGCCCGAGGTGCACGACCACACCAGCTTTCAGTACGCGATTGCGCGGCGCAACATGCACCCTTACGGCTTTGCCCTGCCGCCGCTGATGCTGTATTCACTGCTGGACGCCAACAGCACCTATCTGAAGAACTGGTTGCGCATGTGTCCGCGCAACATGATTACCGTGCTGGATACCCACGACGGCATCTGCATTCCTGATGTCGAGGGTGTGCTGCCGGACGACAAGATCAAGGGGCTGATCGACAACATCAACGAGCGGAGTGCCGATCCCATCCTGCGCCGCTCGGCCGCCAAGGTGAACAGCGTTGGCGCTATCTACCAGCTGACCTGCACCTTCTACGACGCCCTGATGCAGAACGACGATGCCTACATTGCCGCGCGCGCTATCCAGTTTTTCTGCCCCGGCATTCCGCAGGTCTACTACGTGGGGCTTTTGGCCGGTTGCAACGACGAGGAGTTGATGCATCAGACCGGTGAGCTGCGTGACATTAATCGGCATTACTACAGCCTTTGGGAAGTCGACGAGGCCATCGAGCAGCCGGTGGTGCAGCGGCTGCTGAAGCTGATGCGCTTTCGCAGCAACTACCCAGCCTTTGATGGCCGTTTCGAGCTGAATTACTCCAACGATACTAGCGTCGCCATGGCTTGGCGACATGGCGAACATTACTGTCATTTAACCGTCGACCTGCGCTTCAAGACCGCGCGCATCCGTTTTCTGGATGAGCACGATCTGAGCGAACAGACAATGGAATGCTGAGAGGCTGGCTGCCGGGTTCAGGCGCCGTTGAGTCGGTCTGAGGCGATGTTGGCCGGTCGTGCGTAGGCGCGCTCGACATAGCGCTCGAATACCGGACGCTTCTCGATGCTGTCGAACATCATGCCCCAGCCGAGCTGCGATGCAATATACACGTCGGCTGCAGTGAACAGTTCGCCGCAGATCCAGGGGCCCGGCTGCAGGGCGATCTCCAGCGCGTTCAGCGTGTCGGCATAGCTGCCAAAGCCGGCCATCCGGCTGCTGCCCTCGGGCACTTCCCAGCCAAGATTTTTTGCCGTCACGGCGGTTTCCAGCGGTCCGGCGGCAAAGAACAACCAGCGCAGGTAATTGGCGCGACGCGGGTCGTCGACCGCGGGTGCCAGGTGATTTGCCGGAAAGCGGTCGGCCAGATAGGCGCAGATAGCGGCGCACTCGGTCACCACGGCCGCGCCGTGCACCAGCGCTGGCACCTTGCCCATCGGATTGATGGCGAGGTATTCGGGGCTTTTCATCTCGGCGCCGTAGGCCACCCATACGGTTTCGTAGGGCGTGCCGGTTTCCTCCAGCATCCAGTGCGCGATGCGCCCACGCGATTGGGCGTTGGTGTACAGGGTGAGGGTGGTCATGCGGGGCTCCTTGGCAGGCGGTTGAGTTAGGTCAGCATAGCCGCCCTGCCGGGAAAATCCTCAACCAGCGACTATCTGCCACAGACCAATGCAGCTGATTACCAGCAAGGTTATGCCCAGCATGCGGAAGAACTTGCTGGTTTCACCCTTGAGCATATGGTCATGAAAGCGCAGGCCGATGAAGTGACCCACGGTGACACAGGGCAGCAGCCACAGGTGGTGGATGAGCTGCAGGTCGACTCCGGCGTAGATAAACGCGGCCATCTTGATGGCGACCAGGATGAACCAGAGTGCGAACAGGGTATCGCGCAGTTTTTCCTTGACGATGTGCTGCGCCGCGACTGCGATGATCAGTGGCGCGCCGATCAGCGAGGTACCGCTGACATAACCGCCGAGCATCAGAAACAGGGTGTCGACCACTTTGCTGTTGCTGCGAAAGGGCTGGTTCAGAATGTAGGACACCGAGTAGGTGCCGACAATGCAAAAAATGATGATGCTCATCACGCTGGCGGGCAGCGTGAGTAGACCCAGAACGCCGATCATCTTGGGAACTATCATGATGCCCAGCATGCGCCACAGGTAGCGCCAGTCCACCGTACTGTCGCGCACTTCGCCATCGGCTTGCGGCGCGCGTTTGCGGTTGTTCATGAAAATGGTCAGTGACGAGAAAATCA
>Ga0105357_10000630_pt1 | contig 18747 bp, 13 predicted proteins | sample GOMGulsemesocosm_4_FD_83660 | JGI IMG/M metagenome (GOLD analysis project Ga0105357, IMG submission 83660) | Methane-oxidizing microbial communities from mesocosms in the Gulf of Mexico - GOM15B Gulf of Mexico | ecosystem: Environmental > Aquatic > Marine > Cold seeps | place: USA: Gulf of...
GAAAGGATAGATTTTAATTCACCCGTGCTGATCGTGCGACATATTGATCCACACGGTCAGTGACATCAAAAAGTGTAACTACCGGTAAAACCAACCCCTTCACCAGTACCACCTTACCATTAGGTTTTATTCCACTGCAGCTTGTAAACCACGACCAACGATGCGGTAGCGGTAAGCGCAAGAACCACGGCCAACACAGGCCGATCAAATAAGTAGGCGCCTAATGAAAACAGCACACTGTAAACACATAGCGTGCCCAAACCTGCCGCCCAGACACCGCGTTTGATTTCGCCCGGGCTCGTATTGATACGCTGCTTAAAAGAATCCATCACTGACTTTTCAGTTGCTGGTGTCAGCAAAGTAACCAATAACCACGCGACGGTTGTTAACCCTACACTAATGACAAGCTTCTCCCAGCCCAGCAGTGTCTCGAAGGGACCAAACTCTATCGCCAAGCTAATAACGAAAGAAGCAACCATCGCGGATATTTCACTCCATGCATTAATACGCGGCCAAAACCAGCGTAGTAAAAACAACAAGCCTGTACCGGCGCCGATGGTTAATAACAATCTAAACGCTTGCAGCGCGCTCTCTAAGGCTAAGGCTAGATAACTGGCCATACACATCAGCAACACCGTGGCGATACGACCGACCATAACCTGCTTTTTATTACTGGCATCGGGATTTACAAACCGACAGTAAACATCGTTCACAACATAAGATGCGCCCCAGTTTAAACTGGTCGAAATAGTGGAGATGTACGCCGACACTAAGGAAGCAACGACCAAACCTAATATCCCGCTGGGTAAAAAAGTTAACATTGCAGAATAAGCTAGGTCATCGGCTATCAAATGTTCCGGCACCGAGGGTAACGCCTGGCGTAAGCTGTCTAAATCAGGGAACACGATAAGAGATGTCAATGCGACGATAATCCAAGGCCAAGGCCGCACGGCGTAGTGACAGAAGTTAAAGAAGGCTGAGGCTGCCACCGCATGATTTTCATTCTTTGCCGCAAGCATACGCTGAGCTACATAACCACCACCACCGGGCTCTGAACCTGGATACCAAACGCTCCACCATTGCACCGCCAGAGGGACGACGAGTATCGGAATATATTGGCTGGGGTCTGTCATATCAGGCAGAAAAGAAAGCTTATCGATAACGTTGCTATGTTTTATTAATCCCTCTAAACCTCCCACCTCAGGATGAGAAAGAGAGAAATACGCTACGGCTGCTGAGCCGATCATGGCCATTACAAACAACAAAACATCGGTTAGCAATACACCTAAGAAGCCGCCAACTGCACTAAAAATTACTGTTACAGCGCCAGCTATAAGCACCAATTGGACGGGTGAGGTTTGAAATAACACTGCGCCAATTTTAATAGCAGCCAAAGTCACACTGGCCATAATCATTATGTTAAAAAACACACTGATGTAGATACCACGAAAGCCTCGTAAGAAACTGGCCATCTTACCGCTGTAGCGGTGTTCGTAGAATTCGATGTCGGTGGCGACTCCCATACGACGCCACAACTTGGCGTAAACAAATGTGGTCAACATACCGGTTAACAACAAGCTCCACCAAGCCCAGTTTCCGGCCACACCATTACTTCGAACAATGTTAGCCACTAAGTTGGGGGTATCAGTCGCGAACGTTGTGGCTACCATTGACCCGCCGAGCAACCACCAAGGCATATTTCGGCCGGCGAGAAAAAACGAGGCGCTATCAGCACCAGAACGCTTGCTCACTAAAAACCCAATGAGCAAGGTTACACTGAGCGTTGCGATAATGATCGACCAATCTAGCACTGTAAACTGCATGTTTATGCCTTTTCTCTGGACTCGCTTTTATTATTATCGAGCGGTTTATATTTGTATAACTTATATGTCGCTATTACTTACTTTGTATCGAACTATTTGCACCAATGATCACAATGAAAATTCATCACGGATAAAGTAAACAGCACCTATTTCTGGTGTCGATTTTGCCTCGATTATCTTTCTTCTTATTGGCTCGGAAAAGTATGGCGCCAAAAAAGGTGCTATGCCCCCTATCATTGATAACCTTGGGGGCTCGTACTTGAATAACTTTTGAGCCATTGATTCTATATAAGCAGCGGCCTCTTGAATTATATCAATCGCAACCGCATCTCCGCTTTGGGCTGCGGCAAATACAAGCTTGGCAAAGCTCGCGTAATGGCTTGATTTACTACCCACCATCTTCGCGGCGAGTTCACCTTTAGGGCACTCACAATGCTGCAGCAAACTTGCCAATAGAGTGGTCGGGGAACCCAATCCATCTTTTGCCTGTAAAGCAGCTTCCACTGCTTTCAATCCTATCCATGCACCACTGCCCTTATCCCCAACCGGAAAACCGTGACCGCCGATGCTGATTATTTCGGATCCGATTCTGGCATAACCACAAGAACCTGTACCGACAATAATAACGGCTCCATCATCACCACGGTGCGCGCCTAAACACGCAGTATGCCAATCGGTTGTTAATGACATCCGCTTAAATGGGTGCTGCCATTGAGACAAACGCTCGAAGACGTTAGCAAAGTTAACCCCCGCCAAGCCGAGGCCCACGTTGAGTTCGCCCAAGTCATCAATGTGCGCCGCATTGGCAGCTTCTCGAGCCGAAGCCTCAATAGATTTCAACGCCAACTCGTAATTGACACAAGGGTTCGCCGGACCCGCAAGCCCCTCACCCAAAACATTCCATTGTTGATCGACCAGAACAGCTTTACATTTGCTGCCCCCGCCATCAATACCCAAGAACAGTTCTGAAGATTTTGTGTTATCGAACTCCATCAGTGTGTCGTTACCCGTCATTGCTTTGATAATAAGTTGAGCTCAGATTAACAAAGCGGACAACGTTGTCAACATTTTTACTGCTAATTAAAACCCAAGAAATATGCGGGTAAAAGTGAGTTCTTTTGCCTGAACTAGGTTTTGGGGTAGTACTTAGAAAAGGATAGCCATTACTATAAAAAACTCGAATAGCTAAACTGAGGGGACATTGTTATCGTTTATATTGGTGTAATTTTACCATAACTTTTTTGGAACAATTCCGAACTCATAAGCTCTGCAGGATCCATAGCCTTGGCATAAAGATAACCTTGGACATACTGACAGCCGATCATTTTCAGATAATCTCGCACATCGGCTTCTTCAACACCTTCAGCAACAACCTTAAGGTTCAAATTTTTGGCCAACTCCACGATGGTATTAACGATACTCAGCTTGCGTGTATCTTGTAACATATTGCTAATAAATACCTTGTCGATTTTCAAATAATCAATGGGGAAGTCGGCCAAGTACGAGAGTGACGAGTAGCCGGTTCCGAAATCATCAATGTAAATAACATGCCCACAATTCCGTAGCTCCGTTAGAACTAGCACAGCTTTTTCACGATCTACCATCAATAAATTTTCAGTTATCTCGAACTCAAGCAAACCACGGTTAAAACTGAATTTTTCAAGTAATTTATTTACGGTTGTCAAAAAGTTATTTTGCACTATTTGCTGAACCGATAAGTTAACCGCAATAGTTGCCTCGCGGATGCCCAAATCATGCCATTGCTGCAGCTGATTACAGGCACCTAACAAGACCAAATCACCAATTTTTAGTATCGTACCGGTACGCTCAGAGGCCTCTATAAATACATCGGGTAACACTGTGCTGCCATCTTCCTTTCTCCACCGAACCAAGGCTTCAGCACCAACCATCTTGCCACTGTTAATATCTACTTTTGGTTGAAAAAACGGTAAAAATTCAGCTTGTTTTACCGCTTTTCGCATATCTGACTCTAACTCTAACGTCATCAACAATGTTGAATTCATTCCTTCGGTATAGAAGCTATAATTACCGCCGCCTTTTTCTTTTACTGCGTGCATGGCCGCATCTGCTTGCTTTAATAGCGACTTAAAATCATCGCGGTCATTCTCAAACACGCTAATACCAACGCTCAAAGAAATCAAAATTTCGCCACGGTGCAAACAAAATGGCTTTTCTGCCTCGTCGATCAATAATTTGGCAACATAGGCCAGCTTAGTAATATCCTGCACATTCTCAATGATCACACAAAACTCATCGCCGCCAAGCCGTGCAATTGAATCTTGTTCCCTAAGATTGTTACTCAGCCGCTTAGAGAGCATCTGCAGTAACTCATCACCCGAATCTTGACTGAATGAATCGTTCACGCTCTTGAATCGGTCAACGTTAATATAAAGTATTCCAAATCTACTCAAACTGATGTGTTTAGAATTTTTAATAGCCGAGGTCAGCCTTTCGGTGAATAGGTTTCTATTGGCCAGACCTGTCAATGCGTCATAATTTGTGAGTCGCTTTAATTCATTTTCTTGCTTGCGTTTCAGGGTTACGTCGCTGAAAACAAACATATACAAAGCCGGATGATTCCCCTCTTGCTCAACAGAAGTTGCTGTACCCTCTACAACAACTTCAGTTCCGAATCGACCGTTTAGTACTGCGCGCCCATTCCAAACTCCGTTTTTCAGTATGCTATTCAAAACATCAGCGTAAAAGTCATCATTCCCGCTGAAAAAATCGAGCGAACGTAAATTTCCAATATTGCTGACAGTCATGTTTTTGAATGCTATGTTTTTTGCCACAATATCAGCATTAGCATCGACAACACAAAATCCTTCAGCCGCGTATTCAAAGCCTTTCGCATAGATTTTAAGTTGGTTATCAGCCAATTTTTTGAGCCTTAGTTTCTCGCGCCAAATAACATAACAAGCCCCCAATACAATTAAGGAAGCCGTTAAGTAGAGTAGATATGCCCCCCATGAACGCCAAAATGGAGGCTGCACTATTACAGCCAAGGTCGATATCGACAATGGAAATAAAGCACTGCGTAATTTCAAGTGGTATTCACCGGGCTCTAAGCCTGAGTAGGTAACATAGTTCCCTTCGATGCGATGCCAGCCCCGATCCCTACCCTCAAGCTTAAGCTGGACACCTAGTGATTCTTGGTAGCGCAAGCTATTATCAGAAAAATGGAAGGTAATAAATTTATCCTGGGGCTCAATTTCGATACGTGCGACGTCACCAAAATAATTTTTGATATTGTAGTCCGAGCTTTCAATGCTAACCCGCCTTGTTTTTAACGGGTAATCTAGCCCTTTCCTAATGGCAATTCCATTGGGGATAACTTGAATGTTGCTCCCCTTAGACAAAAATAATTCATCGTTATATTCGGCCATGGTTTCATATGTTACGCCGTTGGCAAATCCATCATCCATTGCGGCTATTTCAAAACCATTCTCCTTACTATTTAATGCATAAACACGGTCGCCAGAGGCGTTGGCCACCCAAATTTTACTATTGGAAATGGCCATGGATTTTAATGAATCATTCAATATAGGGTAATGGTATTCTAGATCGTATTGACCCGCCTTTAGACTATCAACTGTAATTCGATCGATACCCGCCTTCCCTAAAATATACACCTTTCCCTCAGCCACATACAAATTAGTACCTGCGAATGACAGCTCATTATTTACAGTGTATTCATGTAGCTTATTATCGAGTGAATAATTATAGACGATGTGGCCTGCTGAAAACCAAAACCCGCTGTCGGGATCGCTATAAATTTTACTGACAGCACCACCTGCAATATTTAACTCTAAAGTTTTGTGAACCAAGCTTTCTTTATCGATAACATAAAATTTCTTTATTTTAAGCGCAGCAACTCCCAAGTCTTGATGGTAGGAAATGTCATTCACATTCAGGCTGACAGTTTGTTTTTCTCCTGAACCGGAGCTTATCTTTTCAATTGCTGTATCGCTAGCCACCCAAATATTAGAATTGGCGTCGATCAACGCATCTCGAATGTATCCATCAGATGTCCACTTTAGCTGCGACATACCTGTAGCTCGATTTATGCTAGCAATATTTTTCTTTGTCGCTACCGTAATAAATTCCCTATTGGCCTCGAGCACCGAGCTGATACCGCTTGCATCGCCAGTTAAGTCCAGTGAATAATTTTTGGTGTAGAAGTTGATAATATTATAGAACCTAGGGTTTGACTCCATATAAACCAACACAACATTCCCAGACTGGTCCAAACGTATTTTACTAATATGCTTTTCAGGTATATTTTTTTCTTGGTAGCCAGCTACTGCGTATTCAACGGTATCATTTTGTAAGCTAACGATCGCAAAGCCTGCGTTTTTAAAGCTGACCCAAATCCTGGAAAATCGATCCTCAACAATATTTTGCGGAATGTAACTCTCACCATTTCTATTAAAATTTACGACAGATATTATTTTATCGCCCTGTATTTCAATAAGATGATGATCAAGAGTTAGTAGAATACTCCCGCTTTTAGTTGCTACCAGCCCCCTAACCGTTGTACTGGGCCCTAATTCATAAGTTTTGCCATCGACTTGATAACTATTTATATACTGGGTAAATTCTGAGTTGGCGGGGTTAAATCGATGGAGCCCCGAATAGGGAGAGCTAAGCCACATTTTACCGTGTGAATCCCAGGCTAGCGCGGATATCATCAGTGCTTTTGAGCCATTTTTATAATACGGTCTAAAACTATCACTTAAAGAATCGTATCGGCTTAATCCGTTGTAACTGCTCAACCAAACAACTCCAGCTTTAGACTGAAAGATATCGAGAATAACGGGGTCACTGATGCTACTGTCATCGTTACCGGTAAAGCCGTAATGTTTGACTCTATAGTTTTCTAGATTTAAACAAAGAACACCATCAGTGGTGCCTATCCATAACTTGTTTCCAAACTGTTTGAGAACATGTGGCTGCTTTGTCGATAAGTCTTTTAATCCGGGTATATCAAAATCGATAAGCTCCCGACCATCAAAGCGCTTAAGCCCCTCATTGGTGGCGAACCAAAGATAACCCTGTTCATCGCTGGCGAAATCGTTCGCATAACCATTTAATTTATTTAACGGTTTGGTATAAAAACGAATATCGAGATCAGAAGACCCCTGCCCTATTACCATCGGGGATATGAAATAAAGTATAAAAAGAATAAATCCGTTAAAACGCATTTTTTTCAGCAGTCCTTTCGCAATACTCAAATTTTAACAGTTGGCTTACATTAGCCGTGTAGGCATAACGACAAATCGGTCGTAGCAGTCATGAATACCGCCATGCGCCATAATTTCGGTGTTCCTTCCGAAATTACTGTGTTTATCACCTATACTCTTTAGTTCGAGCAGAAAAATAGCGTTGCCTTAATAATTACAGGTATAAAGAAAGGGCAAGTTTTTCTGCCGCCATTAATGATTTTTGATGGCCATGTTATTAGTAGACAGGCCTGTTCCAGCCGAACCATCAACAAATCGTAATAAGCTTGGCACTTATGTGCCTAGGCGGTAATTTCATTCTATGTTTGACTGAGGTATACGCCTACCTTGAACAGGCCTAGCACCATCAAAACCAAACTAAACAACCAATAAAAATTTCCGATAACCATACTTATGACTAGAATACTGATAAGCCATAGGCGGGTTCAATGAATGAGAAGGGGAGAGATAAAGCACGGCGAGATGATAGCCAAGCTATGGCAGGAGCAGGCCTCGCCAAATTGGCTACTACAAATTCCTTTAATTCAAACATCTTTCTTAGGAACCTCTGATTAAGTTCCAGCAGTTCTCTGCGAGCACTAAAGCGGCTAGCTACGCGAAAGACAGCTTGTAAATGGCCGGTCCTTTACAAGCTGACTGGCAAAGTAGATGGCCGCTTTAGTGCCCGCCCTTTGGGGCATACAGAGGCGAGCGGGACTTGATCAGAGTTTCCCTAACTATAGGCCGCCGAACGACAGCTGCTATAGATAGACATGCAAACCAATTTTTTAACTTACTTAGCTGGATTTTCCCAAGCCAAAGACTCTGAACTTTTGTCCAAAGGCGTTTTCATTATGTGATTGGCATAGTTAGAAATTGTCTTGTGCGCAATAACGGTGATCACTTCTAAAACATTTTTCTTATCGTAACCTGCATCCAAAAAGGCTTGAACATCTTCCTCGCTCGCCCAACCACGCTGGCGGATCATCAACAAGGTGAACTGGCGTAACGCTTCTAAGGATGCATCGCTGTACGCTTCGACCTTGCGGGCAGACTCTATAACACCCGCATCTATTTTCTCCATCATCGCCAAGCCCGTATGGCCCGCCATGCAATATCCACAACCATGCTCTGCATTTGCTGTAAACCAGATCACATGACGCTGCTCTGCGTTTAAGCTGGATTTCATGATGCTACGAGACAAGGCCATATAAGCCTCTGCGGTTTCTGGGGACTCTACCAAACCGGCGATTAAATTGGGGACCATGCCATAACCGGCCTGTGCCTTTTCTAGTATTGCCTTACCTTTTTCGCTTGCGGTTTCTGTTGTGTGGAGGGTAAACGTAGTCATTACATCGCCTTTCTGAATATTGAGAGAAAAGATTGCATTGATGTTCGAAAACACCATTATGTACAACCCTGTACAGAATAAGTAAATCACACTACCACTATAATGTCCACAGCTGTACAATACTTCCAGGAATAGCCCAACACTAACAGCATGCAAATCTAAATATTAGCAACAGAGCTACAGGGAAAGCGTTAATGGCAGGTCGACCAAGGCAGTTTAATCGCGAAGAGGCAGTCCGCTTGGCCGTCAATGAATTCTGGCGTCACGGTTTTAACGATGTCTCGGTGAAAGGCCTGTGCGAAAAGATGCAAATCACCCGCTCTAGCTTTTACCACAGCTTCGGCAACCTCAATTCGCTTTACGAAGAAGCCCTTAACTTTTATCTCCGCAGTGGCCCCAGTCGCTGCTTTCAAGATAATTCAGAATCATCAGCCCTCGAAGATATTCATAAGTTTTTCGCCTTGCTCTGTAAACTAAGAGCCGCTGACAAAGAACACCGCGGCTGTTTGGTCATAAACTCGTTGACCCAAATGAACGGCATGGACGAACAACAAAAGCTCAACCTAACGGAACGCATCAACAGCTCCATTGCAGGTTTCGAGACCTTGGTCCGTCGCGCCAGCGAGCAGCAAGAAATCAAACCACCTCATTCGATTACAACACTTGCCATGTCTTTGCAGACCCTAGCGATTGGGCTCAACACCCTTTCGACCGTTGTTTATGATGAGCAGCAATTGCGCGACATATACCTAACGAGTTTAAACGGCATAGGCCTGTCACTTTCGCCTAGCCAATAGATCCAGTTTTTCAACAACATAGCACCCGTTTTATAAACATTAATAATAAATAAGAATAGGCACAAACATGTCAAATTCATTCGTAAAATCTATTACCCCCCACCTAGCACGGTTGATCACGAGCGAGAAAATTCAAGACTTAAAACGCGGCAAGGCGGAGAAACAAAGATTGAAAAAGCACAGCAAACACAAGGTGGTTGTTTATCTACGGCTAAGCGATCCTTTTAGTTATTTGTTGCTTCAGGTGCTGCCTGAACTGCAACAGCGATTTGATTTAGAATTTGATTTTCGCACTGTGTTAAATTTACAATCTGAGATGTACCCAGCACCAAAACTCTGGGAGAAAAACGCCCGCCAAGACAGCAACTACCTTGCCAAGCTTTATCAACTTGATGCCGGCAGTTTAAGCACCGACAATCACTGTAACGACGAGGCTTCAGACCTCGAGCTTCAACAATTAACGGCCCAGTTACTACACTGGGAACTCCAAGACGGTTACCTGGAAAATGCCACGGCATTATTTACCGCTTACTGGAACGAAGATGCCGATACACTTAAGGCACTTACCGACCAGCGCGTCAGCTCACATCACGAATGCTATCAACACCACCTACAAGCCAACGAAGATTTATTAAAGCAAAATGGCCATTACCTCAGTGGAATGCTGCACTACGGCGGAGAGTGGTATTGGGGGCTAGACCGCCTCGAGCATTTAGAGCAGCGCTTGAACATTTTAGACGAAATTCCCACAAGCACCGCCATCGTCAAATACAAGCTCAGTCACAGCGATTTTTGTGGCTCATCTATCGAGGCCGTAAAACAAAAGAATGCCATTGTTATTTACTGGTCGGCCCGCAGCCCTTATTCCTACCTCGGCCTGATACGAGCCCAACAATTAGCAGACCATTACCAGTTACCATTAGAAGTAAAACCCGTGTTACCGATGGTCATGCGGCGCATGCAAGTTCCTAAAACCAAGGGTTCCTATATCATTCAAGATACCAAGCGAGAAGCCAAAAAGTACGGTATCGACTTTGGCTTTATTGCCGATCCTTTAGGGGCTGGTGTCGAGCGGTGTTACTCGCTATTTGATCTGGCAAAAACGGCCGGTAAAGAAGTCGACTTCTTAAACAGTTTTGCCAAAGGCGTTTGGTCTGAAGGTATTCGGTCCGACACCGATGAAGGCATGAAAATAATTGTTGAACGGGCAGGTTTGAATTGGGCAGAAGCCCAGCCACTCTTGAACACTCAGAGCTGGCGCTCATGGGCACAAGAAAACCTAGCCGATATGTACAGTCACGATTTGTGGGGCGTACCGAGCTTTAAATATGGCGAACATACCTTCTTTGGGCAAGACCGTATCAACTGCATTGAGCAGCAAATACTGAAGAGCTCGGACAGCGAATAAATTTACTGTCGCCAGGCTAACGAAACTCAGGGCTATTTTTAGACAGCCAGAATGTTGCATGATTAGAATAACGAGAAAATTATGAGCACTGAAAAGACTGAACGTTTAATGGGTGTGTCAGGCTCACCCTACACCCTGAAGATGTTGGGCTTATTGCGTTACCGCCGAATCCCCTATCAAGTGAGTTGGGGGCAGCCTGGGGATCCAAATAACGGACTCCCCAAACCCAAGGTGGGCTTGCTGCCGACCTTTTATAACGAAGACGATAGCGGCCAATTACAGGCAGAAGTAGACTCCACCCCCATCATCAGAAGGTTAGAGCGCGAGCATAGCGGACGCTCGGTAATACCCGATTCTGCTAGCCTGGCTTTCATCGACTTTTTGCTCGAAGACTTTGCCGATGAGTGGAGCACCAAATACATGTTTCATTATCGCTGGCACTTTAAAGCCGACATCGATTGGGCCGGCACTATTGTCCCGCTCTACAATCAATACACCGTTGATGATGAACGCATGGCCCAATCAAAAGCCAAATTTACCAAACTTCAAACTGGGCGCTTAGGCGTCATTGGCTCTAACGACATCACGGCGGGCATTATTGAAAGCAGTTACCTGCGATTCTTGACCGCTTTGGAAAACCATCTCACGAGTAACAGTTTTATCCTTGGCGAAAAGCCGAGTGCCTGTGACTTTGCCCTCTACGGTCAATTTACCCAACTTACCGGTGTCGACCCAACACCCATGGCTCTGGCTCGTAAACATGCGCCACGTTGCTGCGCCTGGGTCGATAGCCTGTCGGATTTATCGGGCTTGGATATCAATAATAAAAATTGGTTTGAAGCTGGGGATATACCCGAGAGTTTGATCGACTTATTAAAAGAAGTGGGCAAGGTTTATACCCCAACGATGATCGCCAATGCCAAAGCCTTGGTCGCGGGCGAAGCACAATGGGAAACACAGATCGACGGTCATCTTTGGCAACAACAGGCGTTCCCGTTTCGGGGTAAATGTTTGATGTGGCTCAGAGGTGAATATGAAAAATTACCGGCGGGCGAGCAAGGAGATGTCGACGAACTACGCCAAGGTACTGGGTGTGAACCCCTGCTGCTTAAATAATATTGAATTGATCAAATAACAAGGCCGCATCGAAGTTCGATGTGGCCAGCACCGTATTGGTAAGCCGCTGGACCGGGCTAGCTACTTTACCGCAGCCGTCAGATAGATTTGCTGGACCAAGCCATCCAAGGGTAAATCGCCATCTAAGTGATACCAGTTGGCCGTTTCCGTTAAGGCACCTCGAACAAAGTGACGCATAAAGACCGGCTCAACGTTGATATGCCCCAAGGTTTTGGCCTCAGCATAAATATCCCGGTGAAACGCCTCATAGCCGTGACGTAACTTAAGGATTTCAGCCTGACTTTCCTCACTTAGATAGCGCCATTCAGCGGCTAACAACGTAAAACCAACACCATTTAAACCATGGATGGCTTCCAACTCACATCGCAGCAAGACCTGCATCTTCTCGACGATATGATCAAGGTCGGTAATTTTCAGCTTCATTCTCGCCAATACAAGATGAATAGCCTCGACCATAATGGTGCGCAGAATACTCTCTTTATTGGGGAAATGATGAAATATACTGCCCGATAGAATACCCACCTCAGCAGCAATATCCCTCACCGTCGTTCTCGAGTAGCCCTTCTGTTTAAACAGCGATGCAGAGGCCGCCAACAACCTGCCCTTTGGGGAGTCTGGCTCGGTTAGTAAACCCTCGCTAACCAGCTGAGGTATAAGCATCATGTATCCCTAGTATTAAGGCCATCAACGACGGCCGTATCAATTCAACACCCAGCATAAGCCTCTACCGAGACTCTTAAGCTGTAAGGTGCGCATTATAGCTAACACTCACAATAGCGCTAGCGGCATCAATAAGAGCCAAGCAAGGCCAAATGACGTGTAAATCATGTTAACGGGTTCAATCTTCACGAAAAATTCAAACCCTCGTATTGACAACCAAGCACCTGCTTGGTTACTGTTACATTATTGAATACCAAGCGCTTGCTTGGCAAGTGAAATAAACACCTGGCTAGTGCCACTGCTCATTAGCGGCCCTAAGCCAATAGCTTGAACCCATAACTAAAACCCATAGCCATCAAACTGTGATCCAAAGAGGCCCCTGCAATGACCAACAAAGCTGTTATAACCTGCTCGCTTACCGGTGTATTAACCGACCCCAAGACCCATCCGGTACCAGTCACCGTGAAAGAGATGGCTGATTCTGCACGCGATGCCTACAACGCCGGCGCATCCTGCATGCATGTTCATTTCCGTAAGCAGGAAGAAGGCCAGGGTCACATGCCAAGCTGGGAGCCAGAAGTTGCCAGCGCTGTCGCCGATGCAATCCGCGAAGCCTGCCCCGATGTGATACTGAACTTTTCCACCGGTGTTCCCGGTCGTAAACAAGAAGGTCCAATGTCATGCTTACGCGCATGCCGTCCAGAAATTGCGGCCATGAACTCCGGTAGCTTGAACTACTTAAAGACTCGCTCCAACGGCACTTGGGCTTGGCCACCAATGCTGTTCGACAACCCCGTTGAAAAAATTCAAGAAATGCTCGACTGCATGAAAGAGAGTGGGACTCGCCCAGAGTTTGAATGTTTTGATGTCGGTATTGTCCGCTCTGTAAACATGTTCCAACAAGTTGGTATGGTCGACAAAGCCGACTACAACTTCGTCATGGGCGTTGCCTCTGGCATGCCAGCTGACCCAGAACTGCTCGAGCTGTTAGTTAAGTATATGAAGCCTGGTTCAAATTGGCAGACAACTGTTATTGGCCGCGAGGAAATCTGGCCTGTGCACCGTAAAACTGCAGAGTTGGGTGGTAATTTACGCACCGGTGTTGAAGATACTTTTTACTTGCCAGACGGTACAAGAACAACCGGCAACGGCCCTCTTATTGAAGCTCTAGCCCAAGTCGCTCGTGATGCAGGACGAGAAGTTGCCAGCCCACAGGAAGCTCGCGAATTGTTTTTATAACAACAGCGTCACGACAAAAGCACTCATGGAGTGCTTTTGTCGTTTGTAAGATCGAAGATTAGAACGCCAGCCGTTTAAAACGTTGGCCATTTAAAGAAGCTAAATAGAGACTTAACAAATGAGCTATGTATCTAGCCTTGCGGCAAATAGTTTTGACGGTAAAACCATCGTAGTAACCGGCGGAGGCAGCGGCATTGGCCGCTGCGCAGCACACGAACTGGCATCCTTAGGTGCAACAGTTATATTGCTAGGCCGCACCTTAGAAAAACTCGAAAATATTGCCGCTGAAATTGCAGAAGACGGTGGCAAAGCGCAAATCTATGCCCTCGACATCCGCGACGAAGAAAAAGTAACCTCCACCGTTGCAGAAATTCTTGCCAACAACAGCCGGGTGCATGGTCTCATTAACAATGCTGGCGGCCAGTTCCCATCGCCGCTCGAGAAGATTAGCCAAAATGGTTTTGAAACCGTTATCCGCTCCAACCTAGTTGGCGGCTTTCTAATGGCCCGTGAATTTTTCAAGCAACACTTTAAAGATAACGGCGGCAATATTGTTAACATCACAGCCGACAATAAAAACGGCATGCCGGGCATGGGACATTCAGGTGCTGCGCGCGCCGGTATGGAAAACTTCACCAAAACGGCTGCTTGGGAATGGGGTCGTTTCGGCGTACGCGTTAATGCGGTTGCTCCAGGTTGGGTTGCCTCCTCCGGTTTTGACACCTACCCAGAGTCGATGAAAGAAGGTATTCGCAACCTTAAAAACCATGTGCCGCTGGGCCGCATTGCCAGCGAAGCTGAAATTTCTTCGGTAATGTGTTTTTTGATGAGTGATGGTGCCAACTTTATTAGTGGTCAATCACTGTGGGTTGATGGCGGATCGAGTTTAGGTTCGGCTCCAGCGCTGTTCCCTTTACCTAAAGGCAAGATCGAAAACTCCGAAACTAACAACGGTTTCCATCGTGCCGAACTGCCAGAAGTATTGAAATAATTCAGCGACCAACCTTAAGCAATCAATATTATTTATTTAAAGGCGCATTCCAATGCCAATTATTGAATCACAACTAGAGGTCCACTCGGACGAGTTTGCCGCCAACATCGAAGCGATGAAGGTATCGATGCAAGCGGTTCGAGATATTGAAGACAAGGTTTACCAAACTGAAGTCTCCAAAAAAGAACGCTACGCTAAGCGAAAAATGATACTGCCCCGCGAACGTCTAGCCCGCCTACTCGATCCAGGCGCGCCCTATATCGAGCTATCGTCGCTGGCTGGCTACAAAATGTATGATGATAACGATGGCACTGGCGCAGGCGCCGGCTCTATCAGCGGCATTGGTTATGTTTCGGGCGTACGTTGTATGGTGCGAGTCGACAACTTTGCCGTAAAAGGTGGAACAATCACACCCATCGGCTTAGAAAAAGCTTTGCGCATGCAGCAAATTGCTTTTGAAAACAAACTACCGAGTGTCACCCTGGCACAAAGCGGCGGCGCAAACCTTACCTACGCGGCAGACACCTTCGCCCATGGTGGCCGAGGTTTTGCCAACCAAGCGCGTAAGTCAGCAGCGGGGATTCCGCAGATCACAGTAGTCCACGGCAGTGCAACCGCCGGTGGCGCTTACCAGCCAGGACTGTCTGATTACACCATCATGATTCGCAACCAAGCGACAATGTATTTGGCCGGTCCCCCGCTGTTAAAAGCAGCTACCGGTGAAATTGCTACCGCCGAAGAACTTGGCGGCGCTGAAATGCACACCGGCCTTGCCGGCACAGGTGAGTATTTGGCTGAGGACGATGCTGACGGCATCCGTATTGCGCGAGAAGTCGTGGCAACCCTGCCTTGGAACCAGCAAGTTAGAAATCCCGACCCAATAGAATTTAAAGAGCCGCTGCACAGTCCCGATGAACTTTTAGGTGTCGTGCCCTCTGATACTAAGAAACCTTACGATGTACGTGAAATTATCGCTCGCATCTCAGACGGCTCTGAATTTTTAGACTTTAAAATCGAATACGATCAGCAAACGGTTTGCGGTCACATGTCGATTGAAGGTCACACGGTTGGTGTGATTGGTAACAACGGCCCAATTACCGCCAACGGTGCCACCAAAGCTGCGCAATTTATTCAGCTGTGCGAGCAGAGCAATATTCCAATTCTGTTTTTGCATAACACCACCGGCTTTATGGTGGGTACAGAATCCGAACAAGCGGGCATCATCAAACACGGCTCGAAGTTAATTCAAGCCGTAGCCTGCGCTACCGTACCCAAGATCAGCATAGTCGTGGGCGGTTCCTATGGCGCGGGTAACTACGCCATGTGCGGCAGAGGTTTTGATCCGACCTTTATTTTTGCTTGGCCTAACAGTAAAACAATGGTCATGGGCGGCGCTCAAGCCGGTCAAGTTCTGCGTATTGTTGCTGAAGCGAAAATGAAAAAAATGGGTCAGGTTGACGAAGAGATGTTGGACGGTTTAGAAAAACAAACCACCGACATGCTCGAAGCCCAATCAACCGCGTTAGCCTGTACGGCAAGGATGTGGGATGACGGCATTATCGACCCCCGTGATACTCGTAAGATACTAGCCTTTACGCTCGACATTTGTCGCGAATCGGCCGCGAGACCATTACGTAAAAACACCTTTGGCGTAGCGCGTCTGTAACGCTGAAACACCAGCAGCTACAAGACCAAGCGTTATTACGACAAAACTTATTCTACCGCGCTGACGACAGCGCCAGACAAAACTTTAAGGTAGCACTATGTTATACAACGAACAGCACCACGAAATAATGCGCACTACAGAAGCCTTCATTACAAAAGAGATCAACCCCTATGTTGATGAGTGGGAAAAAGAAGGCATATTCCCAGCACACGAAGTATTCAAAAAAATGGGTAACCTTGGCCTATTGGGTATAGCCAAGCCAGAAGAGTACGGCGGCATGGGCTTAGATTACAGCTATCAAATCGCCTTCTCTGAAGCCCTAGGTACCGTGCACTGCGGCGGCGTCCCAATGGGCATCGGCGTTCAAACTGATATGTCGACCCCGGCTTTAGCTAAATTTGGTAGCGATGAGTTACGCCGCGAATTTCTAGTCCCCGCCATTGCCGGCGACATGGTTGTATCTATTGGTGTTAGTGAGCCAAGTGCTGGCTCTGATGTAGCCGCCATTAAAACCACCGCCCGTAAAGACGGTGACGACTATGTCATCAACGGCACAAAGATGTGGATTACCAACTCGACCCAAGCTGACTTTATTTGTTTGCTTGCCAACACCTCCGACGATAAGCCTTACGTTAATAAGTCATTGATTGTTGTTCCTACAAATCTACCAGGCATTACTTTCTCTGAACGCTTAGATAAACTTGGTATGCGCTCATCTGATACCGCGCAAATATTCTTTGATGACGTACGTGTTCCACAACGTTACTTGATTGGCGAAGAAGGCAAAGGCTTTACCTATCAAATGCAGCAGTTCCAAGAAGAACGTTTGTTTGCCGCTGCGAGCACCATTAAAAACTTAGAGCAATGCGTTAACGAAACAATAGAATATACCCGCGAACGTAAAATCTTTGGTAAGTCAGTACTCGACAACCAGGTGGTTAACTACCGCATGGCAGAATTGCAAACCGAGATTGAAGCATTACGAGCCCTAACCTATAACGCCGTAGACGGTTACGTAAACGGCGTTGATGTCACCATGAAGGCATCGATGGCTAAACTTAAGGCCGGTCGCTTAGCGCGCGAAGTTACCGACAGCTGCTTACAGTATTGGGGTGGCATGGGCTTTATGTGGGACAACCATATTTCTCGTTTCTACCGCGACACTCGTTTGAGCTCTATCGGCGGCGGTGCCGATGAAGTAATGCTAGGCATTATCACTAAGTTAATGGATATCTCTCCGCGCCACAAAAAATAATTGGAGTGTGCTATGAGCACCTTACCTGAATGTAAAAACTTGATAGTCGAACAACGCGATCACGCTTTGTACCTGACTATCAACCGACCTCATCGTCGTAATGCGATGACGTTGGAGATGGTTGCTGAAATGAACAGTATTTTTGAAGCCATCGAAGATGACCGTGAGATTCGCGCAGTAGTATTTCGCGGCGCCGAAGGTCATTTTTGTGCCGGCGGTGATTTAAAGGATATGTCGGGCGCGACCGAAGCGGTAGCCAACGGCGATCCCGATGGCTATGTGAAAATGAATCGTGCTTTTGGCCGTATGATTACTCTGGCCAACCAAATCCCCCAGGTGATGATTACTGCACTTGAGGGTGCGGTAATGGGCGGAGGTTTTGGACTGGCGTGTATCTCTGACTGGGGTATCGCACACCCCAGTGCCCGTTTTGCTTTACCAGAAACCAGCATGGGTATTCCGCCAGCTCAAATAGCGCCGTTTGTTACCGCTCGAATTGGCTTGGCCCAAGCTCGCCGCTTAGCCTTGTTTAACATCCATGTCGGCGCCCAAGAAGCTAAAGACCTAGGTATTGTGCATTCGGTCGCCACAGATGACGCCGACTTCGAAGCCTTGATCGAGAAAGCGGTCAATCAAGTCAAGCGTTGCGGCCCACAAGCCAATGCGATTACCAAAGCCCTGCTATTACGCGTTGGTAACGAGCCTCTCGAGGGTTTGCTGGATGATGCAGCAAAACAGTTCAGCAACGCGGTAATTAATGCTGAAGGACCCGAGGGCACTATGGCTTTTGTTGAAAAACGTAAACCAAGCTGGGCCCAATAGAATCATTGCTCACGGTGCCAACTATTATGTGGCCCCTTTATTTAGCTCGTTTGTCGATAGTTAACATTATCAATGCGACGAGTTAAATAATTTATAAACCAGATTCTGATGACGATTATTTGAGAGACACAATCATGTCTAATAACAATTCATTCGATACAATTTTAATCGCTAACCGCGGTGAAATTGCCTGCCGAGTTATTCGCACAGCGAAATCTCTGGGCTACAAGACAGTAGCGGTATATTCCGAAGCTGATGCCAATGCACTGCATGTACAAGCTGCCGACAAAGCAGTTTGTATAGGACCTGCAGAAGTGGGAAAATCCTATCTAAATATGGACGCCATCTTCGAAGC
>Ga0105357_10000631_pt1 | contig 18712 bp, 15 predicted proteins | sample GOMGulsemesocosm_4_FD_83660 | JGI IMG/M metagenome (GOLD analysis project Ga0105357, IMG submission 83660) | Methane-oxidizing microbial communities from mesocosms in the Gulf of Mexico - GOM15B Gulf of Mexico | ecosystem: Environmental > Aquatic > Marine > Cold seeps | place: USA: Gulf of...
AGAACATATCGAATACCTTTTCGCGCTCGTGCTCGGGAATGCCTGGGCCCTGATCCGCCACAACGAAGCGTAGCTCGGCGCTATCGGTTTCCACCGCCACCCGCAGGCGGCCTCCCTCGGGCGAAAACCGCGCGGCATTTTCCAGCACATTGATCAGCGCCTGTTCGATCAGCGCGGCGTGCACGTACAACAAAGGCAACTCCTCTGGCACCGATATTTCCAATTGCAAACCGGCCAGAACCGGACGCAGGCGCTGCAAGGCACTGCCGACCACATCCGCTGCGGCAACCCAGTCACGCTCCAGGGCCAGAGCGCCGTGACCCAGGCGCGTCATGTCCAGCAGGTTCTGGATGTAACGATCAAGGCGCTCGGCTTCATTGCGCGTCCCTTCAAGCAACTCGCGCCGGTCGGCCATGGGAATCTGCTCACCCAGCTCCAGCAGGCTGTCGATCGAGCCGCGCATGGCGGTCAGCGGTGTGCGCAGGTCATGCGATACTGATGCCAGCAGCGCACTGCGCAATTCTTCGGTCTGGCCGTGCAGCCGCGCAGCTTCCAGCTCTTCTGCCAACCGCGCGCGTTGCAGTGCCTGCGCCAAGGGCTGCCCCAACGCCGCCAGCAACCGTTGCTGCGATGGCAGCAGCGCCTCGCCCTGACGGGTTGCCGCGCCCAGCATCGCCAGCGGGCCTTCGTCTCCGGCCAGCGGTAGCCACCACCAAGCGCCGGACGGCAGTGTGTCGGTGCCTCGCCCCGCCGGCTGCCCGTGCTGCCAGGCCCAGTCGGCGGCGGCCCGCTCGGCATCGATCAGCGCCGGCTTGTCTCCAGCCTGTACCGTCCATACACCCTCCTTGCCGCGCGTCATGATGCTGATATTCAGATCGTGCCAATGTGCAAAGTGCTGTATCGCAGCGGCCAAAACAGCCTGCCTATCGGTCGCTGCGGTGAGCTTGCGCGATAGTTCAAGCACGGCCACCGTCTCGGCTTGGGCGTCTCTGGCCGATTGCAACTGCCGCCGCTGCCGGCTGGCAAGATTGCCGGTGAGCCCTGACATAAGCAGAAAGAACAGCAAGGTCAGCACATCCTGCTCGCGATCGATGGTCAGTGTCAGCGTGGGCGGGATGAACAGGAAGTTGTAGGCCAGAAAAGACAGACCAGCGCTCACCAGCGCCGGCCCCAGACTGCTGCGCACCGCCACCACCAGCACTGCAACCAGAAACACCAGCGAGATGTTGGGCAATTCCATAAAGCGCGCCAGCACAGTGGCCGCAGCAATGGCCAACCCCACCGCCAGCAGGGCAAACAGGTAGTGCCGACCCACTGGCGGCGGCACACTGCGCCGCAGCGGCGGGTGGCTGGTTTCGGTATCCAGTACACTGACCTCCAGGCCTTTGCCTGCGGCCAGTAATCGTCCGGCCAGGCCGCGATGAAAGCCGCGTTGCCACCAGGCCCGTTGGCTGCGACCAATCAACAGCAGGCTGGCGCGCCGTGCTCGGGCATGCTCGATCAGGGTCGCAGCGATACTTTCACCGCGCAGGCTCACCACTTCTCCGCCCAGACGCTCGGCAACTTGCTGCGCTTTCTGCAGCAGACTCAGACGTTGCTCGTCGCGGCGCTCGCCTCGGTCCACGTGCAGAACCGACCAAGGCAGATTGCGCCGCTCGGCAACGCGACAGGCATGACGCACCAGCCGCTCGGCCTTGGCATCACCGTCAATGGCCACCAGCAAGCGGCCCAACACGTTGGGCGCCTGCTGTCCAAGGGAGCGATAGCGCCGATTAAGATCGGCGTCCACCTGCGCTGCGGCGGTCTGCATCGCCAGCTCGCGCAGAGCAGTGAGGTTGGTCTGACTGAAGAACGCATCAATCGCCGCCCGTGCCTGCTCGGGTATATACACCTTGCCGTCGCGCAACCGCTCCAGCAGCTCGCGCGGCGGCAGGTCGATCAGCAGTATTTCGTCAGCTTCCTGTACGACCCAGTCGGGCAGCGTCTCGCGCACATGCACGCCGGTAATATCGCGAATCTGATCGTTCAGCGCTTCCAAATGCTGCACATTGACCGTGGTATAGACATCGATCCCGGCGCCAAGCAGTTCCTGCACATCCTGCCAGCGTTTGCTGTGCCGGCTGCCCGGAGCATTGGTGTGCGCCAACTCATCCACCAGCAACAAGCGCGGCGGATTATCCAGGATCGCCGGCAGATCCATCTCCTGCAGAGTCACGCCGCGATAGTCCACGTGCTTGAGCGGTTGCACTGGCAACCCGTCAAGCAGAGCGCCGGTTTCCGCGCGGCCGTGGGACTCCACTACCCCCACCAGCACACGCGTACCTTGACGCAACTGCGTGTGCGCCGCCTGCAGCATGGCGTAGGTCTTGCCAACGCCCGGCGCGGCGCCGAGAAACACCTTTAGTTTTCCGCGACCCTGCCTGGGTAGCTCGCTCAACAGGGCATCGGCGCGCGCAGCGTTGCTCATGCGGTATTACTCGCTAGGGTTAACAGAGAGATTGTCAGCCAGGGCCTGATTCAGCGCCAGAACATTTACGGTCGGTGGTCCGATCAAGGGTGTGCGGGTCAGCCGCAGGATCATCTGCTCAACCTGAGCCGGGGGGATGCCCCGCGCGGCGGCAATACGCTGAACCTGATAACGCGCTGCAGCGGGCGGCAGGTCCGGATCAAGGCCGCTGCCCGAGGACGTCACCAGTGCCATGGGCACCGGCGCAGTCGCTCCCTCCTGCCAAACCGAGGCCGCCGCGCTGATACGCTCGCGAAGCGCGGGGTTGCTTGGTGCCAGATTGCTGCCCCCACTCGCGCTCGCCGCATAGTCCACCGCCGAAGGTCGTGATTGAAACCACTGCTCGCCAGCAAAGGCTTGTGCCAGCAGATGACTGCCGCGCACCTGCCCAGTCGAATCAGTCACCAGACTGCCATTGGCCTGCTCGGCAAAGGCCAGTTGCGCGATGGCTGTTACCGTAAGCGGATAGACCACACCTGTCAGCAGGGTGGCAAGGGCCAGGAAAGTCACAGCCGGACGAATCTGTTTGAACATGTTGTTGCTCCCAAATTTTTTTCTCGAGACAGACCCGGCCTGCCAGATCTGTCTATTGCGGCCACACTCACACCAGACCGGCAGCTACCAGCAGAAGATCAATCAGCTTGATTCCCACAAAGGGTGCTACCAGCCCGCCCAGCCCGAAGATCAGCAGGTTGCGACGCAGCAGGCTGGCGGCATCGGCGGCCTGCACCCTCACTCCACGCAGAGCCAGCGGCACCAGCGCCACTATGATCAGCGCATTGAACACAATGGCCGACAATATGGCGCTTTGCGGGCTGTGCAACCGCATCAGGTTCAGCGCGCCAAGCGAGGGGTATATGCCGGCAAAGAGCGCCGGCAGAATGGCAAAGTACTTGGCCACATCGTTGGCCACCGAAAAGGTGGTGAGCGCGCCACGGGTCACCAGTAGCGCCTTGCCTACCAGCACCACGTCCAGCAGCTTGGTGGGATCGGAATCCAGATCCACCAGGTTCGCGGCCTCCCGTGCAGCCTGGGTGCCATCGTTCATGGCCAGGCCCACATCAGCCTGGGCCAGGGCCGGAGCGTCATTGGCACCGTCGCCACACATGGCCACCAGCTTGCCTTCGGCCTGCTCACTGCGGATGCGCTGCAGCTTTTTCTCCGGGGTGGCTTCGGCAATCAGGTCGTCCACGCCGGCTTCCGCCGCAATAGCGGCGGCGGTCAGTGGGTTGTCGCCGGTGACCATAACGGTACGGATGCCCATGGTGCGCAGCTCGGCAAAGCGCTCGGCAATGCCCGGCTTGACCACATCCTTGAGATGTACCGCGCCCAGCAGCCGTGAGTCCTCCGCCACCAGCAGCGGCGTGCCGCCGCTCTGCGCTATCATGTCGACCGCCTGGGCAATGTCTGCGGGTAACTGCGCACGGCTAAGGTCCAGATAGCCCAGTACCGCATCCACGGCACCCTTGCGATAGCTGATGCCGGCGTGATCCGCACCCGACAGCCGCGTTTCGGCACTGAAGGCGATAGCCTGCAACGCCGTACGCTCGACCTGCTCGACCGGTCCCTGCGTCCGAATATAGTCAACGATGGATTTGCCTTCGGCGGTATCGTCGGCAAGCGAAGCGAGCAGCGTTGCCTGGTGCAGCTTCTGCAAACTGATGCCCGGCGCAGCCACCAGGGCCGCACAGCGGCGGTTGCCATAGGTAATGGTGCCGGTCTTGTCCAGCAGCAGTACGTGCACGTCCCCGGCTGCCTCCACCGCGCGACCAGACTTGGCAATCACGTTCAAACGCACGAGGCGGTCCATGCCGGCAATACCGATGGCCGACAACAGCCCGCCAATGGTGGTGGGAATCAGCGTAACCAGCAGCGCAACCAGATAGATCAGCGGCAGGTCACCACCGGCGTACCGAGCAAAGGGTTGAAGCGTCGCCACCACAAGCAGAAACACCAGAGTGAGGCCGATCAACAGCGTATCCAGCGCGACCTCGTTCGGGGTTTTCTGTCGTTTGGCGCCCTCCACCAGCGCGATCATGTGGTCCAGCGTGGACTCGCCCGGGTTGGCGGTAACCTTCACCAACAGCCAGTCCGACACCACCCGAGTGTTGCCAGTGACCGCCGAGCGGTCGCCACCTGACTCTCGAATAACCGGCGCCGACTCTCCGGTAATTGCCGCCTCATTCACCGCGGCAATACCCTCGATGATCTCGCCGTCGCCGGGTATCAGTTCCCCCGCCTCCACCCGCACTATATCGCCACGGCGCAAACTGCTGGCGGGCACCATTTCGTACTGCTCGCCCTGCCGACGCCGCGCCTGCAGCCCTTGACTGCCGGTTTTCAAACTATCCGCCCGCGCCTTGCCGCGTCCCTCTGCGAGGGCTTCGGCAAAGTTGGCGAACAACAGGGTAAACCAAAGCCAGAGTGCAATCTGCGCGGCGAGACCGACCGACACTCGCGAGTCGGGGATGAAGCACAGTACTGTGGTGACCACGGCGGTGAGCTCCACCACCAGCATGATCGGTGAGCGCACCAACTGGCGCGGATCCAGCTTGCGGAAGGCCTGCAGCACCGCAGGCTTGAGCTGAGCGGCGAGGGTATTGTCGGTGTTGCTGGGCTGCTTGGCCTTGGCAGAGGCCGATGTTGTCGCATTCATTATCTTTTCCTCAGAGGCCCTGAATCAGGTTGAAGTGCTCGGCAATGGGCCCCAGCGCCAAGGCCGGCAAGAAGGTCAGCCCACCTACCAGCAAGATGGTCAGACTCAGCAGGATGACAAACAGCGGACCGTGGGTCGGAAAGCTGTTGCTGCCTACAGGTACACGCTGCTTGGCCGCCAGGCTGCCGGCAATGGCCAGCACCGGCAGGATGTAGCCAAAGCGGCCAAGCAGCATGGCCAGCCCGATAAGCAGATTGTGGAAGGGCGTGTCGGCGCCAAACCCCGCGAAGGCAGATCCGTTATTGGCGGTACCCGAGGTGTAGGCGTAGAGAATCTGGCTGAAGCCATGCGCGCCGGGGTTGCCGGCAGCGTTGGCGGGACCCGGAAGACTGCTGGCCAGGGCTGCAAATACCAACACGCCCACTGGCATGACCAGCAGCGTAAACACCAGCAAGCGAACCTCGCGGGCTTCCAGCTTCTTGCCCAGGTATTCCGGTGTACGCCCAATCATCAGCCCGGCCAGAAACACGGCAATCAGCACAAACAACAGCATGCCATACAGGCCCGCGCCTACCCCGCCAAACACCACCTCGCCCAGCATCATGTTGGCCATGGGCACCAGGCCACCCAAGGCACTGAAGCTGTCATGCATCGCATTGACCGAGCCATTGGAGGCTGCCGTAGTGGCGACCGCCCAAAGCGTAGAGGCAGTGGTACCGAAGCGGCTTTCCTTGCCCTCCAGCGAGCCGATCTGCTCTATCGGCAGCTGCACCAGCGCGGGGTTGGGTTGATATTCGGCATAGAGCGCAACGCCCAGACCTGCGCAGAACAGCAACAACATGCACGCCAGCAATGCGCGGCTTTGCCGCAAATCCTTGACGTAATGGCCAAAAGTAAACAGCAATGCGGCCGGAATCAGCAGGATTGAAGCCAGCTCGAACAGGTTGCTCCAGGCAGTGGGATTCTCAAACGGATGAGCCGAGTTCACGCCGAAAAAGCCACCCCCATTGGTGCCCAGCTGCTTGATGGCGATCTGGCTCGCCGCAGGCCCGAGAGGAATGTTCTGGTCAGCTCCCATCAGCGTCTTGGCTTGTCCATAGGCATCGAAGGATTGCGGTACGCCTTGCCATACCAGCAGCAGCGCCAGTACCAGACACAGCGGAATAAAGCCGTAAAGAATGATGCGAGTGAGGTCTACCCACAGGTTGCCCACCGAGTGGCTGGAGCGTCGCGCAATGCCGCGACAGAACACCAACAGCACCGCCAGACCCACCGCCGGACTGACAAAGTTCTGCACCCCCAAGCCAACCATCTGACTGAAGTAGCTCAGCGACACCTCACCGCTGTAAGCCTGCCAGTTGGTGTTGGTAACAAAACTGACCGCCGTATTGAAGGCCAGCGTCCACTCCAGGCCGGGAAGCTGCTGCGGGTTGAGTGGCAAATGGCCCTGCAGCAACAGAATGCCGAATAGGCTCACCAGACTGACCAGGGTCAGAGTCAGCACGGCGAGAGCGTAGCTTTTCCAGTCCTGCTCGATCGCCGGGTCGATACCGCAGCTGCGGTAGCAGAGCCGTTCGACCGGCCGCAGCAACCGGCTTAGCCAGGTTTTCTCGCCTTCGATAGCGCGGTAAAGATAGCGCCCCAGAAAGGGTGCCGGTAACAGAACAAGTGCAAAGAAGGACAGCAGCAGTAGCACATCATGGATTTGCATAGCGCCTCCTAAGCCTCATCCGCGCGCAGGAGCGCCACCAGCAGATAGCCAAACAACCCCAAGGTCAGGGCAAGCGATACAGCATCAACAAAGGACATGGGCTTCTCTCCGAAACATCTACTCAGGTAGAGCTGAATTATCGGAAAGTTGCGCGTAAAGGCTCGATTGGCAGAAGGCCTCTGCAGCGTAAAAAAAGCGTAAAGAAACACCAGCGACTCAGTGGCTGGTGGCTGGTGGCTGGTATCTAGCTCAGCAAGAGGGGTTTTGGTGCGGCCGGTGCCGCAAAGCGGAACGCAAGCAAAGCGAATGCGATAAAACAGGCCAGCGAGCGGGTCAGCCCGGTGGCCCTGCAACGATAGTGACGCCTTAGGGCTTGGCTAACAGCGTGGACGCCTTGGTCAGCAGCTCGCTCATGCTGAAAGGCTTGAGCATGATATCCATTCCCGGCTCGCGGAAGTTTTCCCGATTCTTGGCACTTTCGGCGTAGCCGGTCATGAACAGCACTGGCAATTCGGGCCGTTCGCTGCGCGCCGCTTTAGCCAATTCGTTACCATTCATGCGGGGCAGGCCGATATCGGTCAGCAGCAGATCGATAGAGGGGTCGGCGCTGAGAGTCTCCAAGGCGCTTTCCGCGCTTTCGGCCAAGGTGCAGCGGTACCCGGCATCGAGGAGCGTTTCTCGAAGCGCCGCGCTCACAGCAAGAATATCGTCCACGATGAGGATGTGCCCGCCGCCAGGGGTCGACGCGCTGCGGACCTCGGCCTCCAAGGCTTGCGGCATTTTTTCACTGACCGGCAGCAACAGCGTCACTTCGGTGAATTGTCCGACCTCACTGCGCATACGCGCCACGCCGCCTGACTGCCCGGCAAAGCCATACAGCATGGAGAGGCCCAGGCCCGTGCCCTTGCCGCTAGGTTTGGTGGTGAAGAAAGGATCAAACACCTTGTCCAATAACTCGGGCGCTATGCCGGTGCCATTGTCGCGCACGCGGGCCGCCGCATAACGACCATCGGGCAGTTCTGAATCATTCGCCACATCCAGCACCTGGGTGCTGATGCAAATTTCGCCGCCATTTGGCATAGCGTCGCGGGCATTGATCACCAGATTGATAATCGCGCTTTCCAACTGGCTGGCATCGGCATGGGCAATGACCGGTTCGGAGGAGAGATTCAGTACCAGCGAAATATTCTCGCCGATAGCCCGGCGGATGAAGTCATCCAGCGAAGCAACCAGCGCGTTCATATCGACCGACTTGGCTTCCAGCGGTTGCTGCCGGGCAAATGCCAGCAGACGATGAGTCAGGGCTGCGCCACTCTTGGCAGACTGCAGGGCGCCCTCTGCATAGCGCTGAACCTGATCGTACTTGCCGGCATTCACCCGCTCTATGACCAACTCCAGACTCATCATCACGCTGGTCAGCAGGTTATTGAAATCGTGCGCGATGCCACCGGTTAGCTTGCCCAGGGAGTCCATCTTGCTGGCGTGCAGCAACTGGGCTTCGGTGCGTTCCCGTTCTTTGACTTCGGCGCGCAACTGATGGCTGACGGTCGCCAGCAACTCTTCCTGCGTACGCTCCTTGTGCAGGCGCTCGGTCACATCCTCAATAAAGATGAACGACAGGTCAGGGGCCCGGTAGGGTGCTACCTGCCACTGAGTGACCCGGTCAGACTCCTCACCCAGCATTTTCAACGGTCCGCTCCAGCGCCCGCGAGCGCTGATAGTGGCACGCACTATGTCCAGTGTTTCTGCCTGCCCCTCGACCATGCAGTCGTCCAGCTCATCGCCGGTGCAGTCCAGAGCCAGCCGGTTGAACGCCTGATTGCGGTTGTGGATGGTGAGCGAAGAGTCGACCACGGCGATCGGCGCGGAAATATTCTCGAATATTTCGCGGAAGTGCTCCTCTCGCTCTCTCAGGGCGTGCTCGGTATCGCGCACCCGCAGCAGGGTGCCAAGCGTGGCCAGCAGAACATCCGGGTCGATGGGGTGAATAAGGTAGGCATCGGCTCCCGCGTCCAGCCCCGAGATAATATCGCGGGTGTCGATGGAAGCGGCCGAGACGTGAATTACCGGCAACAGCGCGGTGCGCGGGTCGGCCCGCAGACGGCGAGCGATATCGAAGCCGCTCATGTCCGGCAGGTTGATGTCCAGGATCAAGGCATCCAGAGGATGCGCATCAATCAGCGCCAATCCGGCTTCGCCATTACCTGCTTCCATCACGCGATAGCCGTGACTTTCCAGCCGACGGCGGATGGAATACCGCGTAGCTGCGTTATCGTCAACGATCAGCAGGCACCGCTCACTCATCATCTTCCTTGCCTCCCTCAGAGACCGGTATCACCAGGTAAAAAGTTGAACCTACCGAGGGGTGGCTTTCGACCCCTACGCGGCCACCGAGCAGCTCTGCGTAACGTTTGCACAACGACAAACCAAGACCGGTACCGCGCAGCCGCTTTTGCAGAGGCGAGTCGATCTGAACAAAGTCTTCGAACAGCCGATCATGCATATCTTCAGGGATACCGATCCCCGTATCGCTGACGGAAAAACGCACCTGATTATCGCCTTCCAGCGCAGCGGATACACGCACTTCGCCGCGCAGGGTGAACTTGAGCGCATTGGAAATAAAGTTGCGCAAAATCTGCGCGAGCTTAGTGTCGTCGGTGTACAGGCGCGTCACGCCGACCGGCTGCTCAAACACGAGGTCTACCGCGTCGCTGTCAACAATAGGACGGAACATGCCGCGCAGGGCAGCAAAGAGATCGAACATATCGAACCAGCCGGGCGAAATACTGATACGGCCGGCTTCAATCTTGGCCAGATCAAGCAGGTCGTTAACCATTTCCGTCAACTCCTGCGCCGAGGTTCGCACAAACAGCACTTGCTTCTGCTGCTCCTCGTTGAGCGGGCCATCCAACTGATCTTTTAGCAGGCTGGTGATACTCAATATCGAGCCCAAAGGGGTGCGGAACTCATGGCTCATGTAAGACAGAAAGCGGCTCTTCAGCTCCGACGCCTGCTTCAGCGCCTCGGCCTGCGAATCAAGCTCTGCGTACAGCGCCAGCACCCCCTGATTGGTCTCGTCCAGCTCCTGCCGCAGTGCTTCGTTTTCAGACTGCAACCGGAAAATTTCTGTTGATTCAACCATTGGGCAACTCCAGGTCTATGGCCATGATGGTGACATCGTCTCGGCCGCGGCAAAAGTCCCGGTGCAGCACCGCAGTTATAGTGGCGGGGTGCTGGAAGGCCAACCCCGGATAAGCATTAAGATCCCAGCGCGACTGCAAGCCATCACTGTACAGCACCAACATACTCCTGCCTGCGTCGGGATAGGTAAAGGTGTGCACCTTGCGGTACTGTCCGCCAACGATACCCGGATGCGAGGCCAACCCGCGTGCGCCCTCGCTGGCAACCAGCCGCGCGCCAATATTGCCAATACCGGCGAACTGAAGCACGCCACTTTCACCATCGAACTGCGCAATAGCGGCCGCCCCGCCACGCGTGCCATTCATGGCGCGATGCATCGAGGCAAAAAGTCTGTCGGGATGCTCAAAGGGATGCGCGGCAAAAGCGTCACGGCCAGCCCACGCAGCAAGTTGCGCGTCTTCGCCATGCCCCAAGCCATCGATCACCAGGGCACTGAGCCTGGAACCGCTGATACAGAGGTGCCACGCATCACCGCAGGCCACATGGTTTTGCATCGCATGCAACTGTACTCCCACACGCAGATCCTTGACGCCTGTCGGAAGCAATCTCGCCACTACCACTGCGCCGCGTTCATCGGCAAAGATATCCAGCATCTGCGACTGTCTGGAAACAGAACCGAGGCCCTCTCCTTTAGTGCCGCCGGTAGAGAAGCCATCTCGCAGGCAGCGGTGCGCGTCAAAGCCCGGCCCGCGGTCAATGGCTATCAGCTCAATACAATTGCCTCCCTGCACTGACAACAAACGCACCTGTAGTTCACCGCTACCGGCATGTTTGAGGATATTACTCGTCAGCTCGGTGGCAACCAGGGCCGCACGCCCAGCATCTGCCGGCTTAAAGCCTGCCAGCTCGGCCAGCTGCTTGGCGCGCCGCCTGGCCTGTCCCACTTGGCTCTCGTCCTCAATCGCTATAATTTCGCTGAGGCTTGCTCCTAGGGTCAGCTCCATTGAGTGATCGTTATCCGAGTGCCTTCACCCGGTGTGGTTTCGATATCAAACTCGTTGACCAAGCGTTTTGACCCCGTCAGGCCCAAGCCAAGACCGCCGCCAGAAGTCCAACCGTCGGTCATGGCCAGATCCATATCGGGAATACCCGGCCCTTCATCACTGAAGACCACGCGCAAGCCCTGGCGCATGCCTTCTTCGACCAGCTCCCACTGCATTTCGCCACCGCCACCGTGGATAAGCGTGTTGCGCGCAAGCTCGCTGACCGCCGTCACGACCTTGGTTTGCGCCACCAAGCGCAGCCCGCAATCCTGGGCCAGCTTGCGGCACAGTTGGCGGGCCATGACGATGTCCTGTTCTGTGCGGATGGGCCGCGTCCCTTCGTCTTTTATGTTCATTGCTGCTGCACTTTTGTGCGCAGCAATTTCATTCCGCGATCCACATCCATGGCGGTAGCCACACCCGGAAGGTTCAGACCCAGCTCGACCAACGTGATCGCCACCGCCGGCTGCATGCCTACCAAGACTGTCTTGGCGTCCATGATCTTGGACAGCCCGGAAATATTGGCGATCATACGCCCGATGAACGAATCGACAATTTCCAGAGCAGAAATATCAATAAGCACGCCCCGCGCAGCGGTTTCACTGATACGTTCGGCCAGGTCTTCCTGCAGGGCAAGGGCCAACTGGTCATGCATCTCAACTTGAACGGTCACCAGCAGATACTCACCCATTCTAAGTATGGGAATGCGCTCCATAATCAGCTCGCCTTGGTGACAGTCAGATTTGAACGTTTCAGCGCCAGAGCAAAAGCATCTGCCAGATTGGCCTTGGTCACTATGCCTTCAAGATCCAGCCCCAGGTGTACGATGGTCTGGGCAATTTGGGGACGTACGCCGCTGATGATGCAGTCGGCGCCCATCAAGCGAATGGCGGTGACCGTTTTCAGCAAGTGCTGAGCGACCAGGGTATCGACGGTCGGCACACCGGTAATATCGATGATGGCGATCTCAGAACCGGTATCCACTATGCGCTGCAGCAGGGACTCCATCACAACTTGTGTACGCTGCGAGTCCAGCGTGCCGATCATCGGCAGAGCCAATACGCCGTCCCAGAGTTTCACGACGGGAGTCGATAACTCCAGCAGCTCTTCCTGTTGCCGCTTGATTACCGACTCACGCGCTTTCTGAAAGGTGCGCACGGTATGCATGCCCATTTCATCCAGCAGCTCGGAAATACTGGTAATTTGCGTGGTCAATACAGCCGCATCCACCTTGGCCTCGCGCTGCAGCAAATCAAACACAGGCCGCTTGAGCGAAAAAATGAAATTCGCCGTTTGCTGGGCATCCAGCCCCTGCAGAGCGCGGCTGTGCGAAATCTTTTCCAGAAACTGGCGTATTTCATTCCAGGCGCTTGATTCCCAGCTATCGGTGCCGGCGTCAGAAACGCCAGCAATAAACAGCTTCAAAAACTCGGCCGCCTGTTTGTGCAGCTCGTCAGGCCGCACTCCCTTGGAGGAGCCGTTCTCCTCGAGGCTTGCGATCCACGCGCCCTGCACGTCCGCTTGCTTTGCTTGCAGCGCGTCGATCGCGCTTTGGTCCAATTCTGACATTCGTCCGTTTCTCGTCGATGATATTTTTTGTTACAGCTTACCAGCACGCTTTTTAGCACATTCGGCTTAATAAAGGCGACGTCAATACGTCATCTTCAGCGCACTGGCGCATCGCTACGGCGGGGATCGATAAAACAGCCAAAAGGCTTGATTACCCGGCCGGTGGGGCGGGATGAAATGGCTAAGCAGCGGCCGGCAGTCACCCGTTCCTGTCAGCACCTGACACCTATGTGCTATCGATCCTCTGAACGAGGCAAAGGTTCAACCAACCTTGCAGGTCTTAGGCGTTTCTGCCGCCAGCCGCTCCAGAAACATCGCCAGGGCAACCTCTTCAGCCTTCAGTCCCTTGCGCACCCGCGGCTTCGGCATTTTGGACAACTCGCCCAGACTGAAATGCTCCAGCACCGCCGGGTGTATATAGCACTTGCGGCAGACAGCGGGGGTGTTGCCAAGCTGCTTGGCCACCTCTTTTACCATGGCTACCACATGCCGTTTGGCCTCCGACTCGGGCTGCCATTCCAACTCGCGCAGCACCGCCAGTGCCATAGCCGTGCCGGCCCAGGTGCGGTAATCCTTGGCGGTAAAATCCGCCCCGGTCAGGTTGTGCAGATAGGCATTGACGTCGGATGAACTGACGTTGTGCCGTTCGCCCTCCTCGTCCACATACTGGAACAGATTCTGCCCCGGTAGCTCCTGACAGCGCTTGACCACTTTGGCCATGCGCTTGTCCCTCACGCTGACCTCATGCTCCACCCCGCTCTTGCCGCGAAAGTGAAACTGTATCTCACTGCCCTGGACCTCTACATGACGCGTGCGCAGCGTGGTCAGCCCATAGGATTTGTTCTCACGCGCGTACTGGGTGTTGCCCACGCGAATCAGGGTCGCATCCAGCAACATCACCACGGTGGCCAGCACCTTCTCGCGGCTAAACCCGGGCTCCGCCAGCTGCGCCTCCAGGTGTTTGCGTAGTTTGGGCAACGCTTTGCCAAATTCCTCCAGGCGTGAGTACTTGTCGATATCGCGCACCTCGCGCCAGCGCGCGTGATAACGGTACTGCTTGCGGCCCTTTGCATCGCGCCCGGTAGCCTGCAAATGTCCACACGGATCGGCACAGATCCACACATCGGTATAGGCCGGCGGAACCGCCAGCGCATTGAGTCGCTTGATCTCATCGGCATCGGTGATGCGCTCCCCCTCAGGATCAAAATACTGAAATTTGCCTCGTACCTTCTTGCGGCGGATACCGGGTTGGGAGTCGTCAACGTAGTGAAGGTCGTGAGGCAGGTCAGCGTGAGTCGCGGAATCAGGCATGGATGCTTTCCAGGCAGAGAATCGGTTCGTTATCTCTGATTGACCGCAAACTGGAGTGGAGGTGCCGGTAGCATTCCGGCAGAGACGGGTTGCGCTGAAGCCCGGCAATCGCTCGCTCTGCTATAGGCCGTATTCGATCCGGCTTGGCTTTATGCGCCTCCCTCTGAATCCACGATGGCCGAGATTTGTTCACGCGGTAGCGATGCAAACAGTATCCGCTTTCTAAGGGATCAGCGTTTCAGATATGCTGCCAAAGCAAGGGAGCCCACCATATTGCATCGCCAAAAAGCATCGTCCGTTGGCAGCCAGAGTGCTTTTCGCTTCATTCGCCGATCAAGGTTGAGCACCCTTCACGCCCTCCGGGCAACCATCACAAATGACCAAGGACGCCACTGGGGCGCGGTGAACTGAAATGTTCAATCAGAGCGATGAACTCGCCTCGCTAAAAGCAGAAAACGAGCAACTGCGCCTCCAACTGACCGAAGCCGAGATTCTGCGCGCTCGCGAGGCTCAAGCCCGACGAGATAACGAGCACGTGCGCAGCGCGCTTGCAGCCGGCGGCGTCATTGGCACCTGGAACTGGCACCCGACCAGAGACAGCTTTACCGTCGACGAAGGTTTTATTCTCGCTTTCGGTCTCGACTCCAGTTTTTTGAATATAGAAGTACCTCTCGCCAGAGTGCTGGAAAACGTGCATCCCGAGGACAGACCAGGCCTTGACGCGGCGATCAAGGAAGCTGTCGCGCGCGGCGGTGCGTACGCGCATCAGTATCGCGTCAAGCGAGCAGATGGGAAATATTACTGGCTCGACGCGACCGGACGCGTCGAGTTTGACCAGTACGGCCAGCCAACCAGCTTCCCCGGTTTTGTCATTGACGTCACCGAGCGACATTCGGCCGAAGAACGCCTGCGTATCAGCGAGGCTCTCACCCAGAAAAATGTGCAACGTGTGCAGCTAGCCCTCGCGGCCGGAGCCATTATAGGCACCTGGACCTGGGACCTCTTGACGGATCGCTTCATGGTCGATGAAGCCTTTGCCGATGCCTTTGGTCTTGACCCCACCCTTGGCCAGGAAGGTATTCCACGCGCTCAGATCATTGCCACCGTGCACCCGGAGGACCAGGCGGGACTGGCCAAAGCTATTGATGAGGCCATAGCGCGGGGCGGCCGCTACGCACACCAGTACCGCGTGCGGCGCAGGGATGGCAACTATTACTGGCTGGAGGCCAACGGCCGCGTAGACCACGCTCCTGATGGCACACCCGTCAGCTTCCCTGGGGTACTTATCGACATTGAGGGGCGCCGCGCGGTCGAGGCAGAACGTGATAAAGCCATCGCCGATTTACAAGCCCTCAACGAAACACTGGAGCAGCGCGTAGCCGAACGCACTGCCGAGCTAATGGAGGCCGAGGCCAGGCTGCGCCAATCGCAGAAAATGGATGCGGTCGGCCAACTGACCGGCGGCCTGGCGCATGATTTCAACAACTTGCTTGCCGGCATCTCCGGGTCGCTTGAGCTGATGCAGGTACGCATGCAGCAAGGGCAATTTGCCGATGTTGAGCGGTATATGTTCGCTGCCCAGGGAGCGGCCAAGCGCGCCGCCGCCCTGACCCACCGGCTGCTTGCCTTTTCCCGACGTCAGACTCTTGATCCAAAGCCAACTGATGTGCAGCTGCTTGTCAGGGGTATGCAGGAGATGATTCAGCGTAGCGTAGGCCCTGGCATCGTCGTAGAAGTCGCGAACACGTCTGGTCTCTGGGCTGTCCTGGTAGATGCACCGCAACTGGAGAGCGCATTACTGAATCTATGCATCAATGCGCGAGATGCCATGCCGGATGGCGGACACATTAAGATGGAAACCGCCAACATGGTGCTAGACGAGCGCGAAGCTGAACAGCTCCAGATGCCGGCGGGTCAGTATCTATCGCTCTGCGTAACCGACACCGGCACAGGCATACCACCAGAGCTGCTCCCCCGCGTGTTCGAACCCTTCTTCACGACCAAGCCTTTGGGATCGGGCACCGGGCTTGGCCTTTCGATGATTTATGGCTTCGCCCAGCAGTCCGGCGGACAGGTACGCGTCTATTCGAAGCTGGGAGAGGGCACTACAGTGCGTCTCTATCTCCCTCGCCACCATGGCAACATCGAAGGTGAAAGCCAACCCTCTGAAGCTCCCGAATTAAAGAGCTCCGAACAAAGCGAGACAGTGCTGGTAGTAGACGACGAGACAACAGTGCGAATGCTGGTCGCGGAGATATTGGAAGAGCTCGGCTACACCACGATTGAAGCCGGCGACAGCGCCGAAGGACTCAATATCCTGCAATCGGACGTGCGTATTGACCTGCTGGTGACCGACGTTGGGCTACCAGGCGGGCTCAACGGCCGCCAGATGGCAGATGCCGCTCGCAGCGTCCGCCCCAACCTGAAAGTGCTCTTCATCACCGGCTATGCCGAGAACGCAATTGTCGGAAACGGGCAGCTAGCCCCAGGCATGTCGGTACTCACCAAACCCTTCTCGATAGAAGCCATGACCCAGCGCGTGCGCTCGATGATTGCGGACCAGTAGGGGACGAGTCAGAAATCGGAAGGCGCTGATTAGCGTCGCCCAGCCGCCCGAGGCCGGCAGCGCTGAGGTCGGCCCACAGACGGGAGTGGTTCATAATGGCCGAAGAATATGGCCAGCCACTCAGACTGAGTGTCGAGGAGACTGGGAAGTCGGAGTGACGGATCCTCGTTGACCAGGCGAGGCTCGCAGCTAGCTCTCTCCCTCGTGGTCACGCGCATAGCCCTGCATACCGGCAAACGCTGGGAGCCAGCGCGCGCGACGGCAGGTCCACACCTCGTAGGTCGGCACCAGTTGATCTCCCTGATCCAACACACCCAGGTGCACTTCTACTTCATTGTCGCTGCGCGCAAACACCGACGACCCACAACGCGGGCAAAAGTGACGGCCTTGGTAGTGCTGGGTTTCACCCGTGATGCTGACGGCCGCCTGCGGAAAGATGGCTGCGGCATAGAAAAGTGCGCCGTGGTGTTTGCGGCAGTCGTGGCAGTGGCACACACCCACCCGGTCCGGTAGCCCGCTGGCGACCAGGCGCACCGCACCGCACAGGCACCCGCCGCTGAAGGTCTGCACACTGCTACCTCCCGCGCCTACCACGTCGCCGCCAGCGAAAACGGCATGCGCAATGGCGCGATCTCGCCCTGTCGAGCGCCGCACATTTCGTCGTGTACCACGTGCTGCACCAGGACGCAGGGCAACGCGGATAGTGAGGCTGGCAGATCGCGCAGCAGGTCCCGTACATGGGTGGTGGAGCGCAGGTGCAGCGTGTTGCCGCGTGCGTTCTGCAAGGTGCGACAGCCGTGCAGCAGATGGGCGCGCACAATATAAATACCGCCTTCAAGCGATAGCACTTCCAGCTCACGCACCTGACCCTCGCTGGCCAGCTTGATCAGTTGTTGCAGATTCATCAGGTTTCTCCTGGTTACCAGGGTAGACGCTCTCCGTTATAAGCGAAGAAGCCGCCGCTGTCTGCCGCTGTGCTGGCATCCACGACTTTTAGCAACTCGGCCGCTGCCTGTGCAGCAGGACGAGCATTGGCCGCGCCGCGAAAGGGCTGCGACAGCGGAGAAATGACGGTGCCCGGGTGCAGGCTGAGCAGGCGCGCCTGCGGGCGTTGCCGGGCCAACTCTATGGCCGCCGTCTTGACCAGCATGTTGAGTGCCGCCTTGGAGGCGCGATAGGCGTACCAACCGCCCAGCCGATTGTCCTCGATGCTGCCCACCTTGGCCGAGAGCAAGGCCATGGCACCACGGGCATCAAGTAGCGGCAGAAAGTGCTGCAGTACCAGCGCTGGTCCCAGGCTGTTGATCTGGAATACCTGTTGCAGGGCCTCGGCATCTATAGCGCCGAGGGACTTTTCCGGCGCGATGCCAGGCCCGTGGAGCACGCCAGTGGCCAGCAGAATGAGCTGATAGGGCCCGTTGTCGGCCAGCGCCTTTGCCGCAGCCGCGATGCTGGGCGGATCGGTGAGGTCAAACGCCGGCGTGGTGTGGCGGCTGAGTTGCGTAACCAAAGCACAATCGGGGTCACGCTTCAGCTGCTCACAGAAAGCCCGCCCCAGAGCGCCGCTACTGCCAATGACCAAGGCTCGGTAGCCCACTGCGAACGAATGCAAAAACGCCATCCAGTCTCCTCCCGTTGCTACCCTGCCCCGACATGCCCGAGCAGGCGTGCCGAGGCGACGTAACCTGCCGGCCTTAGGGTTGTACACAGTTGCGGGGGCGACCTGCTATGGCACGCGCCCAGGCTGTACACGCTATCTTCTTAGCCGACAATAATCTATACACAACTTATACACAGAGAGAAAGCAACCGCGGCGGCGTTAGGCGGGCGGAACCTGAAAGCGGGTCGCGGCGAAGCGATTGAGCAGCAGGTGCATCAAATAAACCGCCCCCAGAGATAACGTCACGGCGACGGCCAGCGACCAGAAACGGTACAAGTCGCTGTAAAACAGATCCTGCCGCGGCGAGAGGTACTGGCCAAACAGGATGGCCATGGTGGTGAGTGCGGCCATGCCCGCGCCGGTGCCGCCCTCCAGCAGATGAATGCGGGCAAAGAGCATCAGACAGACCCACAGGCCCATAGCGACAAAAGGCAGTACATCAAAATGGTCCATCAATACAAACTGCACGACCAACCCCAGATTGCAGCCCACCAGGGTGCCCAGCGCCCGGTTCCAGCCCGCCGGGCCGGCGCCGCGCCAGTTCAGTGG